>JACCDN010166858.1_pt1 | contig 11015 bp, 9 predicted proteins | sample 7441691 | NCBI WGS metagenome assembly JACCDN01 (sample SAMN15323439, study PRJNA562643) | freshwater metagenome | isolation source: river surface water | place: USA:Blue River Watershed | collected 2017-08-16
AGGCGATTCGAACTTTTGCCACTGGAATTCCAGTTGCGCGAGCTGAGATTACATCGCCACCAATTGCGAAGATCCAGTTGCCGAAGATGCTCTTGTAGAGAATCCATGAAACCAGCACTGCAACACCGATCCACCAGAAGATGGCTACTGAGAACTTGCCATCAAGCAGGGTTCCAAAGAGTGCCTTGGTGGTTGGGTCAGCGGTCATTGATACAGCGGTTGAACCAACTAGCAAACGGGTTAGACCAAGAGTCAAACCTGAAACAGCAAACAAGGTTGCCAGCGTAACCACGAAGGCTGGAAGGTTGGTTTTAGTAACAATGTAACCGTTAGCGATACCAATGAGGGTTCCAACTAGCAGGGCGGCGATGATGCCAACCCAGGTTGGTAGGCCATAAAAGCCAGAAAGAATTGCGAGAGTCATCGAGCTAGCTGCAAGAACGGAACCTACTGAAAGGTCTAGGTCACCAGCGATCATTACCAATGCCACTGGAAGAGCGATGATGCCGAGCTCTGCGGCTACGTTTAGCCAGCTAGCAGAACCACCGGGTGCCATGAATGGTGCACCGCCGGCGATCGCGAAGAAAATGTAAACGGCCAGAGCACCAATTAGGGCACCGAATTCTGGTCGACGAATAAGCGAGCCGAAACCGACTGATTGCTTCTTCACTTGAGTGGACATAATTTTTGGTAATCCTCGTCTTTGAGATGAAACTTAGGTGATTTGGTTGGGCCGTGCCGAAGCACGACCCAACCAATTCAATTTTCTAACTAGCGAACGCCTGCTGCGACACCTGCGATAACAACCTCAACGTTGCTCTTGGTGACTAGAGATGGGCCGGTTAGTACTGGGCGTGATGCAGGCAAGATGCCGTACTGTGCGTACTGCCATGCTGCTGAAACAGCCAAGTAACCCTGTAGCCAAGGCTGCTGGTCAATTGCGAACAACTGAGTGCCATCCTTGATTCGGTTTAGCTGGGTCTCTGACAGGTCGAAGGTACCTAGCTGTACCTTGCCGGTTAGACCAGCCTGCTCGATTGCAGAAGCTGCGCTGTCGGCATCCTGAACACCGATGGTTACAACGCCATCAATGGTTGGGTCCTTGGTTAGCGCTGCCTTGATTGCGTTAGCAACTGCAGTTGGGTTACCGAAGTTTGATGAAGGCAGTGGAAGCTGCTCACCAGTTGCGTCGTGCTTTGCTGCACCGTCAGCTACACCAGCACAGCGTGCCTCTTGGTTAGCTGAACCAGGAACGGTGTTAACACAAAGAATGTGCTTTGCACCGGCAAGAGCTGCAGCCTCGCCACCAGCAACACCGGCAACGTAGTCGTCAGCACCGATGTAGGTAAGTGCACCGGTTGCGTCAGCCTGCTCGATGCCACCAGCGTTGTAGTGGATTACTGGAATGCCAGCAGCTACTGCACGCTTGATCGCTTCGTTCTCGGCGTCTGGAACCCAGTCAGCAACAACGATTGCCTCAGCACCTGCAGAGATAGCTGAGTCAACAAGCTTTCCTGCATCTGGGCCTAGGTTGTCGTAGTTCTGTGGGCCAAGCCAAGTTACGGTACCGCCAGCTGCTTCAACAGCGTTTGCAGCTGCCTCTGCGCCTGACTTAACAACGCCCCAGAATGGGTCGCTCGGCATACCACCGATTACGTAAACATCAATACCGTCGGTTGAGGCTGGCTTGCTCTCTGATGGGGCTGGAGAGGCGCTGCAAGCGGTTAGCGACAGTGCTAATGCTGATACTGCAAAAAGAGAAGTTGCTTTTGCGAAGCGAGAAATCTTCATCTTTCGTCCTTTCGTTTCCTTTGTTTGATTACTCCAGGTGATCTCTGGCGTATCTCGTGCGATCTCTCGCCCGAAGTTTTTTATTTAGATTCCGGCGATCTTTGCTGCGTCGAGCAAGACCTTGGCCGCAACTTCGATGCCCTCAATGCGCCCTAGCGACACATCTTCGTGCTCGATGTTGAGAACCATGTTTGGATCGACCTCGTTTAGAGCCTTGATGAACTCAGCCCAATAAGCGGTGTCGTGTCCGCGACCCAGGGCAACAAAGTCCCAAGCCGAGTTCTTAGGCCATTCGTTAACCCACTCGTCGCCACCAAGGTTGGTGCGATTCTCATCTGGGCTTAGGCGTCTAAAGCTGTTGTCTAGAACGCCCTCGATGGCGGCGTGCGGGTTAACCCGAACATCCTTGGCAGCTGCGTGAACAACCAGTGAGCCCAAGTCGCGAACAACCGCAATTGGATCCATCTGCTGCCAGAACAAGTGTGAGGCGTCTAGCTCAACGCCAATGTTGGTGGTGCCCGCGCGCTCAACCAGTTCACGCATTGACGATGGGTTGAAGACTAGGTTCTGTGGGTGAAGCTCAAGAGCCACCTTTACGCCGTTGTCAACTGCAAGCTTGTCTACTTCTGACCAGTATTCAGCTGCTACACCCCACTGGTACTCAAGAACATCTAGGTGTGCCGAGTTCCAAGCGTTTACGATCCAGTTTGGGTACTTAGCCCCTGGTTCACCGCCAGGCAGACCCGACATGGTCACAACGCGAGTCTGGCCTAGTCGGCCGGCAAGACGGATTGAACGCTTAACGTCTTCTCCGTGCTTGTCACCAATTACTTTGTTTGGGTGCAGTGGGTTTCCGTTGCAGTTCAAGCCACCGATCTCAACGCCGGTTCCCTCAAAGATTGCTAGAAAGTCGTCACGAGCCGAATCGCTGACAAGAATTTCATCCATGGTTGGAACGTGCACTGCTGGCAAGAAGCCGCCGGTGTTTAGTTCGATAGTGGTTAGACCTAGGTCACCAATAACTTTGATTGCCTCTGGCAGGCTGCGGTCGTGAAGGATCGCGTTGTATAGACCAAACTTCATGATTACTTTCCTGCCTTTAGATAGCTCGGGGTTGAAGCAGGCACTGCAACGTTTGCACCGTGCGCCTTACCTGACTGGATTACTGCTTCGATGACCTCCATGTTGTGAAGGCCGTCACGGAAGTCTGGACAGAATGGCAGGGCATCGGTCTCAGGAAGACCGGCTACTTCTTGAAGGAATGCACGGTTCTGGAAGAAGAACTGGTCATTTTGGCCTACGTTTACTCCCGGCGCATCAACCGGCAGACCACCAGCGATGTAAGGGTGTGATGGGCCAACCTGAATGGTTCGGAAACCACGCTGACCATATGGGTCTTCGTTCAGAACCAGCTGGAATTCACCGTTTCGAGCCTGGGTGAATCTTGCGGCACCCTTCTCACAGTAAACCTCAAACTCTAGAGAGGTTGGGTGGCCAGCGGCAACACGTGATACTTCGATTGCTCCGGCAACTCCGCCGAAGTCTGCGATGAAGCCTGCATAGTCGTCGTTCTCAACGGCCTCCATTTTGTCTGAGACTGTTGCGCCAGAGTGGCCTTGAACTGCGCCAGTAGCAACTGGACGTTCTTTGATCGAAGTGACAAAGCGTGCACCCGAAACCGAAGCGAATGGTTTTCCTGTGATGAATTCGGCTACATAAGAGATGTGTGAGCCAACATCAGCTAGTGCGCCGGTGCCTGGGCCACCCTTGTAGCGCCATGCCATTGGAGACATTGGGTCTGAAGAATAGTCGGCCCAGTAGTTTCCGCTGAAGTGAAGAACCTCACCTAGCTGGCCTGAAGAGATGATCTTTTGAATTGCTGCGATTGCTGGGTTACGCAGAAAGGTTAGACCGATGCGAGCAACTGACTTTGCGTTGTCTGCGGCTGCGACCATTGCTCGTGCGTCATCAAGGGTGTCGCTAAGTGGCTTCTCGCACAGCACGTGCTTTCCGGCAGCCAATAGGCCTTCAACGATCTCACGGTGTAGGTGGTTTGCAACCACAACCGAAACAGCATGGATGTTTGGGTCATCGGCAATTCGACGCCAGTCAGAGTCGGTGCGCTCGTAGCCAAATCGGTCAGCGGCCTGCTGGCCAAACTGAGGCATTACATCGCCAATCGAGACCAATCTCACTGGTGGCAAGTTTGAGTCATAAAGCGAAGTAGCTGCTCGGTAGGCGGCTGCGTGTGCGCGACCTGCCATACCTGCACCGATTACTGCAACACCGATGGTCATGTGTGTTTCTCTCCTTTGAGAATCCTGCTGGAGCGCTCCATTATGGAGCGCTCCACTAAAAGTAGCAGTTTGGAATAGTAAATTGTTGAACTTTATTGAAACGTTATTTTGTAATAACAAAGTGTATTTTTTGGAGCGCTCCGCTAGATTGGAGAAATCATGCCTTCAACCAATCAGCCTTCGAAGAAAGCGACCATCTACGATGTCGCCGCCGAGGCTGGCGTATCTAAATCGCTCGTCTCACTGGTCATGCGCGATGACCCATCGGTGTCTGAATCAAGGCGCGATGCGGTTTTGGCAGCGATTAAAAAACTCAATTATCGCCCTAGCCGATATGCCCAGCAGCTGGCCAGTCACAAGACTCGCTCTGTTGGTGTTTTGATTACCGACTATAAGAACCTGTCTTTTGTTAACGTGCTAACTGGCCTGCGTGAGGTTCTTGACGACGCTGGCTACCAGGTGATCATTTCTGATATTCACCGAAGCGCCAATTTCTCTGAAGATCCGGTTGATGCGTTTGTATCAATGGAGGTTGAGGGCATCGTCTTCATCGCCGAACCTGCCGGCCTTCGCACCAAGAACTTAAACATTCCTACTGTCATGATTGGTGCCCGTGAGACAAGCATCGAGGGTTCAGACTTAGTTTCTTCAGATGACAGTGAGGGAACTCGTCTGGTGCTCGAGCACCTAACCAGCCTGGGCCACACCCACATTGCTCACCTAACCGGCGTTGGCGGTATAGCGGCAAACCGCCGCAACTCATACATAAAGCAAATGAAGAAACGTGGCCTTCAGGTGTTGGTTTTCGGCAACTCTGAGCCGACAACTGAAATCGGTGGCTATCTAGGCGCCAAAGAGTTGCTTGCCTCGGGCGAAAAATTCACCGCTATCTATGCAGCTAACGACTACATGGCAGCCGGTGCAATTTCTGCGTTGAAGGAGCAAAATCTTTCGGTGCCAAAAGATGTTTCGGTTGTCGGCTATGACAACGCGCCGATTTCAAGCAATTTCATGCTCAAGCTCTCATCAGTTGATGACATGGGTATAGCTATCGGGCGAAATGCGGCAACTTTGATTCTTGAGCGCGCAAATGAGCCAAAGAAGGCCGCGCCTAAAGTAGTGCTCTTGAAGCCAGACCTAGTGGTCAGAAAATCGACCAGAAAAATTTAGCGCCAGCGTGAAGCCAAGTAGTCGGCTTTCACGCGGCGAATGGTGCCTGATCGGGCTCGAAGAATGATGCTGTCGGTGGTTAGGTATTGACCGTTCTTTTGAACACCGTTTAGTAGCAAACCGTCGGTGACTCCGGTGGCAACAAAGTAGGTGTTGTCGCTCGCTACCAAGTCATCCATTTCAAAAATTCTGGTGAGGTCGTGCCCTGCAGCAATAGCCTTTTGCATTTCGGGCGCAGACTGCGGGCTGATTCGACCCTGCATGAAACCGCCCAGTGCCTTCGTTGCGCAAGCGGTGATGGTTCCCTCTGGAGCACCGCCGACACCGAGAAGCATGTCGATGTTTCCGTCACCGGTGACTGCGTGAATTCCGGCAGCAACATCGCCGTCGAGGAACAAGCGGGTGCGGCCACCCGCGCGACGAACGGCTTCTTGAAGCGGCACGTGACGAGGTCGGTCGATCATGGCAACTGTGATGTCGCTCACATCTTTCTTCAGAGCTTTGGCAAGTTCGCGAACGTTTTCTTCAACCGTCTGGTCAAGGCTTACCGCGCCCTTGCCAGCTGCAACGGTCACGAGCTTATCCATGTAAAAAACATCTTGAGGGTTATACATTGACCCGCGGTCGGCTACTGCGATAACTGAGATAGCGTGTGCGCGGCCGGCAGCAGTCACGGATGTTCCGTCAACCGGGTCGACTGCAACATCGCACTCTGGGCCGTTTAGGTTTCCGACGACCTCGCCGTTGAAGAGCATTGGGGCTTCGTCTTTTTCGCCCTCGCCAATTACGACGGTGCCGGCAAAGTCGACGGTTGAAAGAAATTCGCGCATTGCGTCAACGGCTGCTTTATCAGCTGCGTTTTTGTCGCCACGGCCAATGAATGCACTCGCTTTGATTGCGGCTGCTTCGGTGGCTCGCACCAATTCCATTCCGAGGTTGCGGTCTGGTCTAGTGTTCATGGCGACTCCTTTGTCTAAGCCAACGCTTTTGTTAATACATTTTACCTGTTGTTGAACGCGGCACTAGCGTCGGCTCGACACACTCGGTAACCGAACGTTTTATTTCACCAGCCATTCGCCTGATGACAACCTGCGCGGCTAGCTTGCCGAGTTCGTAGCCGTGGTTATCAACTGTGCTAAGCGCAGATGACGGTGACTGGCTCAAAGTGCTGTTGTCATAGCCGATGACTGAAACATCAATGCCTGGTCTGAGTTTCAACGTGATCACAGCATCCATGACACCTAGGGCAGCCTGGTCGTTGTGAGCGAAGATGGCAGTTGGGCGGTTCGTGCCGTTCAATATCTCGGTTGCAACTTCTTGGTTTTCGCGTCGGTCATACGAACCAGCAACAATCATCGGCTTCAGTTTTGCTTCGCGCATTGCTTGCTCAAACCCTCTGCGTCGATCACCGTATCCGTCAGTTTCTGGGTTGGCAATAAATGTAATTTGTTTGTGGCCAAGCGAGATTAGGTGGTTGGTGGCTTTCATCGCACCTACCAGGCTGTCTGAATAAACGTTGTCTGCCTTGGCAACAACGCGGGCGACGCTCACCATTTTCATCTTGGATGTGAACTTCGCCAGCTCTTTGTCTGAAAGCATCAAGCCGGCGGCGACTACTAGGTCGACTCGACTTTCGAGCAAAGTCTCGAGCGCTTGCGCATCACGAAGTCCATCGGTGTGGCCGATGGCGAGAACTAGGTGCTTGCCCAGGGGTTCGGTAACCTCGCGAATTCCGTCATATACATCTGCAAAAAAGTCATTGTGCAGGTCTTGCAAAAATACGCCGATCGAGCCTGAAGTTTTTCCGGCCAACTGAGAAGCAATTCGATTCGGCCGGTATCCGAGCTTTTTGCCAACCGACAAAATGTGCTCTCGTACTTCGGGTTTGATTCCATAGGCATCACGGTATGCCAAAGAAACGTGTGACCTAGAGACACCCGCAGCCTTGGCTACATCTTCCATCGTGACGTTATTCATTGACATCTACTATCTAACCGTATACTGTTTTCGAGAGCGCTCTCGAAATTGGCGCCGGCTCGATTAAGCAAATACAAAGGAGTATCGCAATGAGTTCACCCACCGGCCCGCGTGTTGGTATTGCACCCGACTCTTGGGGTGTTTGGAACGCGGTTGATGCCGCTCAGCCAGGCCCTGACCAATATCTTCGTGAGGTTCAACAAGCTGGTTTCCATTTCACTGAGATTGGTCCATACGGCTACCTCTCGACTGATGCCGCTGAACTTCAAAGTCGTCTAGATGAGCACGAACTGATTGTTTCTGCAGGAACAGTTTTCACCGGATTGCACCGTGGTGCCGAAGAACTCGACTCTTCTTGGAGCGAGATTTCAAAAGTTGCAAGCCTAGTCAAGGCTGTTGGTGGTGACCACCTGATCGTGATTCCAGAGATGTGGCAACGCGCTCTTGACGGTGAAGTTTCGTCACCTCGCCAATTCACTGATGAAGAGTGGGCAAACCTGTGTTCAACCCACAACAAGTTGGGCAAGCGACTCATGGATGAATTTGGCCTGAAGCAGCAGTTCCATTCACACGCAGAGTCTCCTGTTGGTTCAGAGATTGAGGTAGTTCGTCTGCTCGAAGGCACCGACGAAAACTACATGAACCTCTGCCTAGATACTGGTCACTATGCCTACTACTTTGGCAACAGCGTTGATCTTATTGAAAAGTACCCAAGCCGCATTGGCTACTTGCACTTGAAGCAAGTTGACCCGGTGATGCTGGCTCACGCACTTAAGAATGACATTTCATTTGTCGAAGCAGTTCAACTTGGTGTGATGGTCGAGCCTCCTCAGGGTGTTCCACCTTATGACCCAATTCTTGAGGCGGCCCAGCGCGTAAACCCAGGCATTTTCGCAATCATCGAGCAAGACATGTACCCGGTTGGCGACTTCGCCAAGCCATTGCAAATTGCAAAGCGCACCTACGAATACATCGCTAACTGCGGTGTTCCAGTTCAGTTCCAGTAATTCATCCAAGTTATTTATTTCAAATTTTTAGGAGATCAAAATGTCAAAGAAACTCAAAGTTGCCGTAATTGGCGCCGGCATGGCCGGTCAGGCCCACGCCTTTGGTTACCGAAATGCGTCGATGTCTGGCGCCGGCGAACTGCAGGTAGAGCTTTGGGCAATTGCCGACCCAAACCTTGCCCTAGCTCAAACAGTTGCTCACCGCTATGGCTTTGCCGAGGCAATCGCAAACATCGATGACGTAATCAACAGCGACTGCGACATCATTAGCGTTGCACTGCCGAACTTCTTGCACACCGAAGTTTTGCCAAAGGTTTTGGCTTCGGGCAAACACATTTTTGCCGAGAAGCCGATCGGTCGCACCTTGGCCGAGTCTTCAGATCTTCGCGCTCAAGCTGAGGCCAACCCAGGGGTAACCGGCGTTGGCTTCTCGTTCCGTCGTCTGCCTGGACTAGCTGCGCTAGCGAAAGCAATCGAGAACGGCATGGTTGGCGATGTTCACACCGTTCGCGCTTGGTACAACGCTGACTATGCATCAAATCCAAAGGGTGCGCTTTCTTGGCGTTTCTCGCAGGACCAGGCCGGAGCTGGAGCTCTTCTTGACATCGGCGCGCACGCTATCGATGCCATGCACTTTGTCGCGGGCGATTCAGTGAAGGTGTTGAACTCGACCCTACGCACCGTAATCAAGCAGCGCCCGGTGGCGTCGGCTGGGGCAATCGGCCATGGAGCATCTACCTCTACCGAGACTGGCCCGGTGACCAATGATGACGTTGCTCTTCTAACCGTTGAGCTTAAGTCAGGCGCAGTTGGCCATGTATCCATGAGCCGCATCGCTCACGGTATTCCAAACTCGTTGGGTGTTGAGGTGCACGGAACCAAGGGTTCGGCAAGCTTTGACTCAATGGCTTCTGGTGAGTTCCACATCTTTGAAGCATCTGATGACGCAGTCTTCAACGGTGCACGCAGAATCATCACCGGTCCAGAGCACCCCTATTTCAAGGATGTTGCTGCCATGCCAGGTGCAGGTGTTGGCACCGGATATGCAGAAGCGTTCACCGCAGAAATTCAAGAATTCATTCGTTGCATTCAGGCTGGAACTGCCATGGACACCAATTTTGAAACTGCAGAGGCCATGATGAAGGTCGTTGAGGCTGCTCTTGAATCTTCAAGAACTGGTAAAGCTGTCACGCTATAAATTTATTTTTCAGTAAAGCTAACCCTCGCGGCAAAGATGCTGTGAGGGTTAGCTTTTTCGATGGCATTTCGAAATTTTGTGGAACGGTCCATTTTTAGTGTAGATTTTTCTTTCAATGGCGAGAAGTCGCGCAATTAAGGTTTTTTACTCAAAGATTTAGAACAGAGACAAGGGAGTCCCTATGAGCAACAAAGTACGTATTGGTTTGATCGGCACCGGCCGCATCGGTCAGGTTCACGCAGCAACCGTGGCAGCTTCTGCAAACGCAGAACTCACCTGGGTTTGCGACGTTTTTGTTGAAGGTGCCGAAAAGACCGCTGCTCAGTATGGCGGCAAGGCGACCAACGACCCAGCTGCAGTTTTTGCCTCGGGCGAAGTTGACGCGGTAATCGTTGCCTCACCTACCTCAACCCACATTGACTTGATCAGCGCTGCGATCGACGCTGGTGTTCACGTGCTTTGCGAGAAGCCTATTGACCTAGACATCAACCGCGTCAATTCGTTGCGCGCCAAGGCAAAAGCCGCAAACATCAAGATTGCACTTGGCTTCAACCGACGCTTCGACCAGCAGTTCGCCGAGATTCAGAAGCGCGTTGCAGCTGGCGACATTGGCAACCTAGAGCAGGTCACCATTATCAGTCGCGACCCAGCCCCGGCTCCAAAGGCTTACCTAGAGGTTTCGGGCGGCATCTTCAGAGACATGACAATTCACGACTTCGACATGGCCCGTTTCTTTGTGCCAAACATCGTTGAAGTTTCAGCCGTAGGTGCAAACTCATTCAGCGACGACATCCGTCAAATTGGCGACTTTGACAGCGTTGTTGTGACTCTCAAAGGCGAGGGTGGCGAGCTAATCACTATCATCAACTCACGTCACAGCGCATTTGGTTATGACCAGCGCCTTGAGGCCTTCGGCAGCGATGGCGCCCTGTTTGCCGAGAACGTTGCGCCAACCACTGTGAAGCTTTACACCAACAAGGTTGTTGAAGCTCGAAACCCATACATGGACTTCTTCTTGGAGCGCTATGCCTTTGCCTACAGCAACGAACTAGAACAGTTCATCACGAGCATTGAATCTGGTGAAGTTCTAAACCCTACCTTCGAAGACGGTCGTGCGGCTCTGATCTTGGCTGATGCAGCTCAAGAATCAGCTACCACTGGCAAGTCGGTCAAGGTAGATCTAAACAAATAAAGCTTCTCTGTCACCTTTCGAAAAGCAAAAGTGCCGGTCTCAACTTCGAGGCCGGCACTTCTGTTTCAAGATGGGGATTTGGAGCTTGTAGGTCACTGGGGTTTGTGACCATTTCTATTTCTACTCCTCTTCGAGCTCTTTCGCTACTGATCTGATGAAATCAACGCTTTGTTTTGCTTCAGCGAATGGACCTTGGCCTGCTTCGGGCTCTGCATTAATAACATTGTCTTGCTCAAGCACGAACCAGCCGTCGAAGCCAGATTGAATTAAGTTGCGCACGATTGAACGCACATCAACGTCACCGGTGCCCAGTGGCACATACATTCCTTCAAGGATTCCCTGGTAATAAGTGATCTCGCCTGACTGAACGCGGTTAGCGATTG
>JACCDN010505230.1_pt1 | contig 11014 bp, 11 predicted proteins | sample 7441691 | NCBI WGS metagenome assembly JACCDN01 (sample SAMN15323439, study PRJNA562643) | freshwater metagenome | isolation source: river surface water | place: USA:Blue River Watershed | collected 2017-08-16
CTCGAGAAGAAGCCGCACATATTTCAATCGATGTTTACTCACCAACTAGCCCATTAGGTGCTGCAGTGCTTGGCAAAGAAATCGGCCAAGAAGTTGCTTATGAAACTCCAACTGGTAAATCTCTGCGTATAAAAATTATTAGCGCCGAAATTTACCAGGGTTAATTAAGCTTTTCCGCCTGAGTTTCTGGTTTTGTAAGCCCGTACCGATAACGGTGCGAAGATCACTAGTAACAAGACTACGTAACCGAATGAAACTAAAACTGGATGTTGTTCTGGAAATGAAGTTCCAGGAAACGGAACTGGATTTCCAAATAACTCGCGCGTTGCTAGGGCCAAACATGAAACTGGATTCCATAAAGCAAATCCTTGTAACCAACTAGGCATAGTTGCGATTGGTGTAAAAACGCTTGACGCAAAAGTAAGCGGGAAAATCCAAGCTAAACCTGCAGTCCCAGCAACTTGCGGATTTGGCATGTGTAGACCAATCCAAGCACCTACCCAAGTAATTGCATAAGCAAACAAAATAAGTAATGCATAAGCAGTTAGCGCGTCTAAGAATGAACCACGAATACGCCAGCCCACTAGTAAACCTGTTATCGAAAGCATGACCAAGACAAGTGTGTTTTCAATCAAAGTTGCCAGAGTGTGGCCACCAAGGACTGCACCTGGTCGCATCGGTAAAGATCTAAAGCGATCCATAATGCCTTTATCTGCATCTTCGGTGATACCAACTGTGATTCCAGCAACTGCAAACATCACTGTTTGCGCAAAAATACCTGGAATCAAAAACTCGCGGTATGCCGCAGGGCCGCCGCCTTCACCAAGATTTATTGCGCCACCAAAAATAAACGCAAAAAGTAGCACGAACATTACTGGCTGAATCAATGAGAAGAAGAGCGATTCAGGTACTCGAGTTATTTTCAAAACGTGGCGTTTAGCAACAGCTAATGTGTCGGTAAGTAGCCAACCTAAGGCTGGACGAGTTGTTTCAATTGCCATAACTATTTACCACCTCTGCGGCCACGACCAGCCGAAACTTCTTCTTTTTCTTCTTCTGCAATATGACCAGTTAATGAAAGGAATACATCATCCAGTGTTGGTCGACGAAGTGAAATATCATCGACCAAAATGTTTGCCTCATCGAGGCGACGAACTGCCTCAACTATTGCTTTTGATCCACCTGATACTGGAATCAAAATTCTGCGAGCCATTGAATCTACAACGGGCTCACCAGATGAAAGCGCTTTCAAAATTTCAGTTGCTTTAGCTACTTGCGAATCTTGATCCACGACAACCTCAATTCGATCTCCACCAACTGAGGTTTTTAATTCATCTGAAGTTCCTTGGGCAATCATGTTTCCGTGATCCAGCACAATAATGCGCGAAGCAAGTTGATCTGCTTCTTCAAGATATTGTGTGGTCAATAAAACAGTGGTGCCATCGGCGACTAGATCCTTAATGACTTCCCACATGCCAAGACGGCTTCGCGGATCTAACCCAGTAGTTGGTTCATCCAGAAATAGAACTGAAGGATGACCGATCAAACTTGCCGCTAAATCTAACCGACGACGCATACCGCCTGAATAACCTTTAATACCTCGATCTGCTGCATCTGTTAAGTCAAAGCGATCTAATAGTTCAGCTGCGCGGTCCGCTGCATCTTTCTTAGATAAATGGAAAAGTCGACCAAAAAGTTCTAAGTTTTCTCGTCCAGTTAAGTACTCATCGACGGCTGCATACTGCCCAGTTAAGCCAATTAATCGGCGAACGTCTTCATCCTGGCTAACTACATCAAAGCCGCTGACTTTTGCACTACCGCTATCAGGTTTTAATAATGTCGAAAGGATTCGAACAGTTGTGGTCTTACCTGAACCATTTGGTCCAAGTAGGCCAACTACAGTTCCTTTTTCAACCTCGAAACTAATTCCATTCAGAGCTTTAACTTTGCCAAAATTTTTAGTTAAGCCCGATACTTCAATCGCCGAACTCATTCACTGCCTTATCTAGGGTTTTAAGCCTTCTTAATTTAGCACTTCCCTAGATTTCCCAACGCTTAGCAACCTTGCTATTTGTAGTTAGTAAGCAGGCGTGCAACGATATGGAGGTGAAACCAGTAACCCTTGATGACATCTACTCAGCCCAAGAGTTACTCAAGCCAATAATTCGTCAGACTCCACTTATTCCAGCTGGCTGGAGTAAGAAAATGTATGGCCTAGATTTAAGTTTCAAACCCGAAAATTTACAACGTGCTGGTTCATTCAAGATACGTGGCGCATACAACAGAATTTCACGCCTAACTGATGCGGAGCGGGCTAAAGGTGTAGTTGCCGCAAGTGCTGGAAACCATGCCCAAGGTGTTGCCCTAGCCGCTCAACTTCTTGGCATTAGAGCAACTATTTTTATGCCAAATGGTGCACCGATTCCAAAACTTGAAGCAACTAGAGGTTACGGCGCAGACGTACATTTTCATGGCACCACAATTGACGAAGCTTTAGTTGCTGCTCAAGAATTTTCCAAAGAAAACGGTGCGATTTTTATTCACCCGTTTGATCACGAGCACATTGTTGCTGGCCAAGGAACTGTTGGCTTGGAAATGCTTGAGCAAAACCCAGAAATTAAAACAGCTGTTGTTTGTTTAGGTGGCGGTGGATTACTTGCTGGATCTGCACTTGCGATTAAATCCCTTAGACCAGACGTAAAAGTTATTGGTGTGCAGGCAAAAGAAGCAGCTGCTTATCCGCCTTCACTTGCTGCTGGTTCACCACAAAAACTTGCCCGCATGGCAACTATGGCTGACGGTATTGCTGTTGGCAGGCCTGGTGACATTCCATTTGAATTAATCAAGAACCATGTGGACGAAATCAGAGTTGTCTCTGAAGAATCTTTATCTCGCGCACTATTGCTAACTCTTGAGCGCAGTAAGTTAATGGCCGAACCAGCAGGTATCGCGGCTGTTGCTGCAATCATGGATGATCCAGATTCTTTTACCGGACCGGTTGTGGCAACTGTTTCCGGTGGCAACATAGATCCGCTCTTGCTGAGCAAAGTAGTTCGCAGTGGTCTGGCGTACGCTGGTCGCTTCTATACCCTGCAAGTCCGAATTCCAGACGTACCAGGTGCCCTAGCCAAACTGCTTATGGCAGTAGCAAGTACTGGCTCAAATGTGATTCACGTATCGCATACTCGAATTGATCCAACTCTTGCTGTTAGTGAAGTCGACGTAGACCTAGAACTTGAAACACGTGGCTTTGATCACCGCGAAGAAGTGCTTCGTAAATTAACTTCTGATGGATTCCAAATCATCGATAGCTTCTAAATGCAAATTTCAGGTAAGTCACTAGCGCAACGGTATTTTCAAGAGTTTCCTCGCGAAGTTGCGGTATTAACTACGGTCGGATTTTTTGTTGCGCTTGGTTATGGCATGGTGGTGCCGATTATCCCGGTGTTCGCCAAATCTTTTGGGGTAAGCACGCTTGCAGCAACATCTGTAGTTAGCGTTTTTGCTGCAATGCGGTTAGTCGCGGCAACCCCTGGTGGTCGACTTGTTAACCGATTTGGCGAACGGCAAATGCTCTGGACTGGACTTAGCTTTGTGGCCATCTCAACATTTCTTGCCGGTTTATCGCAAACTTTTACTCAGCTACTAGTGCTCCGTGGCATGGGTGGCCTTGGCTCGGTTATGTTTTCAGTTTCATCTATGTCGCTTTTATTGCGCAGTGTCGAAAAAGAAAAACGAGGACGAGCCAGCGCAACCTACCAAGGTGGTTTTTTACTAGGTAGCCTCAGTGGTCCAGCACTTGGTGGGCTATTTGTAAATGAAAATATTCGCTTACCTTTTTTCTTCTACACGGTTACTCTGGTGCTGGCAATCGCTACTGCCTACATCGCATTACCTAAAGGTTTAGGCAAAGCAAGTATCGATAACTCTGAGTCAACTGAACCTGCGATGTTAGCCAGTGAGGCAATGCGCCAACGCAGATATTGGGCTGCTTTAGTGGCTAACTTTGCGAACGGATTTTCGTCATTTGGCTTACGTGTTGCCTTAATTCCGCTTTTTGTGATTGAGGCACTACAAGGTGATCCACGGTTAGCTAGTTTTGGATTCTTTGTTGCCGCGATTATTCAAGCAGCATTTCTATTTCCTGCTGGTCGAGTAAGCGATTTCCGAAGTCGAAAAGCAGCGATTTTAATTGGCAATGCGATGTTAACTATTGGGTTAGTGGCAATAATTTGGCAAGAGACAGTTGCTACTTACTTCATCGCCATGGCACTAATGGGTGGCGCTACTGCCTTTTTAAGTTCTGGGCCAAGTGCAACAGTTGGTGACATAGTTGGTCACCGTCGCGGTGGACCTGTTGTAGCTCGTTATCAAATGACTAACGATTTCGGTGCGATCATTGGTCCGCTAATTTTGGGTGCCTTACATGATTCAACTGGAAGTTACGCAATACCTTTTATGGTAGCTCTGGCTATCGTATTGATTTCATTTGCTACAAGTTTCACTATGCCAGCAAATAAAAAATTAACTAACTAACTGTGGCAGATCAATTCCAGTATGTGCATGGCAGTCATAACCATTTGGATTTTTAATTAAATACTGCTGATGGTATTCCTCGGCGTACCAGAAAATTTTTCCATCGCTACTAGCAAGCTCAGTAGTAATTGGGCCATAACCCTTACTTACCAATACCTCGTTGTATAGCCGAGCAGTTTCTCTGGCTACTCGTTCTTGCTCTGCATTAGTCCAATAAATTGCACTTCGGTATTGGGTACCAATGTCATTTCCTTGGCGATTACCTTGAGTTGGATCGTGGTTCTCCCAGAAAATTTTCAAGATGTCATAGACCGAAGTAACTCTTGGATCAAAAACTACGCGCACAATTTCGGCATGACCGGTTTGGCTAGTACAAACTTCTGGATAAGTTGGATTTTCTTTATGCCCACCCATGTAACCAACTGAGGTTGAAACTACCCCAGGTGCTGCCCAAAGTTTTTTCTCAGCACCCCAGAAACAACCCATTCCTAGGTAAATAGATTCTGTTCCTTCAGGAAAAGGACCACGTATGTCGGTGCCAAAGATTAAATGTAACTCGGCCATTTTTAACTCATTTCAACTGATAGTTCAGCGGGCCACATTGTTTATTAAACGATGTTTGCTTAACAATGTTTAGTTAACAATGCTTTATTGCGTACCCCTGGTCGGATTCGAACCGACACTGTAACGATTTTAAGTCGTTTGTCTCTGCCATTGGACTACAGGGGCAAGACCTCTAGATTATTAGACGCCTGCCTATTTAGTTAAATCGCGGGCAATGCCATCCAAAATATCGCGCTCGGATACGACAACTTCGTTAATTCCAGTCTTTTGCATTATTCGATCAAGAACGAGTGCGCCGCCACCAATTACATCTATTCGACCAGGATGCATCGGTCCTAATTTCGCCCGTTCTTCTCGTGGCATTGCCAGTAAATCTGTAGCAACTTTATGCACTTGATCTGCGCTGATTCGACTACCGTGGATAACTTCAGATTTATAAGCTTTTAGTCCGAGTGCTAACGCAGCAACTGTTGTGACTGAACCAGCAAGACCGATCAAACTTTTTGCGCTTGTTAAGTCAACGGCTTTTGCTGCTTGATCTATTGCATCATCAATATCTTTAGTCGCAGCCTTTATTTGATCTGAAGTTGGTGGATCGGCGACTAAATGGCGCTCAGTCATTCGCACACAGCCCACATTTGTACTCAACGCTTGAGTCGGTTTCTCAACACCTAAGACAAATTCAGTTGAACCGCCGCCGATATCAACGACTAAATATGGGCTTGCTGGCGGATTTTGATCATTAACTAAATCTGCAGTTGCGCCAAGAAACGATAGCCGGGCCTCTTCATTGCCACTGATCACGCTTGGTTCAATACCTAATCTGGCCTTTATTCCAGAAACAAAAATTTCTCGATTCGAAACATCTCTGCTGGCGCTAGTTGCCACAAATCTAATTCGCTGTGGTTTATGTAACTCAATTAATTTTGCATACTCATCAACTGCAGCGAAAGTTCGCTCGAGTGCTGCGGGTGAAAATTCACCAGTTTTATCAACACCTTCGCCCAGGCGAACAATAATCATTTGTCGAACTACGTCAGTTAATTGACCGTCTTCGATGTCTGCTATCAACAAGCGGATCGAATTAGTTCCGCAATCAATGGCTGCAACTCTCATGTAGTTTCTCCAGTCAACCAACACGGCCCAGGTACGGACCAGTCTTTAAGCATTGCTAGTGCTTTATCACCCAGGGGATTTACTCCAGGCCCGGCAGCTAATGAATGGGCGACTAAAACATGTAAACACTTAACCCGGTCAGGCATACCACCTGCAGTTATCCCAGCTATTTCTTCAACATGTTCTATTTCTTCGCGCTGCGCTAAATAAAGTTCATGAGCTTTTTGATACTCAGCTGCCAGCTGTGGATCGGCGGCCAGTTCGTCTTCAAATTGCTTCATCACACCATCAGCTTCAAGAGTTCCGATGTAAGAGGCAGCCCGCGGACAAGTTAGGTAATACATAGTTGGAAACGGGGTACCATCAGGCAAACGTGGCGAAGTTTTAATTACATCTGGCGCACCGCAACCACAACGATGAGCCACCTCGATAACGCCACGTGGCTGGCGATTTATTTGAGCCGCAATCGCAGCAGTATCTTCTTGATTTAACAATTTAAACCTGCATGTCTACTGCGGCATACCTTCAGTTTGCACAACTAATGGATCATTTTCCGCAGGTGGGTTATCGGCTAACTGAGTACTGCGCCAAAGTTTTGAATACCAAGCTGAATCATCATTAGGCACGAAGGCACCAGGGACAGTTTCAATTGCAGTTGTGGTTTCTTCATCCAGCACAATGAATCCGATTTCTCCAGGAAAAACATAGTTAAGTCTGGATCTGGCCAATGTTGCCACGTATGCCGGATCAGCAAATCGGGCTTTGCGATTTTCTAAAGCTGCAATTTTTTCTTGTTGAGTAGCTAATTGAGATTTAAGCGCAGCAATTTCTCGTTGCTCTTGCAGCAACGATCTCATTGGTACCGCGAGCATAAGTAACACCAAAAAACTGGTTCCAATGAAAACAAATGCGCGGCTATTTAACTTAATTCCTTTGGCCACGTATTAAGTCTGCCTTAATTAGCCCTTAAATCTTGGGAATGCATCGCGACCGGCATAGCGACCTGCTGCATCAAGATCTTCTTCAATCCGAAGTAATTGGTTGTACTTTGCAACCCGATCTGAACGTGCTGGAGCTCCAGTTTTAATCTGACCACAGTTGAATGCCACCGCGAGGTCAGCGATCGTATTGTCTTCGGTTTCACCTGAACGATGGCTCATCATTGTTTTAAAGCCAGCGCGATGTGACATTTCAACAGCCTCAGCGGTTTCAGTTAATGAGCCAATTTGATTCACTTTAACTAGTAGCGCATTTGCCGATTTAAGTTCGATACCTCGGGCAATTCGTTCAGTGTTAGTTACGTAATGATCGTCACCCACAATTTGAATTCGATCACCTACGGCTGAGGTAAACGAAACCCAAGCGTTCCAATCGTCTTCAGCTAAAGGATCTTCAATTGAAACAATTGGAAAATCATTGATTAATTGCGTATAAAACTCAATCATTTGTTCAGTTGATTTAACTTGACCTTCGACGTGATACTTACCATCTTTGAAAAATTCTGTTGCCGCCACATCCATTGCCATGGCGATGTCTTTACCAACTTTGTAACCAGCTTTTTCAATTGCCTCAGAAATTAACTCAAGTGCCGCACGGTTACTCGGCAAGTTTGGTGCAAAGCCACCTTCATCACCCAAACCAGTTGAATAACCCTTTGCTTTAAGCACACTCTTCAATGAATGATAAACCTCGGCGCCAGTCCGCAAACTTTCTGCAAAAGTTGGTGCACCGATTGGCGCAATCATAAATTCTTGAAAATCAACATCACTGTCTGCGTGCGCACCGCCATTAATAATGTTCATCATTGGTACCGGAAGCACTGACGCATTTGGGCCACCGACGTAACGGTAAAGCGGCAAATCTGCGCTAACTGCAGCGGCTTTTGCAACTGCCAGCGAAACACCAAGTATCGCGTTCGCACCTAAGTTTGCTTTGTTAGGTGTGCCATCTAAATCAATCATTGTGCGATCAATTAGTCGCTGTTCGGTGGCATCAAGTCCCAAGAGCTCAGGCATGATTTTGTCTTCAACTGCGCGAACTGCTTTAGTGACACCTTTACCTAAATATCGCTTTTCACCGTCGCGTAATTCAACAGCTTCGAAAGCGCCAGTAGAGGCTCCCGATGGAACAGCAGCACGGCCCACACTTGAATCGTCAAGTAATACTTCAACTTCAACTGTTGGATTACCACGAGAATCTAGAATTTCGCGAGCGCGGATTCCGTCAATACTTGCCACTTTTAACTCCCAGTTGAAACTCGACTTCTGGATAATTCTACTGATTAGTTGGTAAGTCCCTCTGACCTACGGATTGCTTGGCGAAACTGCATACTTGCACTGCGTAAAGCGGATTCAGGATCTATCTCTTTAGTTCTAGCTAACTCGACGACAGCGAGCAAAATATCAGCGATAGTTTCGTCGGTTACTGGACCAACTAATTTTTCAACTTCAGCTACTAATTTTTGGTCAACTGGTTTAATTTCGTTATCTCGAGCTCGGTAAATAAGTTGAGTTGCCAACTGAAGTGCAGGCATCGCAATTGGCACCCCATCGGTTACTGATTCACGAGATTTTTCGGACGACTTTATCGTTGCCCAATTAGCTTCAAGTTCGGCAGTTGAATTTACTTCTAAGCCAGCAAAAACATGAGGGTGGCGACGAATTAATTTATCTACCACGCCTTGAGCGACTGCATTTAAATCAAATGTGGGATCTTGCTCCTGAGCAATTCGCGCATGAAAAACAACTTGAAGTAATAAGTCGCCAAGTTCTTCGCGGAGTGAAACTAAGTCGCCTTGATCCATCGCATCTAGGGCTTCGTAAGTTTCTTCAAGTAAATACTTAGCCAAACTTTGGTGGGTTTGCTCCGCATCCCAAGGGCATCCGCCTGGTGAGCGCAGCTGGTCCATTACTTGAACCAAGCGCTCAACTGGTGTGGACATTTAGTTATTTACTGAACTTGTGCTGGGGCATTTGTTGTGGATAAGAAATTTTCACCCAACACAGTTTGCATAACTTCTGAATCCCAAGTTCCGTAGCGGGGTGAAACTTCAACAGTTAACTTTTCAGCAATGCCGGATAAATACTTATAAAGTGCAGCCGATTGAACTTCTTCAGGCATACCTGGTGCTAGCTCATCCATAATCGCTCGCTGAACCATGATGGCGTAAATGTAACCGTCAACATACTTAGCAGCTACCCCATTGCGAGTTGCTAACTGGGCTTTAACTTCAGGTTCACCATAGTTGCGAAACACAAAGTCACGGTATTCGCCCAGTTCTGCATCAGTGACTTCAATGTTCAAATCTTTAATTGCTGCTTTAAGAATTTCATCGAGAACCAAACGGTCAATCACCATCTGGCTTAATAGCGTCATAGTTGGTAGGTCTTGTAAATATTCTGGTGGCGTATTTTCAATATCAACACGAACTTCATTTACTTGAGTAGTCACCAAGCTTGACGGAATTTTGGTTTCGCCAACAATAGCCGCAGCACCTGCTTTGTCTGTTGTTGCACAACCGGCCAGCAATGCTGCTGCGGTCGCAATAACCAAAATACGAACTTTCACTTCAGACCCCCGTGATATCTAACTAGTCAAGAATAACTGCTTGAATTAATTCGCTTACCCAGCCTAGTAAGTCTTTGCTATCTGGGCTTTCTGACTTAACTCCTAATGCTTTTTCTTGTGGCAACGGAACAATAATTGTGCGAGCTGCCGCTTTAATAATTGAACCTGGGTAAAGCCGCGCTAATCGCAACGATCGTGATTCTGTTAATTCAATAGGCGAAAGTCGAACTGTTTTGCCAGCTCCGATTACCTCAGCCACATTTGCACTTCGCATCAAAATTCTTAACTTTGCTACATCGATTAAACGCTCAACTGGCTGCGGCATTGAGCCGTATCGGTCGGTTAATTCAGCAACTACTTCATGCACTTGCTCTTCGGTATGTGCATCAGCAATTCGACGATAGGCCTCAAGGCGTAACAGTTCGTTTGGAATGTAGTCATGAGGTAAGTGTGCATCAACTGGTAATTCAACTTTAATTACCAGTTCTTCAGATTCTTTAACTCCATGTTTAACTTCATCGATGGCTTCACCAACTAAGCGAACATAAAGATCAAAACCAACGTCTGCGATATGACCGCTTTGTTCACCGCCAAGTAAATTGCCAGCACCGCGAATTTCTAAATCTTTCATGGCTACGGCCATACCTGAACCTAAATCAGTATGCGCAGCAATTGTGGCTAATCGGTCATGAGCGGCTTCAGTTAATGGCTTTTCTGGTGAGTACAAAAAGTAGGCATAGCCACGTTCGCGACTACGGCCTACTCGCCCACGCAATTGATGTAACTGAGCCAAACCAAAAGTGTCTGCTCGGTCAACAATCAACGTGTTGGCATTTGGAATATCTAAACCACTTTCAATAATTGTGGTCGAAACTAAAACATCAAACCTGCGCTGCCAGAAATCAACGATGATCTGTTCAAGTTGGTGTTCATTCATCTGACCATGGGCTACTGCAATTCGTGCTTCAGGTATTAATTCAGCTAAGCGACTGGCTACTCGATTAATACTTTCCACGCGATTATGGACAAAAAAGACTTGGCCGTCACGAATTAATTCACGATGGATTGCGGCAACTATATATTTTTCGTCATATGGGCCAACCGAAGTCAGTACTGGATGACGCTCTTCCGGTGGTGTTTGGATGGTAGACATTTCACGTAATCCGGTAACAGCCATCTCAAGTGTGCGCGGAATTGGCGTAGCTGACATAGTCAACATATCGACATTTGC
>JACCDN010759156.1_pt1 | contig 11014 bp, 11 predicted proteins | sample 7441691 | NCBI WGS metagenome assembly JACCDN01 (sample SAMN15323439, study PRJNA562643) | freshwater metagenome | isolation source: river surface water | place: USA:Blue River Watershed | collected 2017-08-16
CAGAACAGCAAAAGCGCGTCATCAAGGCGCTGACAGATAAGGGCTATACGGCAGTTCAGTTGTCTGAGTTGATTCATTGCACCGTCAGGTCTGCAAGGCTCATTGTCTCCAAGCTGCACAAGCAAGGTCTGATTCACATTCAGTCGTGGCATCGAGTGGAATACAACTCCATACCTGCCGCTGTGTACCGATACGGGATTGGCGTTGATGCTGTCCGACCAAAGCCTATGACCATGGTTGAGAGAATGAAGAAGTGGCGTGCCAAAGAGTCAGTCGAGCATCGAGAGTTCAGGCTAGCAAGGCAGCGCCAGCTTCGTAAGAAGATCAAGCGCGACCCGTTGGTGGCTGCTTTTTATGGAAAATTGCAAAAATAACTGTTGACAGCTTAATCAAGTGTGATATGATTCACTCGTCAACAACCTAGCTAACAGGAGCAATCATGGGAAACAGAGCAGTTATCACTTTCAGCCAGCACAAAACAGCACCTTGCATTTACTTGCATTGGAACGGTGGCAGAGCCAGCGTTGAGGCTTTTATTAAGTCAGCCAAACACCTAGGACTTCATGTCTGCAAAAGCGAATATGAAGAACATAAAGTCATGGACTTATTGGCTGAGATGATTGCAACACACTTTTTTGAAACAAAAGTAGGCATGACTGTTTATCGTGAGCAATACGGTAGAGCAGATACAAACAATTCAGACAATGGCGTTTATGTCCTAGATTCAGGTCTGAATATTCGTAAAAGACTTATGAATGGTTCACAAGAAGAAGTTGACTATAAAAAAACAGAAGCAATTTTTGAGAATATTGTTTCACGCGCACCAGCGTTTAACTTTTGAGGTGATGCCATGACTAAAGAAGAAGACATCATCTTTGAATCTGGCAACTATTGGATTTTTGACGCAAAGCAAAAAGGCTTTGAGGTTTACAAATCAGGCATCACGCATTCAACCAGATGTGCAGTTATTGGATTTACTGGACAAGCTGGAATTGATAGAGCAAAGCAAGAAATAAAAAGAAGGCAAGAGTTAGATGATCGAGCAGTTATTTATAGCCGTAACTGAACTAATAGCAGTTTGGTTAATTCAAGACAAGCGAATTGAGTACAGAAGATTCGCTTGTATTTTTGGGCTGCTTGGTCAGCCTTTTTGGTTTTACGCATCCTACATTGCAGACCAATGGGGTGCGTTCACTCTGTGTTTTTTCTTTACGGCAGCTTGGCTAAAAGGATTAAAAGAATATTGGATAAATAAAAGCAGCATCAAACTAAGCAATGATGAATACTACATATTGTTAGTTGATGCTGTTGATAAGTTGGAAAACAATCACCGTCTTGACTACAAAGACTACATTAAGCGAATAATGCGTGAAGCATTAAACGCTCGATGATTATTCAGGCATATTGAGTAAGCCTTCTCTCCATGTCCAAGGCTGCATGATGCCTGTCTTTTGCTCTGCGTATTCAGTCATCAGAGGATTAGCTACTCTATTCTGAGCGCCATAAGGTCCAAAGTTAACCCATGAATTTTGGCCACGGGTTTCAGATGTTACGGCTGGCAATGCCTCTGGTGAATACATACGGGCATGAGCTTGGAAAGCATTTTCCTCACCACCTGCTCTAAATCCAACGCCATGTTTTGCATGACCAAAGACATCATGCACAGCCCTAAATACATCATTAGCTGTCACATCTTGACCGCCCCACTTTTCACCAATACGCATTAGCAATGGGTTTGCTTCTAAAGCCTTTGCCGCTGATGGACCGCCAAAGCCTTGCTCTGTTGGGAAAACAGATAAACGCTTGTTCAACACAATGTCGTTAATTGCATTGCGAGGATTGCCATAAATGTCGCCACTCTCAGGCATAAAGTCGAATTTGTAACCAGCTTTACGCAATGCTTCGTACTGGTCCATCGTTTCGTTAATCATTGCGTTATAGGCTTTTTTAACCTTTGGGTCGCTAGGATTGTTCTGCATCATTTGATATTGATCTGCCAAACGCTTTGCGCGATCTGGGTCAACTTCTGCATATTTGAGTTGTGGAGAGTAGACAAGACCTTTCTTCTCAACCAAGTCTTTTGCAATATCAACCAAACGCTGATCTGTGCCGAATTCTTCCATTCGACCACCAACATCAACCCTTGATAGCAAACCTTCTAATGGCTTACCTACAAATTGTTTTGGTGGCAACGCTTGACTTCTTGAGCCTTGCGCCAAGTCTTGCAATAGTTGAGCGCCTTTTCCACCACGCTGCATCGTGCGCTGCACAACAGGCTCTAAGGCGCGTTCAGCAGCCATGCCAGCACGCTCTGCTTGTGCTGCATAAGCCTGACGAGGAATCTGACCTAAGAGAGCAGCTTCAGGGATAACAGGTGGCAGCTTGGATGACTCAAGCAAACCAGCCAACTGCTGCAAGTTCTGCTGACCTTGCGCTGTGCGTGGCTGGTATGTGTTTCTAGCCATGAAGTTTGCAGCCTCTTGCTCTGCAATCTTCACGCCTTGAGGAGTGCCGTACTTACCGCTAGTAACGCCCTTGTAAAGACCGTAAGGCATACCAAGCAAGCCAGAGATAGCACCAGTTCCAAGCGTTGCGCCTGTCTCGCCTAAACCCATCAAGTAGTCTAATGGTGATGCCATTTATTTACCCTTCGCCTTATTCCTTGCAGATATTGCTTTTGCCTTTGCCTTTGCATCAGCCTTTGAGTTAGCGCCCCACGCTTTCAAGGACAGCAGCAACCGTGTAGGCTCACCGTCCTTGTACTCTGGACCAGCCATGTTGCCCATACGAGCCAAGAAGCTAGCTCGTCTTGGGTTGTCCCCTGCTTTTACTGGGGGCTTCAAGTTGCCACCAGTTGCAGCGTTGTACGAAGCACGACCCTTCGCATTCAAGCCACCCTTTGCGTTCTGTCCAGCCTTAGTTTGCCATGTTGGGGTTTTCATGCGAATTACTCTTGCGGGATGATGTTCGTGCCAATCTGACCGCCAAGATAACCAGTTCGACCAGCAGCGCGTGATCTGGCTTCGTTAACTTTGCGGATTGTCTCTGCCATGTCCATCAGCTTTTGCTGTTCGCGTGACAACAGAATCTGACCGATTTGGTTGCGTACTGGTTCAGGTGTCTGAACTCGACCATAAAGATTAGAAAGACCAGCAGCGATGCCAGTAGGACTGCCAGACGCAACAGCCTGACCTGCTTGCATCAAAGGTGCAATATCCAAGTCAGCAGCACCAGCCAAACGCGCAGCAGTTTGAGAACCGCGACCAAGAGATTCCATGCCCTTCAATCGAGCCTCTTTCGCGACTTCAGACGCGAACTGCCGATAGTCATTGCCAAACACTTCACGCAAACGCTCTTGCGTTGCTGGCTCTTTCCACATCTTCAGCAATGAAGTCTGACCACCCTCTGTTCCTGTCTTTTGACGCAAAGCCTGCAAAGCACCAATCTTGTAGGCATCCATCTCAGCAGGTGTGAAGCCTTTGGTCAATTGCTTAATGTCCATGATGTCGCCTGTCATAGCCTTGCGACCAGCTTCGGCAGCATCCATCATCTGTGAAGGACCAGCCCAAGTTTTCATGGCTTGTGTGTAGGCAGATTGACCGCCAACTTTAGGTGACTTCTGCTCAAGCAAAGACATCAAACTCGTACGCACATCATCGTATGCGTTTGCTTGCTGACTGCTTCCTGACTGCTTCAGGCTTTGTGCTGAGTCATACAAAGATTGCTTCAATGTATCAAGCACATTCATTGGCACTTTTTCGCCAACCTTCAACTTTGACAAGTCAAGCGTCTGACCTGTCTTTGTTTGATACAGCAATTCGGCAGCGCCTTGCATTCTTTCTGATCGCTTCAGTACATTAAGCAAGTCGTTGTCAACTGTCACGACAGCCTTGTCAATCACATCGTAGAAAGGACGCGAAGCAGCTTGACGCTGTGCAGAAAATGTCTCAAGGCTTCCAAGGAAGTCAGCGCCTTGTGTGCCGAGAGCAGTATCAGCAGCACCCATCAAACGACCAGCGCGACCTGCTTGACGCTCACGAATGGCACGCTCAAGAGCCTGTTTTGTCTCGCCTGATAGCGTTGCAACTGTGTCAAGCAATTGCTTTGTGCTTGCACCGCCAACATCAACGATACGGGCTTCTTCGCCTAGCTTACCCATACGAGCCTTAGACATTCCCAAGGCGCTAGACAGCAAGTCTGGTGGCGTATCGCGCAACAAGGCTTCAGCAACCTTTTGCTCTGCGTATCGTGAAGCAGCCTTGTCAGATACACGACCAACAACATTCTGACCAACTGCACCTAGAACTGATGCAACTGGTTGAGTGACAGCGCCAAGAGCGCCACCGACAGCACCAGACTTCAACACATCTTGCGTGATGCCGCCAACAGTTTCAGCTTCTGACGAGCCAAGACCACCGAGTAAGCCATAACCAACACCAGATGCGCCAGCCTGTGCAGCACGTTGACCCATGCCCATGACTTGACCAGCAGCAGGTGCTGCCGTTAAGTATTGACCTGCCCTGCCTAATGCTTGTGCAGCAGCAGGAGACGCTTGCTCAATAACTGGCAATGCAGCACGACCAGCAGCGCGTGCGCCTTGACTGACGATGTTTGTAGCCATGAATGGCAAAGATGCAGCAACCTGCCCTGCTGTTGACAGCAATGGTCGCTCTTGCTCGTAAGACTGAGCAGCACCGCGAACGATGTCACGACCTTCTTGGTAGGCTTGTGCTAGTGGCTTGCCTTCTACCAAGGCTTTAACTGGTGCTGCAATACCGCCAGCAAGCTCATCCAGAAAGCCAAATGTTGGACCTTGAAGTGCGCTAATCAAAGCGCGTTCAACTGTTGGCTTCTTAGCGCCCTGCTCGTAAGCAGCAGACTTCTGCTCTGACAAGAACTTCAGGATTTCAGCAGGCTGATATTGGTTCTTTAAGGCTTCATTGACCTTAGAGCCAACATCAGGCATCTGTGACAAGAACTGGACGATCTCATCGTCACCGTAGCCAGCTTTGCGCGCCTCAGAGATTTTGCTTTGTAGACCGTCCATGATCTTTACCCTTATCGTTGTGGCTGTGTGCCGAAGATGCTTCCCAATGGTTTGCGTCCATCCTGAGCACCACCAAGACCACCTGAGCCTGTCATTACTGATGGCAACTTAGCTGGTGCGCCAAGTGCTTTGTTTGCATCAAGGTTGTACTTTGCACCGAAGTCTGCATATTCTTGACGCTTTGCGTTGTAAGTCTGACCAGCAGCAGCATACAACTCATTCGCTAGGTTCTGAAAGTCTTGACGCTGTGTCGGTGTCAGTTTAGTGCCTTGCGCCCAATTCGTCACATAGTTCTGCAAGCGGTCCATCTTTCCAGCAGCAGCCATTGAGATGCCTAGTTCAGATTCACGCACCACCGAGCCAGGGTCCAGCAACTTCATAATCTTTGTTGCGGCAGCAACATCACCGATTGGGTTCTCTTGTTTAAGAGACGATTGAACCTGCTTGAATGCAGATTGCATATCGTTGAAGTCCTTGTAAATTGGTTCTTGCTTAAACGCTCCACCGAGTTTCATCTCGTTCTCAAAACCTTTTTGACCTTCACCCATGTTCACGGTAACAGCACCAGACCTACGAATAGCAAGAATGTTTTGCAGGTTAACTGGCATACCAGCAGCCTTCAACAATCGAACTTCAGCAGGGTTTGCTTCGGGTGAACTCACAGATGTGATCTGACCTGTTCTAGCGTTTTGCTGGTATGTGCCTTCGCTTGGCAAGCCAAGCGCAGAAACCTGTTGTGGTGTCAAGATGTTGAAGCTCTCACGCTTCAATTCTTCCTCAAGAATCTTTGGCAATGCTGTGTCTGGTGACATTGCAGCTATTGCTCTCATTTCAGGCGTTAAACGCGAGAAAAGACCAGCAGAAGTTGGCTGCATAGCTGGTGCAGGTGCTGCAACAGGTTGTGGCGGTGTGTAGACACTTTCACCCATCATGGTGTTAGGTGCAGCACCGCGACCACCAAGGTCAATGCCGCTAACAGGTTCAGCTTCAGGCATTGCTGGTTGTGCAGCAACTTGCGGAGCAGCGCCACCACCTAAAAGCAATCTGCGAAGATTCCTTGTGCTTTGAGCCTCTTCCAACTTCTGACGAGCCAAGAGATTTGTCAATGCATTTTGCTGTGCCTTCGCGTAGCCTTCAGTACCAGCTTGCAAAGCACCGCCAAGAGCCTGACCTAAAGAAACAGGTCGTGCGCTAGGACCACCAGCAGACAGCAAAGCAGCCGCTGCTTGCAGCATTGCTTGATTCTGAATGCCTTGAGTTTGTTGTGGTGTCAGGTACTCTTCAAGTCCAGAGCCACCCATGCCAAACAGCAAACCACCAATGTCTTGAGTTGTAGCCATCTTTTAATCCTTAACCCAACAAGCCCAAAGTACCGCCACCCAATGCACCGTAAAGCGCACCAGTTGGACCACCAATCAAGTTGCCCAACATACCGCCAGACAATGCGCCGCCAAGAGCAGATGCACCTGTGTTGCGGTAGATCGGTGAAGTTGTTGTTCCACCAAGGTTAGCTGGCTGCATACCTAAAGCAGATTGGCGAATGCCAAGACGCTCAAGCTCAAGGTTACGAGCAGCATCTAAACGGGCTTGCGCCAATGCTTGACGCTGTTGCTGTGCGTTCATCACAGCCTGTGCGCCTGTCATGCCAAGGTTTTGCTGTTGTGCGCCCAAAGCACCAAGCTGACCGATAGCAGATTGACGCAATTGAGCGCCTTGCAACATACGAGCAGCATCTGCTTGACCCAACTGTGCAGCATTCATAAAGCCTTGTGATCGCAACTGAGCAGCCGTGTTAGCTGCCTGTCGTGTGTAATCCTCGTTAGCCAAGGCTTCAGCAACAGCTTGACGAGAACCACCAAATGCTCTTGCAGCAGTTGCTCTGGTTTGACCTGCTTGCTGTGCCATTCTGCGTTGACGCTCGATGTCACCCAAAGCACCCTGCACGACTTGCTCTTCAAACGGGTTGCGGTAAGCAGACATAAAGTCAGATGTCTGTTGTGGCGTATAACCAGCCTCAATCATTGATCTGCGTACTGCTTCATTGGTAGTTGTCTGACCAACACCACCAAGCCCAAGGCTTTGCAATTGCTGCTCTGCTGTGCCATATTGAGCCGTAAAGTCAGCAAGTTGCTTCTCTCCCAAACCAGCAGCAGTTGTGCGCGCTTCTTCAAGGTTGCGTAAGTAAGCAGCCTTCATCTCAGGGTCAATTGCAGTTGTAGTTGTGCTTGATGTTGGCTTATTGCCACCAAGTCCACCGCCAAGAGCCAAAGCACCAGCGCCTAGACCTAGCATCTGACCAGTTGATAAGCCACCTAATGTGCTACCCAAGCCACCAAGGAGTCCACCACCACCAGCAGCACCGAAGCCTGAAGAGCCAGCAGCCAAGTCAGCCATTGCAGCGTCAACGCCTGTCAGTCCAGCAGAACCTGCACCGCCAAGACCACTCAAACCGCCAGTAGCGTAAAGAGCGCCACCAATCAATGCAGCCTTGCCTAGATCAGAACTAGCGACATCGCTAACAGTATCAACTGCACCGCCAACTAGATCGCCAACACCACCAACAACATCGCTTACAACGCCACCCATATAGACTCCTTTTACTCTTTGTTCGAGTAGATGTAGGCTCTTGAGCCATCCAAACACATAATCTCTGCTTTCCTATGCCACCCGAAAGTTTCAGCGAACTTTGCGAGTTTCTTGTTTTCCTCACGAATGAGAGCAAACATAGGAGAGCCGACCAATCCTTCTAAGCAAGATAGGTCTGTTTGGTAGCGTTTTTTGGTGTTTGCGGTCCATCTCTTGATGTCCGTATGAAACCATAAACGATTGTCAAACAGCTCTAAGAAGACCGTGTAGTCATCCTTCAGGATAACTGGGACTTTGCTTTTTTCTTGCACTAATTCTAAGCCTTTGGCAAGTCAATAGCGCATCACCGCTGACCAGACGCTAACGCATCCAAACGGTTCACGCCAACTCGCCAATCACCCAAAATTGCACCTGTGTAGCGCACCTTGACCTGACGGGCAGAAAACCGCACATCTGTCGGCTGCGCTGCGGTATATGGACCGAAGGTCGTTTCGCTAGAGGTGGGATACATCCGAGTCTTAAACGACACCACGACCTCTCCCAAAGTCTGCTCATCTGGCAGCACCCTAGTCACAGCCATCACATTGTCACCGTTACCGATCTCAATCGGTCCTGTCTCGGCGTAAGGCGTAGCGCCATCGTAGTTGTAGCCAACTTCATGCTCATAGATGTACCCGTCAGAAGACACCATCAGCGGGTCAAGGAAGACACCTCGATCTGTGCCAGCAGTCCTGCCCATCTGACCAATTGACCAATGATTCTCGCGGTAGTTATAGGTCACATACGAGTCGTTTTCGTTGGACTGAGACGAAGGATAGAACCAAGTCAACTCGCCATATTTGGAGTTGTGGACGCAGTACACCTTACTGCATTGGTTGTAGTTCATGTTCTGGAAGACATAATCGCCAACATCAGACACCAAAGGCTTGACATAACCGTCATAAATCCAGAAACCTGAACGAGACATCCAGATCGCAGCCGTGTCAATCGCACCCACAGACTGAGACGAAATCACGCCACAGCCTGAACCAGCCTTCTCAAACGAGTAGACATAAGGCAGACCGATGTAGGTCGAGACATGGACATCAACATCTGTAAACAGCAGGTTTACACCCCTGACGCGCTTACCTGTCTTCAACGAGCCAACAGTCTGCAACTCAAAGTCACCAGCCTGATTCGTGGTCGAAGGTGTCCAAGCTGTGTTGTCTTCCTGATCGCACCACTTCACAAGTCTAGGGTTTCCACTAGCACCTAAAGCAAAGACAAAGCGTTCAGCCGTGGTCATCACGGCAGCGCATGAGGTGGGTGCATTTGTGATGGCAACAGCCTTAGTTGGACCTGAAAAGCCTAGCTGCCACTCCAACAGTTGACCGTCAGCAGACGAACAGGCAACTAAGTATTCACCCCAAGTGTCTAGAGTCCAAGTCGTTGCAGGTGTCACAGTACCGTTGTCAGGACGCGCCACACCGAAGGCGTAAGAGCCGTAAGTGCCATAACCGTAACCTGTCTTGGTGGCTGCGTCAGCAATGCCAGCCGTGAAGGTCGTAGGAGTAATGTCCTTGAGAGTTCCCGCCTCGTTCATTGCGTACAGCTTGGAGTGCGTACCAGCAGCAATCCAGCGATCTGCTGAGTTGTCACGCCAAGTAATCAAGCCACGGCATTTGCCTGTCATCTGGCTTTCTGACTTCTTACGCCACCCACCCAAAGGACGCAAAGTTCCCTCAAACCAGCGAACGAGGTTTGCATCGAAGTATCTGCCTTTGGATTGGTATTCTGTGCCGTTACGGTAAACACCAGCAGGGATATTAAGAGGAATGAGTGCCATAGTCTGATTATGCTGATAGGTTGGACATATAGGCAAGCGTCACAATGATTGACGGTGTTGCTGGTATTGCTGGAGACGAGCCGCTGGCGCTCACAGCAGAGAATTGTTCAAGGCTCACGCCTGAGTCGCTAACGCGCCACATGATCTCCACATAGTCGTTTTCGCTCAAGTTGATGACAAAGTTCATGGCTGCAATCAGGTGGCTGTTTGAGCCTGTACTCTTACGCGCAGGAATGCTAAACCTGCTGTTTGAGTTGTCCACATTCGTGCCGTTAATCCTGAACCAGATGTCAATGTCTTGCACATCATTGGTGCTATTGACAAACTGTGCGCTGAATTGCAGGTTGTACATCCCGCCTTGCGTCACAACAATCTTTGAAGGCAAATCACCTGTAATCGTGGTGCTGCTAACAGTCTGTGATTGATTGACTGTGTAAGTTCCAGCGCCACCAGTTGTGCCTGTCAACTGGGACACGATGCGAGTTCCAGCAGTTACACCAGTTCCTGTAATCTGCATCGAGGGATAAATCGTGCCTGATGTAACTGCTGAAACCGTCAATGTCGTGGTGGCAATTGAACCCGTCACGACAGCAGCGCGCGATGAAACACTCACGCCATTGCTGTAATCTGTCGTGTTCAGACGCATATAGTAGGCAACCGCAGTTGACCCGTCTGTCTGGTCTGTGGAGTCCTGAAACGCCCCGTAAGGGCTGTTCAGGTACTTACCGCCACGAGGTCCAAGCAATGCCTGAAATGCGTTTCTAACCCTCAAAAAGAAGGTTCTAAGACGCTCGTTTGTCTGGGCTACTGTCAGCCGTTCATACCTGTCTTGCGGGTTAGGCAAGTCTGGTACTGGTGGAGTCTCTAGCTGCTGATTGAGGTTTGTAGCCATAGACCATATTTTCGCTTAAAAGTCTAGGCGCGGCATATGTCAATGCAGCTATCGTATCGAGCCTCGCGATCTGCCAGACCAATTAAACCGCCATTGATCTTTTGCGTCATGCCTTTAATGTCCTCGGCATCAGCAAATTTGCTCAAGTTGTTGGTTTTCCAAAACCAGCCTGCCGAACGAGCCGCATTGTTTGGCTCTAACAGCAGATCAGGGTTAGACACTAGGTCAACTCCCAACGCTGCCGAGCAACGGGTGTAGTTGTCCTTGCCCGTCAATTGCTTTAGACCTCTTCCCCTGTACGCGAAGCCCTCACCAGACTCAATCGTCCCGTTTCCCATACGATTCGAGTAAACGGCGTTGGCGATAAGTTCAGGCTTACGGTGCAAGGCTTTGGCAAAGGCGTTAGGGATATTCTTTCCCTTCTCGTCCTTCTTAGGCTTCTTCGTGGCAGGGTCGATAACCGCAAAACGGTTAGCCCAAACAGCAGCCATCGTCACATCTGAGTAATTCAGATTTTCCTCAAGCATCGTGTAGCCAGCAGACTCGTGAGCAGTCTGCGCCAAGAATGAAGCAATGCGCTCTGGCGTATTGATCTCAAACTCCTGACAGGTATTCTTGATAACCTCAAGCCACTTGTCAGGGTCTTTGATCTTTACGGCAACCA
>JACCDN010084196.1_pt1 | contig 11011 bp, 10 predicted proteins | sample 7441691 | NCBI WGS metagenome assembly JACCDN01 (sample SAMN15323439, study PRJNA562643) | freshwater metagenome | isolation source: river surface water | place: USA:Blue River Watershed | collected 2017-08-16
AGCCCCTTAATACCACCAACCAATTTGGCTGAAATATCACGTGAACGCTCTACAATCTTTTTGATATCAGCGCTAACTTTTGTAGTACTAATACCAAATTCTTCTGCATGTTTAATTTTTTGCAATAATTCGGCTGATTTTAGCAGCGATTTAGTAGGGATACACCCCCAATTAAGACAAATCCCACCCAAATGCTCTTTTTCAACAAGTGCCGTTTTTAGACCAAGTTGCGATGCTCTAATGGCAGCAACATAACCACCAGGACCACCCCCAATAACTACTACATCAAATTTTTCCATATGTTTTAGCCTTGTTTTGAAAATATTTTTTAATTACACAAACATCAGAATTGGAGCTTCCATATATTTCTTAAAAGCTGCCAAAAATTCTGCTCCCACTGCACCGTCAACTACTCTATGATCGCAAGAAATAGTAACATCCATCATGGTTTTGATCTCAATTTTATCATCAATTACTACCGGACGTTTGGAACTCATACCTACTGCCATAATGCATCCTTGTGGCGGATTAACTATAGCATTAAAGCTCTTAATTCCATACATTCCTAAATTAGATATACTAAATCCCCCACCTTGAAACTCCTCTGGTAATAGAGCATTTTCTTTAGCTCTTTTTGCTAGATCTTTCATTTCAGAAGAAATTTTAATAATATCTTTTTGGTCAGCATTCTTAATTATAGGAGTAATAAGCCCTCCATCAATTGCTACAGCCACAGAAATATCAACATTATTATACATCATAATAGCACTATCAGTCCAACTAGCATTAGCAGCAGGCACGGCTTTTAAAGCTTTTGCACAAGCTAGGATAATAAAATCATTAACTGATAATCTTTTGGTTTTATCATCACCAAAACTAGAGTTTATTTGCTCTCTCACGCCAAGCAAAGCATCCATAATACATTCTATTGAAAGGTAAAAATGAGGTACAGTAAGCTTTGATTCAAGCAATCTTTTAGCAATTATTTTACGCATATTATTATTTGGAATCAGACGATATTCCTCTCTATGCCTTTGCACCCTACCCTTATTATTTTTACCAGCTGATAGTATATCTGCTTTTATTATCCGCCCCCTGGGGCCTGACCCAATAATATCAGATAATGAGATACCTTCTTGTGCTGCAATTCTTTTAGCGAGCGGAGAAACAAATATATTCTTGTGCGAGGCTGGTTTTGTTACCAGAGAATCTTGCATTTTACTTTCGGTAATCTTACTTTCGGTAATTTTCTCTTCAGCAACAATAATTTTTTCTGCTGGTTTCTCAGCCATATTAAATTTAGCAATAAATGCCTCTATATCATGATCCTCTTCATTTTCCTCTACCAAAACAGCTATTAATGAGTTTACTTGCACCCCTTGAGTACCCGCTGGCACGAGAAGTTTAGCAATAATACCTTCATCTACTGCTTCAACTTCCATAGTAGCTTTATCAGTTTCAATTTCAGCAATTACCTCACCTGCTGAAATTTTATCACCTTCTTTCTTTAGCCACTTGGCAATATTCCCCTCTGTCATTGTTGGAGACAAAGCTGGCATCAAAATTTTTATTGGCATTTATATAAACCTCTCATTTATCTATAACAAGCTTTTCTAGCAGCTGTTACTATATCATTAACTGTCGGCAATGACATTTTTTCAAGATTCTCTGCATAAGGCAGAGGCACATCTTTTCCTGAAATAATCTCTGGCGGGGCATCTAAATAATCAAATGCCTCTCTCATAACAATAGCACTAATAGTTGCACCAATACCAGCAAAAAACCACCCCTCTTCTACTAAAACTAAGCGATTCGTCTTGCGAACTGATTCTAAAATAGTTTCCTCATCAAGTGGTTTTATCGTTCTTAAATCTATTATTTCTACATCGATATTTTCCTCAGCCAGAATATGCGCCGCCTCTTCTACCATACCAACTTGCAGGGAAAAAGCTATAATTGTTACATCCGATCCTTCTTTTACTATTCTAGCTTTACCAATCGGTATTGGTTCGACGATATCTGGCACCTCAAAACTTCTACCATACATTATTTCATTTTCTAGAAAAATCACTGGATTATCATCTCTTATAGCACTTATCAACAACCCTTTTGCATCCTTGGCACTATAAGGAGCTAATACTTTAAGCCCTGGTATATGCGAATATATCGCCGCAAAATTTTGGCTATGCTGAGCAGCAACACGAGCTGCAGCTCCATTTGGTCCACGAAAAACTATTGGACACCCAAGTTGTCCCCCAGACATATAGTTGGTTTTGGCAGCAGAATTAACTATTTGATCAAAAGCTTGCATTGCAAAATTAAAGGTCATAAATTCAACTATAGGACGCAAACCTGCAAAAGCAGCACCAATAGCAAGACCGGCAAAACCATGCTCGGTGATTGGTGTATCTATCACTCTTTTTGGTCCAAATTCCTGAAGCAACCCTTGTGTTACTTTATAAGCCCCTTGATATTCTGCAACTTCTTCACCAAGAATAAAGACGCTCTCATCTCTGTGCATCTCCTCTTTCATAGCCGATTGCAGAGCCTCTCTAACTGTCATTTCCGCCATATACGCACCTGTTTTATTTATATATATCTGTAAAAAGTTCACTCTCGCTTGGCAAAGCCTCAGAAGTGGCAAATTCTTCAACCTCTACCATTTTTGTCTTGATTTTTTTTTCTATGGTTTTCAAATCCTCTTCAGTTGCATATTTATTATTTATTATAGTGTTTCTGACAACGCTCAATGGATCAAGATCTTTATATTGCTCAACTTCTTCTTTGGACCTGTATTTTGCCGGATCAGACATTGAATGTCCTCTGAATCTATATGTTTTTACCTCAACAATCATTGGCCCCTTGCCAGATCTTGCATGCTCAGAGGCAAAAACTGCCGCATTATATACAGCTTCAACATCCATGCCACTTACTTGAATACCAGCAATACCGAAAGATTCGCCCTTTTTGTACAACTGGGTCATAGAAGTAGATCTTCTAACAGAAGTACCCATTGAGTATTCGTTATTTTCAATTTTATAACCCACAGGTAATTGCCATAAAGCTGCCATGATAAAAGCCTCATGTACCTGCCCTTGATTCACTGCTCCATCACCTAAGAAACTATAGCAAATATTATTAGTACCATTATATTTTTCAGCAAAAGCAAGCCCCGTCCCAATTGGCACTTGCGCCCCGACTATACCATGACCACCATAAAATTTCCCAGGAATATCAAACATATGCATTGACCCACCCTTACCTTTAGAGCAACCAGATGCTCTGCCAGTGAGCTCTGCCATGACAAATTTTGGATCAATACCAGACATAATGATGTGTGCATGGTCACGGTAGCTAGTAATCATACTATCACCCTTATGTTTAGCAAATTCAAAACCCGTAATCACTGCTTCTTGCCCGATATATAAATGACAGAAGCCGCCTATTAAACCCATACCATAAAACTGACCGCATTTTTCTTCAAATCGCCGAATTAGCAGCATTTGCTCGTAGCATTTGATATATTGCGAGGCACTTAATTTCAATTTACTGGGCTCAAACTTAATCATATATTTAATATTAATAAATAAATTTCGAACATAATATAGCAGTATTATGTTGTCAAGTAATAGCCCCGATTAACTGAGTCAGAATTTTAAAGCTCTTACATATTCTAAAAATTTTTGTTACACCGATTTATTTGTAAGCACAAATTTGTGAAATTTTACAATAGACTTCTTCTGCAGCGCACTCTCTTAGATTTTCTTTTGTCTGGGTGAATAAGAATTTAAATTAATAGCTATCTTCGCTGTTGCCAGCTAGTACTATCTGATAATTATAAATACTAACATTTTTTTTCGAAGCTATTTCGTAAATAGTTTTTAGTTCTGGATAATGTTCAGGAAATTCAACTTTATGTCCTTTTAACATAAAACGAGTCTGTATTTTGCCAACGGTTCTGTGTTCGACTCGAACATTAACGTGTGAAGGAAGATTATGGATTGCCGGAGGGTATACAGTCACAAAATGGAATTCTCCTTTATTATTTGTTGTAGCTACTCCATTACCAGTAAAAGTAAGAGTTTTGTTAATATCTATCAGTTTTTTATTTACGTCATTTTTAAAGGGTTTATAAGGATATTTACCTTTGCAATCAATTTGCCAAATATACACTTTAGCATCGCCAACGGGAACACAATTTTGATCAACTACTACTCCTCTTATGATAATTTTTTCTCCGCAATATAACGAATCTTGACCAGTTTCACGTAATAAATTATTTGTTGTTTCAAAATTTTCTGGCTCATAATTATTTTCTGCTGGTTTAGTAATTTTACAGAAATTCAGCTTGTTTAAACGAGTGACATCAGAATTAGATTTTGATTCCGCTGCAAAACTATTGCCGAAAAAAAATATACCAACTATAAAAGTAAAAAATATCGTGAATTTCATAAGAAACCATTTGTAAAAAAATTACTATATAATTTCAATACTATAATAAACTCTCTTCTGCATAGATAGGTTATGTTAAATTAAAACTAGTAGTTTCTTAGAATTAAGGGCGCAAAAACCCCACATTATACCTTTTGCTTGATTTCGGAAAATTGACTATAGTCTGTTAGATAATTAAGTTTTAGGCTTTTTGAATAAGACTACCCCAAAAGGCATTTTTATTTGAATTTTGTTTTTAATTAGTTCTCTTTCTACTTTATCGAAATCTACTGATGTGATTAAATTTTTTGCAGTTTTTAACAAATCAATTAAATATTGATTATCAACATCTATCATAACCTCTTGATATAAAATATTATCCTTTGTAAAACCACTACTTATAGCTACTTGTAAAAAGTTTTTATATTCTCCAAAATTAGCATTTCCAAATTTATTCTGCTCTTTTACCATAGCATCAACAAATTTTCTTGTTTCCTTTAGGTGTGCTAAATTGATTTTGCTCATCATTACTTCAAATGCAAATATGTACCCATCTTCAGCTACAACTTTTTTTGCTTCTGTTAAGGCTTTGACTGCTTCTGTTGGTGTCAAATGTTCTAGGACGTGAATGAACACGGCAAGAGAAGCATAGTTATCATTAAATGGCAAATCTAATACAGATGCTTCACGAAGTATGTGGTTTTTAAGTTTATCTTTACATAAACTCAATTGCTTTTTATCTAAATCAACACCAATAATTTGAGTGTTTTTAAATAAATTTCTAATTGTTTTTGTATGAGCACATGTTCCGCATCCTAATTCTAGAATAGGTTTACTTTGATCTATTTCGGCGGATTTAAGAATCGTAAATATATAAGGATCAAATATCTTAGCTTGCCTATCAAGACGCTCTGCTTCTTCAACTTGGTTAGTAAGCGCATGTATATACTGTTTTGATTGATAATATTCATCATTATTTTTAGTTGCATATACATTTAACATCGGTAGTGCAACCACACAAAATAAAAACACTTGTAATATTTTTATTTTGTAATTGTTCTTGTACAACATAAGTCACCTTTTATTTTTTTATGATTCATATCGTATTTAAAATTGCTACTAGGTCAAATCCAACAAAAATAATACATTAAACTTATAGTTTATTTTGAAGTGTGGTTTGCGTGACACAAAACCGCAATAATTAATGTATAGCTTTATTAGTTGAAATTTGAGGCATCAATTTTTCAAACCCCACTTTAGACCTTTTGCTTGATTTCGGAAACGATAGATTATCAGCTGGATATTGACAAAGGCGTTGATCGGTGATTTATGTAATCTGTGTCTAGTATATTTGAGATTTGGCTTAAACAAACTGAAAAATTTAAATCAACTCTACGTAATTTTCTTTGATAGTTTTTAAACCTGTTTCTTCGAAGACTATATCTAAATTATCACCATTTTTTCTAACTATGATACCATTGCCAAATTTTTTGTGATTTACTTTATTACCAGGGCGTTTCTCGCTAAGTTGTTGTATGGTAGTAGTTTTAATAGACTGAGCCGTCTTAGCAGAAGCGTTATTATTTTGGAAATAAAAACTATGCTTTGATCCCAAATAATTTAATTGATTGGAGCTAGAAATTTTTAAACATATTTCTGCCGGAATTTCGGCTAAAAAACGAGAAGGTAATGAGTGTAATATTTCAGCAAAAACTCTTCTGCTCTCAGCATAGGTGATAAATAATTCTCTTTTAGCTCTGGTAACGCCAACATAAGCGATACGCCTTTCTTCTTCTAGTCCTTTTTCGCCTTGCTCTAGTAAGGATTTTTGATGAGGAAATATGCCCTCTTCCCAGCCTGGCAAGAAAACTAGATCGAATTCAAGGCCTTTTGCAGCATGAAGGGTCATAATTTTTATGGTGCCACCAAAGTCAGATTCAAGTACTTCATTGTCCATAACTAAACTTGCATGTTCAATAAATTCATTAATATTGTTAGCTTCATCGATTGCTTTTAGTATTTCATTTATATTTTCAATTCTTGATCGTGATTCTTCGGTTTTATCTTCTTTTAAGGCAAGTAGATAACCAGATTCATTTAGAATAAATTTTGTTACATCAAAGGCTGAATCTTTTTCATATCCCAAATATGCTTGATTAATAAGATTTACAAAATGTTGAAGATTTTCTTTGGTTTTGCCTTTAACCTCATCATGTTCTAGCATTTTTTCTAAAGCAGTAAATGCTGAAATAGCATTGATATTAGCATAGTCTTTGATCCTTTTTAGCGTAGCATTACCAATAGATCTTTTGGGTACATTAATTATTCTTTCAAAAGCTAAATTATCATTTTTATTAATTGAAAGGCGAATATAAGCGAGTAAATCCCTAATTTCCATTCTTTCATAAAACCTTAAACCTCCAATTATCTGATAAGGCATAGCGTTGCTGATAAAAACCTCTTCAAAAGCTCTAGTTTGGAATCCAGCTCTTACAAGAATCGCTATTTGATTTGCTTGATATTTACCTGAATTCAAAATATTTCCTACTTGAGTTGCTATAAATCTAGCTTCTTCTTTATCGTTCCAACAGGAAATGATTTTTATTTTTTCTTCTGACGGTTTTTCGGTCCAGAGGTTTTTTTGGTGTCTATTTTTATTGTTTTTTATGATACTAGAAGCTGCTTTTAGAATATAAGAGCTAGATCTATAATTCTGTTCTAGTTTAATAATTTTAGCATTTGGAAAATCTTTTTCAAAACGTAGAATATTTTTTACTTCTGCTCCGCGCCAGCTATATATTGACTGGTCATCATCGCCAACGCAGCAAATATTTTTATGGCCGCTTGCAAGCATTCTAGCCCAAACATATTGTACAGCATTAGTATCTTGATATTCATCGATCAGAATATATTTGAATTTATCTTGGTAATATCTAAGTATTTCAGGATGATTTATGAGTAATTGATTGCAGTATAGTAGTAAATCACCAAAATCAGCGACATTGGACTCTTGTAGATCTTGTTGGTATTTCTGATAAATAATATGGGCAATTTGAGATTCATAGCTTTTAGTATCGCTATTATTAATTTTCTCGGGTGTGATGCCTTGATCCTTCCATTTAGAAATTATTATATGTAATAATTTGGGTGGATATTTTTTGACATCAACATTGCGCTGCAAGGCGATATTTTTAACTAACTTTATTTGTTCATCTTGATCTATAATATTAAAATTTCGGTTCATAGCATTATCAAGTAAATGTATGTGCGATCTTAATATTCTTGTTGATATTGAATGAAACGTACCTATATTTAAGCCATCAGAAGCTATCATATCATTAACCCGGTTTTGCATTTCCCTGGCTGCTTTGTTTGTGAATGTGACGGCTAATATTTGGCTTGGATAAGCTAAGCTATTGCTAATTATGTAGGCTATTCTGCTAGTTAAGACCTTAGTTTTACCTGTTCCAGCTCCTGCTAATACTAGCAATGGGCCTTCTGTAGTTTCTACCGCTTCTTTTTGAGGGTCATTTAAAGATTGCATATTATTTAAAAATCTGAAACCCGACCATTAACTTCCCAATCGCCGTATCTGGTCGGTTCCAGACCTTTGGGGCCACCAAATTCCTTGTTTTTAGCCAATTTCCAAGAAATGTTAGGTTGATTTGTGCTTGATATATCTTTTTCAGATAGTGTATTATCTGATAGCTGTCTTTTTGGTAAATCTTTTGACATTTTTATTTTTTATTTTTTTACGCTTTAATATTATCTAATATGAAATTTTCTAGTTTAAGCAGAATTTATACTACTTGCGAACTTATTAAAAATCAAACCCTAACCTTGGATAATGATATTTTTCATTACTGTAAGTCTGTTTTGCGAATCAAACTTTCAGAAGAAATTAGGATTTTTAACCATCATAATGGCGAGTTCAAAGCTAAGATTATCTCGATTAATAAGCGTGATCTACAAATAGTTATAGGTGATAAGTTACGAGAGATAGAGTATCAAAAGCCTTTGGTTTTAGCAATATGTATTATTAAACCTGACAGATTTACAGAAGCAATAAAGGCTGCTGTTCAACATGGCGTTACTGAAATTATACCAATAATTTCGACTAGAACACAATTCAGACATATAAATCAAGAGAGAATGGCAAAATGTATTATTGAAGCAATAGAACAGAGTGAAGGATTTATTCCGCCAATTTTGCAATTACCTATTAATCTTGAAGAATTTTGTCATGATAAAAATATTGAGCAGATTATTTTTGCTAATGAAGAGGAGAGTAATCAAAAAATTTCTTCTATTAAAAATTTTAAAAAAAATATAGCCGTTCTAATTGGCCCTGAGGGTGGTTTTTCATCAGAAGAAAAAGCGAAACTTATGGCAAATTCTAAAATTATCTCTGTAAGCCTTGGTAACAGAGTGCTCAGAAGTGAAGTTGCGGTAACTAGTATTCTTGCATGCGTGAATTTAATAAGAGAATAAAATTATGGATTTAACAATTGAATCGAACTATCAAGGCATAATAGCTGGCGTAGATGAAGCTGGCAGAGGACCGTTGGCAGGTCCAGTAGTTGCTGCCGCTGTTATTATAGATCAAACTAATTTGATTGAAGGGATAAGAGATTCAAAAAAACTTTCTAAAAAGAAAAGAGAAGAATTATATGCAAAAATTACAAAAAATTATAATTGGTCAGTTGGTGTTATTGAGCCAAGAGAAATTGATGAAATAAATATTTTAGAAGCAACGAAGAAAGCTTGTGTTCTTGCTGTAATGGGGTTAGTAAAACAGCCATCTGTTGTAATTGTTGATGGTAACATGAAATTTGCCGATAATAGATTTGTAAGTTATGTAAAAGGCGATGATAGATCAATATCCATAGCTGCAGCTTCAATAGTTGCTAAAGTTACAAGAGATAGAATTATGGAATCCTTGCATCATGAGTTCCCGAATTATTTTTGGTCAAAAAATTCTGGTTATGGTACTAAAGACCATATTTCCGCGATAGAGAAATATGGCCCTACAATCCATCACCGAGTTAGTTTTAAAGTCAAAACTTCCAAGGCGTTATTATATAGTCATTCACTTTGAATCATGTTCGTTGTTACGTCTCGCTTACATATGGCACTGCTTAACATTGATATTTAACAAGATTATTATTTATCTTTTTAAATTTAGTAAAATCTGCTTATCTTAAAATTGCCAAGTATAGGTTTGAGTTAACTCATGTGATATCCGCCATTAATAGATAAAGTTTCGCCGGTAATAAATCCTGATTTATCATCAACAAGGAACATAATAGCTCTTGCTATTTCTTCCGGAAGCCCAAGTCTCTTTACTGGGGTAGCATTAATAATTGCTTCTAAAATCTCATTAGGCACGGTTTTCATCATGTCTGTATCGATATAACCCGGGGCTACGCAATTTACGGTTATACCTTTAGCAGCAGACTCTTTAGCTAATGCTTTGGTAAAACCTATAACACCAGCTTTAGATGCGCTATAATTAGTTTGTCCAATTTGTCCTGCTTGAGCGTTAATAGAGCTTACACTGATTATTCTGCCGAACTGGTTAGTTCTCATACCATCTATTACAGCTCTACACATATTAAAGCAAGAAGATAGATTAACATCTATCAAATGACGCCATTGTAGTAATTCCATTTTATGCATCATTGAATCACGCGTAATACCGGCATTATTAACTAAAACTGATACATTTTTTCCAAACGCTTTTTCAATCATGGCAACATTCTTTTTACATTCTTCAAAATCTGCTACGTCCCAAGAAATAGTTTTGATAGCATGTTTTTGAGAAAATTCTTCTGCAAGTTGATGATTTTGTTCGTAATTTGCTACAACATCATATCCATATTCCTTTAAGGCAATAGAAATTGCTGCACCAATACCTCTTACTCCGCCAGTTACAATAGCTAATTTAGACATATTTTTTTCCATTTTAAAACTAGTGATTGTAATTTGCACTAACTAAATAAATTATTCAAGTCGTTTTAGAATAATTTAACATGTAACTATTTATATTTTTGCTAAAAATTGCTAGCATTGCACTTTAGAATATTGCATCTAGAATTGGACCTTTCATTTATATATAGCTTTATGATACAAAAATTATTCGTTACTATTGTTTTTATAATATTCTTATTACATAACGCTTATGCAAATATAATAAGGGACTCAGAAATTGAAGAAACCATTAATTTAGTTGTTGCACCCTTGAGGGAAGCTTCTGGAATTAAAGATTTGAAAATTTTTCTGGTAAATGATGAAACTCCTAATGCCTTCACTTTAGGCGGGTCACTGGTTTTTGTTCATAGCGGCCTAATTACAAGATTTCCTGATCCTGATGTGCTGCGCGGGGTTGTTGCGCATGAACTTGGCCATATATTAGGGCAGCATATTAGTCGCCGGCAGGAGGTAATAGATAATTATACACTTGTTGCGATGGGTAGCGCTGCAATAGGCCTTGCAACGGCTATTGGCACTGGTTCTCCAGGGGTTGCTATCATGATTGCAGGAAATCATATTGCCCAAAGGTCAGTACAAGCCTATTCTA
>JACCDN010773287.1_pt1 | contig 11009 bp, 9 predicted proteins | sample 7441691 | NCBI WGS metagenome assembly JACCDN01 (sample SAMN15323439, study PRJNA562643) | freshwater metagenome | isolation source: river surface water | place: USA:Blue River Watershed | collected 2017-08-16
GGACGTTTATGTTTAGCCTCAACCTTTTTGATTTTACCGGAATTGACGGCAGGGGTATTATATCCGTCCCGCCACTGTTGGGAATTGACTTCAAAAAAAACGTCAAATTCACCGGCTTTAAACGCCTGAAACTGGGCTTCCGCATTCTTGTAATAATCCAGCTGAATGATATCAAAATTATACTTCCCCTTGTTCACGGGCAAATCGGCCGCCCAATAATCCTTCACCCGCTCATAAACGACCGAGCGGCCCGGCTCCGCCTTGACGATCCGGTAAGGTCCCGTGCCTAGCAGGGGCGTCATCCCTGTCTGCCGGAAATCCTTGCCCTCATACCGCGCTTTTGAAAAAACATGAAGGCCCGCTACAATAAGCGGCGTTTCCGGGTCATACCCGGTGTCCGGTTTGGTAAAGGTCAATTTGACGGTTCGGGGATCAAGGATCTCCATCTTCTCAATTTTCCCATAGTGCAAACGGTAGCGGGGCAATCCTTGCTCTTTCAACAGGTCGTAGCTGAATTTGACATCTTGCGCCATAATCGGCGTTCCATCATGAAACCTGGCTTTCGGATTTATATAAAAAGTGATGGAAGAATTGTCCGGGGCTACCTCTACTTTTTCAGCAATCAGGGGGTAGAGCGTATAGGGTTCATCCACCGAACGGGTCATTAAAGGATCCATGGTCAGTGTCCCGCTCTGCGGGTACGCCAAAGCCACCGGAGGTATTCCGACGGCTACGTATTGATTCAGGGAATCAAACGTTCCCATGATTCCCATCTTCAGCTTCCCCCCCTTGGGAGCATTGGGGTTCACATAAGCGAATGAAGTAAAGTCAGCCCCGTACTTTGGCTTCCCAAAACGGGCCAGGCTGGTTGCCGGTTCAGCGGAAGCCGCTGCCATGCCTAATATCATGACGGCAGCTATGTTTCGGAACCAGAATTTCATAATAAGCGGCCTTTCTACTGGAGGTAATCTATTTGTTCATTCTAAAGAAAGTATAGGAAAGCGTTATGGTATCAACATCCCGTAAATCGGGGTCTTGCGCAAAATCAGGATCAATAAAAAACTGAACGGGCATCTCGACCTTTTGCTGAGGGGATAGTACTTGTTCCTCAAAGCAAAAACAAGCAACCTTATTAAAATAAATGCCGGCTTTATCAGGGGTTACATTATAGGTTGCCATGCCTGAAACGGGTTGGTTTGACCAATTTTGCGACTCATAAAAAGCAAGGGCATTCTCTCCGATTTTCACTTTTATTTCTGTTTGAAGGGGCTTGAAATACCACGATAAATCACGATGTATATCCGCATTAAAGCGAACCGTGATTTCGCGGTCTACAACTTTTGTCGATGGCATTTTTGCCACTTGCGTAGTACCGCCATACCCCGTTTTCTGACAAAACAGGCGATAGAGGGGGACGGATGCATAAGCCATCACCAGCATTGTCGCCACCACACCCGTCAAAATAACGCCGAGGTTCCGGGACGCTACCATTGCCCCATACGCACAAAAGAAATGAAATAGAGTAAAACCGCAAAACCACCCAGTGCATAAAGAAGAGCCTGGTTTCTTTTGGTTAAGTTTGGATTAAGGGAACAGGAAGCACGACTTTGGCGTCGGCCTTCTGGGTCATCTTTACCTTCTTTAAAGGGACTGTTTTGATTAGTCAGATTTAAAACATCTTTTTTTGGCATAAAAATCAACTCTATGGCAAGAAGCTGCTCATTAAGCTATCATATCTGATTTTTCCACTGAATGCGAGAGGTGGTTTATGTACTGTTAGATTCTGTCATTCGCATTGAGTCGGGTCGACGCTTTATGCTAAAAAAAGAGGAGGCTCGGAGGCCGTGCCTACTTTTATGAAGATTAACAGAAATAAAAGAGAACGGGTATTCCATCCATCAATAATATAGACAGGTATAAAATATATGAGCCAGACGCTGCAGAATTGGAAGCAAGAAATCAATCAATGCCATTCCTTGAAAGATCTGGAGGAAGTCCGTGTTCGTCTTTTGGGAAAATCTGGTGAAATCACCCGTATGCTCAAAGCATTAGGCGCCCTGGATGCGGACCAGCGGCGGGAAAAGGGCGCTGAGGTTAACCAGATGAAAGAGGAGGCGCGCCTGTCTTTAGAGGAAAGGCGCGCCCGGCTCCTCACACAAGCTTTGGATGACAAGCTGACGGCGGAAGCTGTGGACGTTACCTTATCCATCCGGCCTGAACCTGTTGGAACGCTGCATCCCCTCACCCGCATCATTGAAGAAGTGACCGCCTACTTTGCAAAAGCCGGGTTTTCCGTGGCGGAAGGATCGGATATTGAAGATGAAGAACATAATTTTACAGCCCTCAATATCCCGGAACATCATCCGGCGCGGCAATCCCATGATACATTTTATTTAAATGCAGCGAAAATGCTTCTGCGCACGCATACCTCCCCTGTTCAAGTCCGCGCTATGAAGGCCACGCAGCCTCCCATTCGTATTTTATCCCTGGGACGGGTCTACCGGTCTGATTTTGATGCGACCCATACGCCCATGTTTCACCAGGTCGAAGGATTAGTGGTCGATAAAGGCATCCATATGGGACACTTGAAGAGTTGTATTACTGATTTTTTACGCCATTTCTTTGATACGGGAGATTTACCCATGCGCTTCCGGCCAAGTTTTTTTCCCTTTACGGAGCCTTCGGCGGAGGTGGATATTGGCTGCGCCCGGGAGGGAAGCGCTTTAAAAATTGGAACGGGGAAGGATTGGCTGGAGATTCTCGGCTGTGGTATGGTTCACCCCAAAGTTTTGACCTATTGCGGTATTGATCCGGATACATACCAGGGCTTTGCCTTTGGCATGGGGCTGGACCGGCTTGCCATGTTAAAATACGGCCTGCCGGATATTCGCCCCTTCTTTGATGGAGAGGCGCGGTGGTTAAAGCACTACGGATTTTCTCCCTATATGCCGGCAGGAGCGTGAAGCCATGAAATTTACATTATCCTGGTTAAAAGAGCATTTGGAAACAACGGCGTCCCTGTCTGAGATTGCGGATAAGCTCGTCACTTTGGGACTGGAAGTTGACAATATTGAGGATCCCTTTGAAAAATTCAAAGGCTTTGTGGTGGCTGATGTGCTCGAAGCCGGGCGTCACCCCAATGCGGACCGCCTAAGCTTGTGCTACGCGGATGCTGGAAATGGCCAGCGCATTCAAGTTGTTTGCGGGGCGCAAAACGTTCGCACAGGCATGAAAGTAGCTTTTGCGCCTGTCGGCGTCACCATACCAGCCTCCGGGATGGTCTTGAAAAAAGGGAAAATCCGCGATATTGAAAGTTTCGGCATGTTTTGTTCCAGTCAAGAATTAGAATTGGGAGAAGACGAAGAAGGCATTCTCGATCTTGATACATCCTTACCTGCCGGAACGCCTTTAGCCGAAGCTCTGGCGTTGTCAGATCCCGTCATTGATGTCAGCATCACGCCTAACCGGTCAGATTGCTTTGGCATCCGCGGAATCGCCCGCGACCTGGCCGCCAGTGGTCTGGGAACCTTGAAACCCCTTGCTTATAAAGCGCCCCCCGCCACGTTTCCCTGCCCCATAGCCGTAACCATTGAAGACAGCCACGCTTGTCCGGACTTTCAAGTCCAGGTCATCCGGGGGGTGCGCAACGGGCCAAGCCCTGACTGGGCGCAAAGGCGGCTTCGCGCGGTTGGTTTACGGCCGATTTCTGCCCTGGTTGACATGACGAATTACCTGACTTTTGATCTAGGCCGGCCCCTGCACGTTTTTGATTTAGCTAAAGTTCAAGGGAACCTGACCATCCGCGGATCCCAAGCAGGGGAAACCTTGACCGCTCTCAATGACAAAGGGTATATCCTGGCAGACGGCATGACCGTAATTGCGGACGCCTCTGGCGTATTGTCCCTGGGAGGCGTGATGGGTGGGATCAGCACAGAATGCCTTGAAGATACGGTGGATGTGTTGATTGAATGCGCAAGTTTCGACCCCGTTCAAACAGCCCAGACAGGCAGAGGCCTTTCCATTTTAAGCGATGCACGCACCCGTTTTGAACGGGGGGTAGACCCTCTTGGCGTCTCCACAGGGTTAGATGCCGCAACAGATTTAATTATACAATGGTGCGGCGGCTCCCTCAGTCATAGGGGGATAGCGGCGCATAAAAACCCGCAAACCAGACCGCAGCCTGCCCCCGTTACATTAACGCAAGATAAGCTCAATGCTTTGAGCGGGTGCGTTATTCCCTTGACGGAAGCAAGGAGGTTTCTGGAAGCTTTAGGTTTTATAGCGCTCTCCTCCTCTTCAACCGGCCTGACTGTTCAAGTTCCCTCTTATCGACCCGATATCGACGGGCCGGCTGATCTGGTAGAAGAAGTCTTGCGCCTCAAAGGTTATGACCAGATTCCCGCCGTACCCCTGCCCTGCCCCGACTCTACGCCCCGTGAAACGCCCTCTGTACCTTCTATCGTAAAGCGCGTTTTAGCCTCACGCGGATTAAACGAGGCTGTGACCTGGTCTTTTATGGCGGAAGACCTGGCTTCTCAATTCGGGGGAAAAGACCCTTCCTTGCGATTGGTAAACCCCATTAGCGTGGAGCTAGGGTTTATGCGTCCTTCCCTTATCCCCAACTTGATTCAAGCCGCGATCCGCAACCAGAACCGGGGTCAGGGATCCATCTCGTTATTTGAAGTCGGGCCGCAGTTTGAACCCGGCGCCCAGCGGCTGGCGGCCACAGGCTTGCTTGCTGGGTCAACAGGCCCCCGCCATTGGTTACGTCCTCCCCGGCCTTTCGATGTGTTCGATGGAAAAGCCCATGCGCTGGCCATCTTAAATGCGATGGGCATAACGGAGTTCTCCCTTCAAATTGAAGCGGCGGGGGCAGAGTATTACCACCCCGGGCGGCGAGGCATGTTCAAACAAGGAAACCGGATCCTTGCCCAATTTGGCGAGATTCATCCTTCAATCATTACACAGATGGGAGGGGAAAGCGCTTATGCCGGATTTGAGGTCTTCCTGGACCAACTTCCTCCCCTAAAGATGAAAAAGTCGGCGCTTCACCTGTCATCCTATCAGCCTGTCGTTCGTGACTTTGCTTTCGTCGTGGATGATGCTGTACCTGCGGATCAGGTTGTCAAAGCCGTCGCAAAAGGGGACCGGGCATTCATTACCGCCATTCATATTTTTGATGTGTATAAAGGGGAGAAGCTGCCCAAAGGCAAGAAGTCACTGGCTATTCAAGTCCGCCTTGAGTCTCAAACAGGAACCTTAACGGATGCGCAAATTACGGAAGTATGCGATAAGATTATCTCAAGCGTATCAAAAGCCACTAAGGGAGCCTTAAGAAGCCTATGACCACCCTGTCAACCATTCGGAACTTTTCGATTATCGCCCATATTGACCATGGAAAATCGACTTTAGCGGATCGTCTCATCGAGTTTTGCGGCGGACTTGAAATCCGTGAAATGAAACAGCAAATCCTGGACTCCATGGATATTGAGCGGGAACGGGGCATTACCATTAAGGCTCAAACGGTACGCTTAACCTACAAAGCCAAAGACGGGAAGACCTATATCCTTAATTTGATGGATACGCCCGGGCATGTGGACTTTGCTTATGAGGTGAGCCGCTCCCTGGCGGCTTGTGAGGGAGCGCTCCTGGTCGTTGATGCCAGTCAGGGCGTTGAAGCCCAAACCCTGGCCAACGTTTATCAAGCGATCGACAATAACCATGAAATTATTCCCATCCTCAATAAAATTGACTTACCCGCAGCGGAGCCTGACCGCGTCAAAGCCCAGATTGAAGATGTGATCGGGCTGGATGCCAGCGACGCGCTTCTGATCTCCGCCAAAACAGGTATAGGCATTGAAGACGTTCTTGAAGCCATCGTGACGCGCTTGCCAGCCCCGACAGGGGATGCAGCCGCTCCCCTCAAGGCGATGCTGGTTGATAGCTGGTATGACCCTTACCTCGGCGTGATGATTTTAGTCCGTATCAAGGACGGCGTCCTGGCCAAAGGGGCCAGGATCCGTATGATGGGTACAGGCGGGAACTATGAGGTAGAGCGTGTCGGCGTTTTCACGCCGAAAAAAGTCATGACGGATAGACTCATGCCTGGGGAAATTGGTTTTATAACAGCCAGCATTAAACATGTGGCCGATTGTAAAGTTGGAGATACAATCACCGAAGAACGCCGCCCCACCCTTGAACCCTTAACCGGGTTTAAACCTTCCGTACCTGTTGTATTTTGCGGGTTGTTTCCTGTTGATGCGGCTCATTTTGACCACTTACGCGAAAGCCTTGCCCGGTTACACCTCAATGACGCCAGCTTTCAATTTGAAGCGGAAAGTTCGACAGCCCTCGGCTACGGGTTTCGGTGCGGCTTCCTGGGGTTGCTTCACCTGGAGATCATTCAGGAACGCCTCGAACGGGAATTCGACCTTGACTTGATTACCACAGCGCCCAGCGTCGTCTATCGTCTGCACATGACCAATGAAACCGTGAAAGAGCTGCATAACCCTTCTGATATGCCAGATGTCATGCGGATTGCTTCCATTGAAGAACCATGGATCAAAGCGACAATTCTGGTACCCGATGCATACCTGGGATCCGTCCTGACGCTGTGTACGGAGCGACGGGGGGAGCAAATTGACCTGACGTATGCGGGTAACCGCGCTATGGTAGTCTACCGCCTGCCCTTAAATGAGGTCGTCTTTGATTTCTATGACCGTTTGAAATCGGTCAGCAAAGGCTATGCATCTTTTGACTATCATATAGATAGCTATAAAGAAAGTGATGTTGTAAAGGTTAGTATTCTGGTGAATGCGGAACCTGTTGACGCCTTGTCCATGATAATCCACCGAAGCCGGGCGGAGGCTCGAGGGCGTTTGTTATGTGAACGTTTGAAAGATCTCATCCCCCGTCAATTATTTAAAATCGCGATCCAGGCTGCGATTGGCGGAAAAGTTATTGCGCGGGAAACCATTTCCGCCATGCGCAAAGATGTAACAGCCAAATGCTATGGCGGTGACATTAGCCGTAAACGCAAGCTTCTGGACAAGCAAAAGGCAGGTAAAAAGCGCATGCGCCAATTCGGGAACGTGGAAATTCCGCAAAGCGCCTTTATCGCCGCCCTAAAGATGGAAGATGACTGATGACAGGATACCATGAGGCTCACCCATGCTAAAATTTCCCCAAATTGATCCTGTCCTCATCCATCTTGGGCCGGTATCTGTCCATTGGTACGGCATCGCCTATGTGGTGGGATTATTGGGGGGGTGGCAATACGCGGTTTGGATCGCCAGGCGCTTTGAGCCATCCATTACCAAAGCCCATATTGATGATTTCATGATGTGGGCGTTGGCGGGTATTATTATAGGGGGGCGCCTCGGCCACATTTTATTTTTTGAGCTTGGCCGATATATCGCGCATCCCCTTGAAATTCTCATGACCTGGAAAGGCGGCATGTCCTTTCACGGCGGCATGCTCGGCGTCATCGTCGCCATCCTTCTTTATTGCCGGAAAACAAACCTGCCTGTTTTACGGTTTGCGGATATCTTCGGTGCGATCACGCCTATCGGCTTATGTTTAGGCCGGTTGGCCAATTTCATCAATGGTGAACTTTATGGCCGGATAACGGATGTCCCCTGGAGCATGGCCTTTCCTTACGGAGGCCCCTTCCCCCGCCATCCCAGCCAACTCTATGAAGCTTTCCTTGAAGGGCTTGTCCTTCTGGTGGTTTTGCATATTGGCTGGCGAATTGCCGTTCTTCGGGCTGTCCCCGGACGCTTGGCAGGTATGTTTTTAGCGGGCTATGGTTTAACCCGCATCCTTGTTGAATGTGTCCGGGAGCCTGACGCGATATACGCCGTATTCGGCATGGATCTCACTACAGGGCAACTCCTATCTCTACCCATGGTTGTGGCGGGTATCTTCTTTATGGTTGGGGTGAGAAACAACTCACCCGCGACGTAAAGTACCTTACCCCTTGCCGTTCGCCCTTGAGCGTATCAATCCGGTTGAAAAGCGGATTGTGAAATTGAACAGCAAAACCATTCATATTCTTTACTTCAGCGCTTCACGCCTACGCTCAAGGCAAGCAGGGATAAGGATTATAACCTGCCGAATAAGGTGAAACCTCTAAGAAATATGCTTTAATTTGTATGGGGAGCGCCTTTTGTTCTTGCTCTCCGGTCTGAAGTACGATAAAAACTGAAAGCAAGGCTGTCTGAAAATTATGTTATTGGGAGTGTTAAAAGAATGGCTGTTCCAAAGAAAAAAACATCAAAGTCCCGCCGGGATATGCGTCGCGCCCACCATGCTTTGACAGCGACCCATAGCGGTGAGTGTGCAAATTGTGGCGCCCGTAAATTGCCCCATCACATTTGTGGTTCCTGCGGTCATTATAAGGGCCGCCAGGTTGTTTCCAGGATGGAAGCCCAAACTGACCAGCAAGACGCTTAAGGTGATCTTTCCTTTGGGAGAGGGATAACCATGACCTTTGTCTTGTCACTCGATGCTATGGGGGGGGATGCTGCCCCCCGCATTGTTATTGAGGGGGCCGTTAAGGCCCTGGCTCGTGGCGCCAGCCTCTCCTATCTCGTATTTGGTGATGAACAGCACGTCCGCCCTCTCATTTCTGCTTACCCCCAATATCGCCATGCCTTTACTTTAATCCATACAGATGAGGTCATTACGAATGACATGAAGACGGCGGTAGCCATACGGAGTTTGCGGGCATCCAGCATGCGCCTGTCGATTGAAGCTGTTGCCAAAGGCGATGCGGCTGCTGTCATTTCAGCAGGAAATACAGGGGCTTATATGGCGTTGAGTAAACTTCTCCTCAAAACATTTGAGGGGATTGACCGGCCGGCGATTGCAACCTCAATACCCACATTAACAGGACGAGCAATCGTTATGGATTTGGGGGCCAACGTTGAGTGCACCAGTAAAAACCTTGTTCAATTTGCCATTATGGGCCATGTTTTTGGCCAACGGTTGTTGAAACAAAAGAGACCTTCCATTGGTTTATTGAATATTGGAACAGAGGACATGAAGGGGAATTTAATTGTCCAGGAAGCCGCTCAAACCCTGCGTGCAACGCCTCATTTAAACTTTTATGGATTTGTTGAAGGAGATGATATCACAGCCGGAACCACAGACATTGTGGTTACAGATGGCTTTACAGGTAATGTTGCTTTAAAAACCCTGGAAGGGACGGCTAAACTCATCCAAAAAATGCTGGAAGAATCTTTAAGGCAATCCTGGCGGGGGAAATTGGGATACTTGATGGCAAAACCGGCTTTTCAACAGCTCAGGAACCGTATTGACCCGCGGCTTTACAATGGGGCCCTTTTCCTGGGGTTACAAGGCATTGCTGTCAAAAGCCATGGAGGAGCGGATGCGGTTGGGTTTGCCAATGCCATTCACGTAGCAGCTTCTCTTGCGGCTGATACTGCCTCTGGCCAGATCGCAGCTGATTTGGACCATTTTTTAAAAGAAGAAGTTTGACCGATGGCATTTCATTCCGTTGTTATGGGGTGTGGCGCTTATTTGCCGCACCGCGTCGTCACAAACCATGACCTGGCTGCCATTATGGATACAAGCCATGAATGGATTGTCGAACGTACAGGGATCCATCAACGTCATGTGGCAGATGAAGGGGAGCTTACATCTGACCTCGCAGCGCATGCCGCACGCCAGGCCCTTTCCAGGGCGGGAATTTCCGCAGAATCAATTGATTTGATCGTTATGGCGACCACCACAGCTGATGACACATTTCCGGCAGCAGCCGTAACCGTGCAAGAAAAGTTGGGCACCCACCACGCCTTTGCATTTGATGTTCAGGCTGTTTGTTCCGGTTTCATTTATGCTTTGGGCGTCGCTGACAATTTTATCCGCAGCGGCCAGGTGAAGACCGCCCTTGTGATAGGGGCTGACACCATGTCGCGGTTACTGGACCCGAAAGACCGGGGGACAGCCGTTTTATTCGGGGATGGCGCGGGCGCCGTTGTGCTGCAAGCGCAGGAAAGCGCTTCTCAAGAAGTTTATCAACAGAAAGGAGTTTTATCCACGCATCTTTATTCAGATGGGCGCTGCCGGGACGCTTTGTATGTGGATGGCGGCCCCGGCCGGGGCGGCGCAGTCGGGTATGTGCGTATGAAAGGGGGGGAAGTTATGAAGCAGGCGGTAGAAAAAATTGGGGGTGCGGTTAAAAAAGCACTTGAATTTCATGGGCTTACCCCTCAAGATATCGACTGGTTCGTCCCTCACCAGGCGAACATAAGAATCATCAATGCCGTGGCGAAATATTTTGCTTTACCAGCAGCGCGGTTCATTGTAACGGTTGATCAACACGCCAACACTTCTGCAGCGTCTATTCCCCTGGCTCTGGCTGCAGCAGAGGCGGATGGTCGGATTTTGCCGGGACACCTGGTTATGCTTGAAGCGATGGGGGGCGGATTTACTTGGGGGTCTGCCGTCATACGGTGGTAATAGACTCTTTGGAAATCAAGAATTTTAGTCCAGGGCTAGAAAAAAATATGTGAGTGACCGGAGTGTACGTAAGAGTACATGAGGATCACGAACAAATTTTTGACGACGCCATGGACCAAAAGGCGATGTTTTCCAAAGAACTCTAGGGCATGTCATCAATTGAAGGATTTTGTGGCGAAAATGGTGGGTTTTGAGAACCGTATCGCAAGAATACATTAAGGCGTATTTGAGAAACGGAAGCGCAGAAAACCAGCATTTGCAGTCCAAAAGCCGATAATTGATCACACGCCCTAATGAATAACTAAAAAAAAATGGAGAACCAATAATGACAGCTGAGACGATAACTCGGGCTGATTTAATTAATAAAATTACCCAGAACAATAACTTGACGCGCCAGCAGGCTACTGAAATCCTCAAAAAAACACTGGAAGAAATTGAAAAAGCGTTGGCAAATGGTGATCATGTTAAAATTTCCTCTTTCGGCACTTTTTCCATTCTTCAGAAAAAAGAACGCGTTGGCCGTA
>JACCDN010617272.1_pt1 | contig 11005 bp, 10 predicted proteins | sample 7441691 | NCBI WGS metagenome assembly JACCDN01 (sample SAMN15323439, study PRJNA562643) | freshwater metagenome | isolation source: river surface water | place: USA:Blue River Watershed | collected 2017-08-16
ATAGGCAAGATATACGAAATCTAGACGCCGTACGAAGTGCAGTCTTGGATAGCAAACCAGACGTAATAATTCATATGGCAGCTCAATCTTTGGTGCTCACTTCGTATGAAAAACCTGTCGAAACTTTTGATGTTAATGTCAATGGAACATTAAATATCCTTGAAGCGGCAAGAAGTGCAAAAAATCTAAAGGCTTTACTCGTAGTTACAACCGACAAAGTCTATAAGAATTTGGGAACACTTGAAAGATATAAAGAATCAGCCGAACTGGGGGGCGATGATCCTTACAGCGCATCAAAAGCAATGGCGGACATTCTCACGCAATGTTGGCAGAAATCTATTTCAATTGCTCCTATCGGGATAGCAAGAGCAGGGAATGTTATTGGTGGTGGTGACTATTCACACAATCGAATTATTCCAAACTTAATTGAGGATATATCTAAAGGAATTAATCCTATATTGCGTCATCCAGATTCAGTAAGGCCATGGCAGAATGTTTTGGACTGTTTAAATGGATATATCCTGGCTGTTAATCGTTTGATTGCCTTAGAAAAAAATGATGTTTGGAATTTTGGACCCACCGATGAAGTTTGCCGAACCGTTTCAGAGCTAACTAATTTTGTAATTAAACAAACCAACCCAAGTCTTTCCTGGGAAAAAAGCAACCTAGACCTTCCTAAAGAATCAAAACTACTCCTAATTGATTCCTCAAAAGCTAGAGCCGAATTGAATTGGCGAGAGAAATATGATTTTGAGTCTAGCATTATCAGTACATTAGCTTGGTATAAACAGAGTAGCCAGCAATCAATATTGGAATTTATGGAAAATGAGATAAGTAAGTTTAACTCTCGCTAGTAGAAAATGATTTTATCCGAACTGTATTTATCTAAAAGCAGAAAATTAAAGGTGGACTCAAGTTCCTTTGGAACAAATGTCATGAGATTTGATGACTCAATCTGCCTGAGCAATGTAACCAAGATGCCAATTTTTGAATTAGTTGCAATGAAGTTGGGATATTTCAAAAGTTTAACCATTAGATCCCAAGATGAACAGTCGACAGAATTAAATTGAAACGATCTATTTTGTTTTGACAACTTATCAAAAGCCACTGCAGGAGAATCAGAAAAGACATCCACCGTTGTATCTCCCTGCACTCCTCTACCGTTAATCTTTTCTAAGGCTAAAACTACTCGTTCGGCTGGTACAAAAGTCTTGTTATCAAGTGTGAGCAAATCGCCAAGTCGATAGTGAATGGCTGTCCTGGCACTTGAATCTGTATTGTTGATTGAAACACTCGAAAATTCCCTCAATGTTGAGATCATAAGCGTCAGAGTGTGATTGCTTAAAGGTCTATGTGAGTAATGGCTACGAATTTGAAACGTCCAGGGTCTGATTCTTTCAAATGTGTCCGAAAAAATTACTAATTGCAAAGTGCTCAAGATAAAAATTAAGCCTCTGCGAAGTCTAGAAATTCCACTTTTGGTATCAACGGAATCAATTGATTGAGCAGAATCCGAAAAGTCATAAATATTCTCTATATGAATTCTTCCCGAAAGATGATTAATCTCAGAGTGGCGCTGGGTAACACCGGAACTATGTAAAACAAGTGTAATTTTCCGCCTAAATCCGGAATTGAGAAGCTCCTCAGCAAAAGCCCAGGCAAAAAGTTGAGAGCCTAGACCTCCCCAGCAATGAATCTCTAGCTTCCACGGAACCCAGATCTTACTGAATTTTAAACTATTTTTTAGCATGATATTTTTGGCCAACCATTCCCTTGATACCAGCTTCAATTGTGACTTCAGGAACCCATCCGTGGTTTAGTAAGGGTGTATTAACGTTCATAACCAAGCCTTTGATATCAGAATTTAGATTGGACCCAGTTACGAGATTGTTCACTCTAAAAATACTGGAAGCGATGTTTGCCAAATCAATATTGCTTGTACCTTTCCCTGTTCCTATATCAATCGCACCATATATCCCATTCATTATGGAATATATAACTGCTTTTGCAACATCAGTGACATGAACCCAATCGTAAATATGTTCCGGATTCTTTATCTCTAATTTTGCCCCTGAATCAAGCGTGGAGATTAAAGAAGGTAAGAATCTGCTCGCATCTTGACCTCTTCCGTAAGGCTGAAAAATCCTTGGCCAGATCAACATCGTGCTCGTTGAACTAAGGATTTCAGATACTGAATGAAAAGTTGATATCTTGGCATTGGAGTAGTTATCTACAGAATTAAGTAATGATAAATTTGCAGAAGCGGAAGTATTATACTGGCCATATTCAGCGGCACTTCCGAGAGCGACGAATATAGGGACACTATTTCTTTTTGCTTCAAAAGCCATATATTCCGTCGCCGCTTGATGTTGGAAATTCTCATTGGAATCTCTGTACGTAGAATGTGATGTTGTCCATGCTGACGAAATTACGCAATCGAAATTATGGAGAGCAAATATATTTGCGACCGCCAATTTATTCATATATCCAAGTGGGTTTTCTTCTGTCTTGTTAAAATCAATTACTTTTATTCCCAAATTAATTAGTTGTAACTTTAATTCTGTACCAATAAATCCTTCACTTCCAATTAGTAGTACTTTCATTTCTTGCCTATCTGCACCTTGCAAAACTCGCGTAAACTGCTACCCCTAAGGTCATTATCAGAAATAGATGAGATAGCTAGAGGAAATTCCAAGGCAATGTCTGGATCATTTACATTGAGAGTTATTGAATGGTCAGGACTAAAGCCACCAGAAATCATGTAGAGGATGTCCGTATGTGGCACTAGCGACTGAAAACCGTGAGCAAATCCGCTTGGAATCAAAATGCTCTGTTGTTTGGCGTCATCTAATTCAAATTGAGCCCAGTTGCCAAAATTGGGTGAATTTTCTCGAACATCAAGAACATAATCAATCACTTTTCCATTTATACAAGTTACTAGTTTCACTTCTCCATGAGGGTTAGCTTGAAAATGTAGGCCTCGGACCGTTCCAGCCAAAGTGTTTTTGGAGATTAGTACTGAGTCAAATTTTGATTTTACACTCGGTAATTCAAATTTTGTTAACTTACCGCGTTCATCGCTGAAAATAGAATTATCAAAAATTGAAATTTCAGGAAACGAGTCTAAAGCTAATCTCATTTAATTCTCTTAATCTCAGGGATGGCAACCCAAATTTTCGAACTGGGAAGTGATATTGAGATTTGGTCCGAAATCTCATCGGCTATATTCCACGGAAAAATTATTATGTGTTCTGGCTTGTGTTCAATTAAAGATGAGAAATCAATTATTTCAAAGTCTTGAGAAGGCATAAACCGACCAACTTTTTCAGAGCTGAGATCACAAATCATAGATATCAGTGACTTTCCTACCCCGGAAGCGTTTAGCAGCGTGCTGGCTTTCGCCGCAGCACCGTAGCCGATAACCACTTCATTATTAAGATGACATTCTTTTAACCATTCTCGAAAGTTAATTAGTGTTTGATTCTTTCTTGATTCAGCAAAACTCCAAGATTCTTTGTCAGAAACGCCTGCCAAAGCCTCGGATGCTAACTCATTTGTCAGATTTTGACTTATTTCTGATATGTCTCGTGCCAACCAATATCGGTTTGAGCCTCCATGAGTATCGATTGAAGTCAAATCGAATAAAACTAATCCAAATTCTTTTGCAAGATGATTTACGGATGTGCACGATAAGTATGAGAAATGTTCATGATAAATCGTGTCGAATTGGTTATATCTCAAGATGTTAACAATTGATGGGTTTTCAACACTAATCTTAGTGTTCGGACCGCAAAGAATTGAAAGACCCTCCATGAAATCTCGAATATCAGGTACGTGAGCTAGAACATTGTTTGCGACAATTAATTTGGGGTAGCCGTAGTCCTCTAGAATGCTGGTAGCTAATTTTACGCTGAAGAACTCATTTACTACAGGGATTCCAAGTGATTCTGCGATTCTGCTAACGTTATTGGCTGGCTCAACACCTAGAATTCTAATGTTTGTTTCTAAAAAATTCTTCAAAAAATATCCATCATTACATGCTATTTCTAATATCAATTCCCCCGGTTTAACCCATTCATTCTCAATAATCTCTTTGGAAAATTCTTTTGCGTGCGATAAAAAAGTAGAACTAACAGAGGATAAATATCTATAATCCGAAAATAACCTCTCAGGTAATATGCTAGAAGGGGCTTGACCAAGTGAGCAATTTTCACAAACAAATAATTGCAGTGGGAAAGATTCCGACGATTGCCCACTAATTGAAGTCAGCTCATTAGAAATTGGAAGTTCTCCAAGGTCAATTCCCAAGAAAAGACTTGTGCGCAAGCACCCAGAGCAACTAATGGATGGCCGCACTCTATCCGCCAGTTTACGGATGTCCTTCATATTCGCCTAACCCAAGGAACACTTCCAGATTCCCATATTTCCTCTAGTTGACGTTTGTCTCTGAGAGTATCCATGGGATGCCACCATCCATTATGTTGGTGAACTCCTAACATCTTGTCTCCGACCAACCCCGTAATTGGCTTACCTTCAAAAGGCTCATTGAGGTCAACTATGTACCTCAAAACACTCTTACTGCAGATAAAGAAACCTCCGTTGATCCATCCTTCATCCTGCGGATTTTTCTCATTGAATGAGGTTACCAAATCTGCCTCAACGCGCAGCGATCCAAAACGAGCTGGAGGTCTCACTGCGGTGACCAGTGCTATGTATTTACGCTCTTCATAGGAATCTTTCAATTTGCGCAAATCAACATCGCCGAGCCCATCGCCATAAGTCAACATAAAATCCTCTTCGAGATAGTCTTTAAGCAACAGGATTCGGCCACCTGTACTAGCTTCAAGACCTGTGTTTACAATTTTCACATCCCCGAATTCGTGAAAATCACGGAAATAATCAGAAAGAACTTCGTGCTTGTACCCAGCGGCAATTAAGAAATCTGTGTGACCAAAACTAGCAAAATAGCGCATCAGATGAACCAATATCGGATCTGGCCCAATTTTCACCATAGGTTTTGGAATAAAATCGGTTTCTTCAGATAGTCGGGTACCCAACCCGCCCGCTAAAATTACTACTTGCATGGTTGAATTAAACCATTCATCAAGTCTATTAACTTCTAAGAACGGCTGTTTTATGAATAGAAAAAATAGATCAATAGTTTTCTTATCGTATTTACAGTCTGACTACTCTCGTTCAGGCGTTTATTTTGACGGTATGGGCGAAGGAGTTTCCGATTATGTAAATATTAGAAACTCTCTCTGTTCAGCGATCATTGATCTTTGGTATCTAAGAAGATCCAAAACTTTGTACAATAAAGTGGTTCTTGTGATGTCTCCCTCGCATAAACTTACGCTCATCGCTCGCGTGATACTTGGAAAAAAAATAATTTTAGACGCCGGTTGGGCTCTATCTGAAGCCTCCATTGGACCCAAAAGGATAGGTCATCGCCGCATTAGAAAAATGAAAAACTTTATGATTGATTTTCTATCTTTTCACTCAGCAAAAATCGTAATTTTGGAAAGCGAGCAGGAAGTAAAGTATATTTCAAAAAGATTCTTTATATCTTCCAAAAAACTTAGGTTTGTGTACACAGGCCTCAATGAATCCAATTTTAGAGATAGTGATATCAGTCTTATGCCGTCTAACAATGAAAGACTTCAAGTTCTATTCAGGGGCAAGATAAATGATGAAGCAGGTATCTCAAATATTCTTTCAGCAACTCTAATGTTAGAATCAGAACCAATAGATTTTTTCGTGTTAACAAATAAGGATCTGTCCGAGTATAATTCTTCTAAGCATACTAAAATAGTTTCGTCTTACTTGACTAATGATCAAATAGCAAATTTTTATATTCGAAGCGACGTGTGCCTTGGCCAATTCTCCGACAATGAACGACTTGGGCGAACAATTCCACACAAAGCATTTGAAAGCTTTTACTTCTCTAAGTGTTATTTAACACCGAGAAAAAGCCCGCTAGAAAGCATGTGTGTTGAACAAAATGAAATGTTCTTTACCGAATCCTCCAATCCAAGCGATCTTGCAAAGAGTCTTTTGTTTCTTGAGAAAAATCGTGAATTGGTTAGAGAGACGGGGAGAAGAGGGAGAGCTCTCTACCAAAGCAAACTGCGGCAAGTAGATTTAGCCAAATTGGTTAAGCAGATTTGCCTCGAGGAGTTGGGTTAAGACATGAAGCATAAATGGAGTCGATTTTCATAGCCATTTCGAATGGCGAGAACTTCTTTAGTCTTTCTAGTAAATAAGTTATAGCAATTTCTTGATGATGTTTCGAAGAAAGTAGAACCATCTTTTCACATAAATCAGCTTCATCCGATGTTTCGAATAAGTAAGGGTAACCGTGCCCTAACACCTCCGAAATTGCGGAATTATTGGCGGCAATAATTGGGAGCTCAGATTGCATAGCTTCTAGAAGGACCAGTCCAAAACCTTCATATTTACTTGTCAGGCAAAATACATCCATTTGTGACATGGATTCATAAACATTGCGTGTGTGATCCAACCAGATAACGCTTTGACTAATATCAAGTTGCTCGGAAAGTGTTTTAAGATTCTGTTTTTCGGGACCTTTTCCGACAATAAATAAATTTGATTGGTGCTTACTCGAGAATTTCTGAAATCCAATTAAAAGTGTTGACAAATCTTTTTGAGGGACAAGTCTAGACACTGTGCCGAAAGTAATCCCTGAAGACTTAGTTTCTGTGCTCTTCTCAATCCGCTCTCCGTTCGGATTAAATCCATACTCCACAACCCAATGCTTTTTTGCTTTAATCAATTCGTTGTTTTCGATCAGATAATCTTTTACAGCATTTGAAATAGAGATACAGCCCGTCGCTCGAAATGAGACAAATTTGGAAAGTGACTTAGATATAAATGTTGGGGCGCCAGGAAAAAATGGCTCTGAGTTATGCCGTGAAATCACTAATTTATGTTTTGATCTTGCGAGACTTGCAAGCAATTCAGACTTCGGTAGATGAGCGTGAATTATGGAATCAGATTTACGAATTTGATTTCTAAATTCAAAAACCTGTAGCAAAAAATTTTTTGAGAGCAAACACTTGTTGACTCGCACTCCTGAGTCTATAAAGTTTTTTTCAAGTTCAGGATCACCCTTTAAAAAAAATACAGTAACGTCATGTCCCAATTTGGCTTGTTCGCGAGTCAATGTGAGAAGTTGAGTTTCGGCCCCACCTCTAGAGATTGTCGTAATTAAATGAATTACCTTCATCTACTCAAATTATTTCTAAAGTATTGGATCGTTTTTTCTATTCCCTCGCTTAAAGGCACCTTTGGCTCCCATTGAAGTAGGTCGCGAGCGTAAGAAATATCTGGGCACCTTTGCTTTGGATCATCTTCGGGTAGATCTTCAAATTTAAGAATAGATTTTGAGTTTGAAATTCTTAAAACCTCTTCAGCTAGTTGAAGCATTGTAAATTCTTTCGGATTTCCAATATTGATCGGATGGTTTAGCGGATGGGGATAAATAAATGTAAGGTATATCGCATCTACTAGATCAGAAACATAACAGAATGAGCGCGTTTGTAGTCCATCACCGTAAATCGTAATCGGTTTATTTTGTAATGCTTGAACAATGAAGTTGCTTACCACCCGACCATCATCTTCAGACATATTTGGGCCATAGGTGTTAAAAATGCGATTAACGCGAGTGTCCAAGCCATACTGTCGCTTGTAATCAAAACAGAGAGTCTCTGCAGCTCTTTTACCTTCGTCGTAACACGATCGGACACCTATGGGATTTACGTTTCCCCAATAACTTTCCCTTTGAGGGGATTCAACAGGATCGCCGTAGATCTCACTGGTAGAAGCTTGTAACAATTTTGCACCCGTTTGCTTAGCCAAATGAAGCATGTTGATGATGCCTAAGAAATTTGTCTCGATGGTTCGCACAGGGTCCGATTGATAGTGTTTTGGGGAAGCCGGGCAGGCAAAATTGAGGATTCCGTCAACCGGTGCGAAAAATGGCTCTCTTATGTCGTGTTCTACGAATGTAAATTCCGAATATGAGGAGGCAAATTCCAGGTTACTGAGATTTCCTGTTGATAGGTCATCAAGCCCAATAACAGAATGTCCGTTTTCCAAAAGCTTCCGAGTCAGATGAGATCCTAGGAATCCCGCGGCTCCTGTTAGTAAAATTCGCATAAGGATATAATCCCACATGGAGCACTGATTAAAAGATTTAAGAAGTAAGTAAAGATGAAATTTTTTCGACCCAGCCCAAAAGCGAGTGCTTCTCCTCAGCTATCTTACGTCTTCGTTCGAGCTCAAGTGCTAGTAGCTTGGGCTCTAATCTTATCAAAGATAGAAACTCTTCTTTTAGTGAACTATTCGCACTATTAGCCCAATTACCAAAAATGCTTCTATATTCATTATTTAGTGATAAAACTGGAATTCCACATAAAGTCGCTTCAACTAATGTTTTATCAAGTGAACCAATAAACGCATGAATAAAGATATCGAAAGACTCGAGATAGTTGGGAATTAAGTTTCTTTCGACAGGTTCCCGAAAGATTACTTGATTAGAGTCCGTCATTCCTTTTTGTAAGTTAACCAAATGCTCCAAATAGTGATTAAACTTGGCACTTGAAGGTCTTCCAACAATTGTAAAAGTTGATAAATATCCCAAGGAATTAATTTCTTCCGTGAATTTAATTAATTCCTTGATGTCCTTAGATGGATCTGTTCTACCTATATGAACCAATTTGTAAGGTGCAGATATCTTGTGATTCGTGAAGTTAAAGAGGTTTTCATCAATGGCCTGGCCCACTATCTTAACTTTCCGTCCCGAGTAGGGGCATGAACCAGCTGTTGATGTAACAATAGAGTTTAACAAAATTTTATTCAAATTCATTGCAAATGATCGAGAAGCGTGCGCGTACCATACTATGTGTTTGATTCTTAGTATTTTAGTTAGTGGAGATATTAACGCGGATTGAACTTCAGTCATGTGTGAAAAAACAACAAGATTCCTATCCTGAAGAACTATACCTAGGAAACTTTGTATCAGCCGTAACGAGTTTGACAGATGTTTCCCTGGGACCCATTTTGATTCAATACATATGACGTTACCTGGCAGAGAGCCTGAACCCTTGCTCGCCGTAATTACATAAACTTTTCTAAATTTTAAAGAAAATTTTCTCACTGCTTCAATTTGGTGAGCAAAAACTTGATCCTTTTCGTCTGTTGCGTAGTTTATTATAAGTAAATTCTTATTTGTCACGTAACCTTTATCATTACCAACTTCCATAACGATATGATAGCGAATGCCCGCTCAGAAAAGATTTGAGGAAACTATGCGCATATTGGTAACCGGTGCTGCTGGATTTATAGGCTCCGCTGTCTCAGCATCACTAAAGTTGGCAGGCCATGAAGTTCTTGGAGTGGACAGTTTCTCTGACTACTACTCCATCCACCTCAAGAAAAAAAGAGTTACTCATTTCCTAGAAAGTAAAGGCATAACCTTCAACCAAGTTGACATCTCAAATTATTTTGAAATTAGCGAAAGTATAAAGAGATTTAAACCTGATTCGGTTATCAATTTGGCCGCTCAAGCCGGCGTTCGACTACAAATGAGCGATTTTGGAAAGTACATTGAGAGTAATGTAATCGGTTTCACCAACATTGCGAGAGCTAGCATTGAAAATAACGTAAAAAACTTTATGTACGCCAGTTCTTCGAGTGTCTATGGAAATACAGCTTCAGTTCCTTACTCAGAGTCAGAAGTGTCACTAAATCCAACAAGTTATTACGGATCTACAAAACGTTTCAATGAACTTGCTGTAGCTACGATGTTTATGAATTCTGATGTGCGCGTTCGAGGATTAAGATTTTTTACGGTTTATGGGCCATGGGGAAGACCCGACATGGCTTATTTTCGTATGATTGCAAACCTTTATGCGGGAACACCTTTTCAATTGTTTGGAAATGGTGAAATTGAAAGAGATTTCACTTTCATAGATGATGTGAGTTTAATTGTTAGGGAATTACTCCAAGAACTCTCAAATCGGAAGCCAGGATTTTGCGATTATGTGAATGTTGGTGGTGGACGTCCGCTTTCTATGAACTATCTAACGCAGGTAATTAACGATTTGGCGGGAAGGAAAATGGAATTGGAGCGCAAGCCTGGCATGAAGGAAGATGTAGTTAGAACGGTGAGCAACCCTTCTTACCTGATTGAACTTATTGGCAAAAAACCCGAAACTAAACTGGAAGATGGAATCCTTAAATCGTTAGCATGGGCACGAGATGAAGTCTCTAGAGAAGATTTGGGAATTTGGACGACATCTTCAAAATGAAGATCCTCTTGGTTTCAGGAATTTTCCCACCCGACATCGGCGGTCCAGCTACTTACATTCCAAATTTAGCAAGATACTTCGAAAACAAGGGTCATGTAGTCCGAATTCTGACTTTAGCTGATCAGACAAAAAAACAGGTAAATGATGAATTTCAGATAAAACGAATTAAGAGGAGTCTACCTAAACCACTAAGGATGGCTCTTGTTGTTGCTTCGATCGTACTATTGCATAGAGACTACAAAGTATTTGCAAATGGAATGCATGAAGAAGTTGGACTATCACTGGCGCTTAGAAAGAGAAAAGCGATTGCAAAAATCGTTGGGGATCCAGTCTGGGAGCGAAGCAGAAATAGCGGAAGCACGAAATTGGATATTACAGAGTTTAACAAATCAAGACAATCGCCCAGAGTTATAGCGCAACGAAAATTAATAGTATTTGCATTAAACAAATTCTCGGGAGTAACAGCTCCAAGCTTAGAGTTGTGCACTATGCTCAAGGGCTGGAAAGTCACGAGACAGATCACTTATATTGCTAATGGCACCAGCACGAAAATGGGAATTGAAGAACCCGACTACCTTTACGATCTAATTTGCATCTCCAGACTTGTTTCATGGAAAAATATAAAAATTCACATAGACATAGCTAGTGAGATGGGAATGAATCTTGCGATTGTC
>JACCDN010007495.1_pt1 | contig 11004 bp, 12 predicted proteins | sample 7441691 | NCBI WGS metagenome assembly JACCDN01 (sample SAMN15323439, study PRJNA562643) | freshwater metagenome | isolation source: river surface water | place: USA:Blue River Watershed | collected 2017-08-16
GAAGTCTGTCGTATATGCTTTTCTCGTCGGATATTTTCCATTAAAACGTTCCTTAATAATGTCCGAAAGATAATTCAAATCACTAATATCCTTAAACAAGCAATCCATCTTAACTACTGAGTCTAACCCCAATCCGGCCATTGCAAGCCTGCTCTCCAAAGTAGTGAAAGCACCATTCATTTGATCTTCTATCGATTGACCTTCATTCCCCATACAATATGCAACAAACACATAGTCGCCTGCCTCAATTACTGTCGAGTCAGCCCAAAACTCGTCAACTTCAATCCTGTTAATTTGATCCATTGTTTCATTACCTCCATAAATTCAATTTGGTCTCTTTATAAAATATGTCACTAAGCCCTGTTTAACTTAAACAATGCTTCCTCTATGTTTTGAACAAAATAGATACTGTTTCCTTTATTGCTCTCATATATGAAGTCTTTAAGTGGTTTGCTAGTGTACTTTGAATAATCACCGACAATAGCTACTTTTATACGATAGTTGATAAACTTCTGTAATATATCGCCTGCAATTCCTGTGCTTAAAACGAAGAAATCCTCGGCCACACACGACTTGTGGATTATGATTTTGTCGCAACCAGTTTCATATTGCAAGGATATAATCAGATCTAAAGCTGATTGGGTATCCTGAATTATAATCTCGTTGGAATTACTCAGTGCAATATCTTTATTATCACCTATCATTTCGTATTCCATAGACTTCTCCATTCTCAAAATAGGTCTCACCCTATTGCTACTTTTTTGCAATCTTATGTTCTTGATAAAATACCTTGAGGGACTCTTTAGCTTCGCTGTCTAATTTATGCCAACGTACACCCTGAATTGCACCTTCCAAAGCGCAAAGTCGCATATAGCAAGCAGATGGATCGCGCTACTGTATACGTATCCATGCTTCCCGGCTGCCGACACTTCTTAATTCTTCTTCGGTGGTAATACCCACTATAGAGAGCTGTTTTTCCAATTCCATCCCGATATTTGGCAAACTAGTTAAATTCCCCATAAGTATCATCTCCTCTGTCATTCCCTCTGAAACAATAAATTAGTCTTTTGCTGGCTTTTTACGAAGTTTTAGTTCAATTCCCTGCTGGATAGCTTGGCTTTGCAAGAGCGTAGCTACTCTCTCGGCTTTCTCTTTTATTGTAGCGTCTCGAAAAGCAATATCCACGGCCATCTTATTCATAACATTTTCGAGATCCTGCAATGGTAGAAGATTAACCGCAACACAGAAGAACGTCTTTCTTCGTCCGTCATTGTAGTCAGAAAGCAAGATGTTTAATATATCAACCTTTCTATCTTGTTCCTTGTTGTATGCCTCTATTCCAATTAATTGCGCTCGTTCGATGTCTTTAAGCTGATTCCGATGGGTAATAAATGAGTCATACTCACCGGCTCCCTCATATCTCTCGCAGGGAAATTCAGAACACATAAAGCAATACTCAACTCTATCGTGAAGCCGACTGCACTTCGCGATTGAACACGATTGATTGCCATCACCGCCACCGCATCCCGGACAATGGCCATCCAAATGCATTGCACACAACCTGCAGTTAAGACCACAAAGCGAAAAAGACAAATTCTCTCTATTAAAATCTTTCATAATAAAACGCCTCTGCACTATCCAATCCGTTAACCTTCTAAGCTTTGTGGCATTCCTTAATTCTCAGCTTCTCTGCTACTTAATGCTTCTTCTGAAATCAGCCAGCGAAAAAACTGTCGCAAGCTTCTCATCCGTACTAATGTCAAAAGTAAGAGGAAAGAACTTCAGTTTCCCCATTTGTTTAGAGCCCTCAACCATAAGCTTAACAGAGCTGTCAAGAGGAAGCATCAATACATCCGCACGGGAATTCTCAGGAAAATATATGGTTACTTTGAAAAAACCATCCCAAACCGATAGCCAAAATATTGTCTTCTCTTTTTGACCACCTCGTGCGCCAGTCCATTTATATAGTCCTTTTGCCAGCCACGCCTTGCCGTCGTTGTAGTAACGCCATTCTAGCTGGATATCGTGTTTTCCAAGCTCGCCTATAAATTCAACGTAGGCGTTGTTCGCTTCTCCAAGCGCCTTTGCAATAACATCGCTTGTTGGCTCTATATCAGAATTTCTAAGTAATTGTTCTTTTGTTGATTTCATAACATTAGCCTCCGGATTTTTATAGTCCTTTTCCCATCGATATTTTCTATTTATTAGAAGCGTATCAAAATTACAATTCAAGCAAAGTCCGTTATGACAGCAAATCATCGCTCCGCACTCAGCGCAACTCCACTTGTCGCGTTCTTTATCTAAGAATTTTTCCATACCAAAGTCTTTGATGTAGTTGAGGTTTTCTATCATGCTCATATGGAGCGATTAATTCTTCATTCATATCATCACCACTTTGACGCCGCTTTATTATGGCCTTGTCATTTTTTACTTAAGCAAGAATTCCACCTTTGTCAGCAATTCACTCTCTGGGATATTCTCGGGAGAATTATAATAGTATTCATACACCACCCCAGTAGGTTCATAACCTCTTTGGCCTATCCACGTTACAAGCTTCTCATATAGTTGGCTCAAGTCTTGATATGTTCCTTTGTGAAAACCAACTGCCTTCTTACCAGCAGGAATAAACTTAAGTTCGATATCTCCTTTTCCAGCTATTTCCTTGGCAACAGGAAAACCTATTTCCACAGAAAGATCATTCATATCCTCGTTGTAATAGGCAATAAATGCTGGCCCGCACGGATTCGTTCCGACGTATTCCAGTATCTCCTCAAGTGCTCTTCCGCCTAGCCCCTGTTTTTGAAAGGCTTTGTCTATCATAAGCCTCCACAGACAATATCCATTCTTTGCCACCGCCGGTTCGTCTTCGTCGCCGTTGGTTCCGTAACCAAGCATAACAAATCCGACTGGAATATCATTCTCGTAAAGTCCGAATGGTAGTGCAATTCCACCATCCTGCTTTGTCACATAGGCCTCAATGATACTTTCTGCATTCGAAGCGACAAAAGGCTTCTGTTCCTCGCATACAGAAAGATTTACAATGTCCCAGACATTTTTCGAATCAATTCTAACAAGTTCCATATTGATACTCCTAATATGTCATTATTATATATTGAAAATCTTATAAATACGATTAAGTACGATGAAGTTGGAGATTTGACAGGTATAGCCTCAAGGAATAGAGTGATGGTGTATTATTTCGCGAAATGGAGGCTCGTATGGATCGCGCGGAGAATTTGCGACAAGGAATTTGGGACGGGCTGTCTTTGGTTATGTTGACCGTTCTTTTCGGCTTGACAACGGCATTTAAGATTGACCATGTTTTTCCTTTCTGTGCGCTCGCGGGAGTATTTCTTGTTTTGCACTTAACTAATTATCTAATTACGGATCAACCGATAGTATCTTGGATATGGCTTGTTCTTACAGCAACATCGGCCGTTGGTCTAGTCCTTCTCTCTGGACAAATCGTCTCGTTTTTGTTTCTTCCACTTTCTCTTCCTGCTATGCGCGATGAAGATAGGCAATCTATAGCGAAAATGATTTTTAGAGGCCTTCTTTTACCGATATTTTTTCTCGGGTCCACGCTGTTCGGATTCTTTCAAGTGTCATCTGAAAACGTCTGGATTCTGACAGTATTATTTGCCGCTTTCTCGTTATTAACCCTCTTTGTCGAGCATCGTCTGGTTTTGTTGGAGAATCGTCGTCATCAGGAGCGTTTACTTCTAGAACAGTCGGTCTCGGAAGCCATCAACGAGAAGGAGAAGCGGCAGTTGTTACTGAATCACAATGCTTTGATAACGCTTCAAGCTCGTCAGGATGAGCGCGAGGCCTTGAGCAGAAACATTCATAATGAGGTTGGCCATTCTATTACGGCTTCTCTTGCAGCGCTTGAAGCTGCAGATATTCTATTGGACAGAGATAAAGAGCAGGCCCGACAGAAGATAAGGATAGCCTATGACCGGATGAAAGAAAGCTTGTCGGGTATTCGAAAAGCAGTCCGTATGATGGATACAACCCCATATATAGCTTTTTCGGATTTAGTTTCACGAATACAGGCAACGACTAGTAGGTTTTCTGAAGATACGGATACTATTGTTCGCTTTCATGCGGACTTCACAGACGAGAATGCGCACGTACCATCTGAGCACGCGGAGTTTCTACTCGGCGCAATATCAGAACTGCTTAGCAACAGCCTAAGACACGGAAATGCTAGCTCGTGTGTACTAATATTGACGCAAAATGCGTCAGGTCTTCGTTTGACAGCTGAGGACAATGGGAACGGAGCGCCAAGCTCATATTTCAATAGGACAGCAACTTCTGAAACTTCAGAAGTAAGAACTGCGGGCCAGGTCGGATTCGGTCTTTCAAAGATTCAAGCTTATGTCGAGACGTTCGGTGGCAAGCTGATGATTTCACCTGGCGCGGGATTTCGAGTGTCTTTGGATTTTCCGGTCATTTGGGAGGGGGATAATAAGTGGGTAACGACAAACTGAATATCCTAATAGTAGATGATGAGGACCTATTTCTAGAGAGCCTCAGCATTATCCTGTCTACAGAGTCTGACTTCTTTGTGTCAGGAACTGCGACGGACGGCGCACAAGCGCTTGAATGCATGAATAAGTCCGAAGTAGATATAGTTCTACTGGATCTACAAATGCAGGGAATGGACGGACTCTCATTTATCCCTCTGGCAAAGAAGAAAAAATCGGATTGTAAGATTCTTGTTTTGACAACTTTTTATGACGAGATGAATATTGCCGAAGCAATCCGTCTCGGAGCCGATGGATATCTGCTAAAAGACGTAGGACGCGAGGTAATCATTAGTTCCATACATCAGCTTAGTCTCGGCCAAGGTGTAATCGACAACCGGGTGATGGCTGTTTTATCACAAAAACTGCAAAATAATCCGCAACCACAAGCGAATCCGGCGCCAGTTAATTTGCCCGAGCTATCCGCGCGTGAATCCGAGGTCTGCGGGCTGATTGCCGACGGGTATACAAATTCCCAGATTGCCTCTATCCTCTATCTGTCTGAGGGAACAGTTAAGAATTATGTCATGACAATCTATGAGAAGACTGGTATACGGGATCGCGTGAAGCTTGCCTTGTACTATAAGAATTCTTCTCGAAAAGCCCCATGACGTAAAAATTATCGCCGTTCGATTCTAACTACTTGTGAATATTATGACCGCGGTCACTTCTCTTCAATGCGCGCCTTCATTAAGATGTGCATAACAACCAGCTTATGAGGAGTTATTCATGAGATCAAATTTAACAGCACTTGTATATTTATCCAGAAACAAAAGAAGGGTCAGCGTACTTATTGTCGCTGTTTCTCTTTTTGTCACGATGCAGTATCTGGTTGCTTACTTACTAAGTTCTTCCACTGCACCGCTCTTCTCTTCAGAAGTCGAGCTCACTGAGAAACTTCAAACCGTATACATGCGTTACGAGCCAGAAGTAAAAAATGACGACCGTTTCCCCGAGATAGTCGCCGAGGACTTCGATGCAATATCAAGTTATCTAAATCAAAACGATCATGTCGATTATGTTATTCCCATTGCGGATACTTACGTAGGACTAAGGTCGCTTACAGGATCCACCGGGGTGCTAGTCTCTTTAGTCTCGACAGAAGATCGAGATATCATTATGGATTATCTAGATTGCTCATTGATATCGGGAGAGTTGCCTGACGCACCTGGCGAAGTTATTCTCGACCGGCGAACCGCCTCAAACGCAAATCTTCAAATTGGGGATACCTTCTCTTCAGATACCTTTACCGTAACGGGCATCATGGAAATGTCCTCTTACTTAGGAATCGGGATACCTCCAGAAGGCCTCTCGAAGACAGCTGCAATTATTCTCTCTGATGGTAAAGGTGTTGATTATAACGCGATACTGAACAGTAATGATGATATTAATCTTCATGGTACGGTAACAATAAATGACAATGTAAGTCAGCCAGCATGGTACTACGAGGATGTTGAGGGATCTCTCGGAAACTCATCCTACTTCATCACACTCATATCGGGTGTCATTGTAGGAATATGTCTTGTTATCGTACTCGGTATGTACATGCGCGACCGACATGAAGAATGGTGTCTTCTAAACTCGATTGGTTTTTCGGGAAAAGAGATCTATAGCTGCGCATTCCGTGAGCTGCTTATGACTTTTGCACTTGGAACCGTAATTGGAACGCTCCTGTCAGCAGTAGGTGTGTTCTTGATGAAAAATCTTATGTTTGAACCAGAAGGACTCTTAACCTTCACTCTCATGCCCGATAAGATGCTCTCTATATTCTGCGTAATTGTTCTTATGATAGGAATCTGCCAGATTTCCATCATCACCGCACTTCGTCGAATCCGAACCATTGATGTAATTGAGGAAGATACTTTCTGATTATTATTCCCTATATAGGAGGAAAAATGTTTACTACAAATGAATTGACTATGGTCTATGACATCGAGAAAGAGGACTGCGTCTATGCAGTCAAGAATGTCAGTATGACATTCCCAGAGAAAGGTCTTGTCGGCATCATCGGCCCCTCAGGAAGCGGAAAGTCGTCACTAATGTACTGCCTTTCCACACTCAAGACACCGACATCCGGCTCCATTAATTATCAGGATAAGAGCTATTCCAATCTATCAAAAAAAGATCAGGAGTACCTTCGCCGACGTGAGTTTGGCTTCGTTTTCCAGCGTCACTTCCTTGTTTCCTATATGAACGCTCTCGACAACGTGACAGTTGCGGCGGTGACAGACAAGGTAAAGGCCCAAGAACGCGGAAAATGTCTTCTGAAACAATTCGGATTACAGGAGAAGGATTTTTCGAAAAGGCCATCCAAACTTTCCGGCGGACAACGTCAGCGAGTTGCCATCGCACGTGCAATGATGAATGAGCCGAAGGTGCTTTTCGCGGATGAACCTACTGCCTCACTTGATCATGAGAACGCATTTGTCGTGATGGATATCCTAAGAAGCTATGCCAATGAACATTTGGTCTTAGTAATCACGCATGATGCGAGTATATTGAAAAATGCTGACGTTCTGATTGAGATGTGGGACGGAGGCGTCCGTCAGGCACAGTACAGAGGAGGGGATATCTCTTGAAACCGTTTTCTGCTTTCTATTATCTGAATCAAAACAAACGCCGGGCTTTTGCTGTGATTTGTGTTTTTGCAGCCGTATTTCTTGCCTATCTTGGCGCGGTCTATATTTCACCTTCCATGGATATTTCTCTTCGCGAAGTTGAAGCTCAAGCGGATTATTGCATGGTCGAGTTTGACGATTCCATTGGCAATCCAAATATTATTCAAGACATTCAACAATCACTAGAAGAAATAGACGGGATATCCAGTGTTATTTCTTGTAGTCCTTATCGGGCAATTAACTACCGCACAAACATGGGGATGCGAATGTCTACGCGTATCATGACATTGTCTTCATCGGAAGATTTTGAGCAACTGAACCAGACATTGAACCTCTCAGTAACGACACCACAAGATAAGGAGATTGTCTTAAGTGATATTCTTCTTCAAAATCTCGGATATCAAGTCGGAGACATGCTTCCTGCTGATGGAGAAGAAGCTGTCAATTTTTACTCCGGAGATATTCGAATCGCTGGCACCTTCGAGTCAGATGCTTTTGTCGCGTATGTAGTCGATTCCTCATACAACATGTCCGGACTTCTTGTCACAAGAGATATTAACGGTTTGACTTCAGACGCTAATAGCGATACCACCATGAGGGAACAGACTCAGCAGGACCGCCTCTCTTTTTATGATGCGATGCGAGACTTTGAAGCTAATAATGAAGGGATTAATATTTCAATTCCAGATGAGAATCTTGATGCCTATAATGATATGTTTAGTAGTTTTCGAATGGTCTATGGGCTAATAGATTTCATCATTGCAAGCGTCCTATCCTTAACTGCAGTCGCAACCGTGTCAGGAATGTACGAGAAGAGAAACTACGAATTCTCAGTTTATAGGGCCATTGGGTTTTCGCGAAAAGACGTCCTCGGAAAGATTGCTTCCGAAATCTTCCTTCTTGATGCTGCAGCTATAGTATTGGGATCCTTACTGGTATTTATCTCTATCTTCCTTCTGAATCACTTTGCTTTCACAAAAATTGGAATGCCAATCCCGTATGTCCAACCATTTGGTGTGGCTATCACAATCGCCGCAAATGCTATGGTTGTAATCCCTTCCCTGCTCTACCGTGTCATCCGGGTCAACAAACTCGATATCTGCGAGTACTAATGACGATTAGACCTCCAGTGATAGCTCTGCCCTGCTCAAAAACAGCTTTCTATCGAATCTTCTTCCACTCATCTCTTGTTATAGAATAGACATGTGAAATCTCATTATTAGGATCCGGATATTCTTTTAGTTTTCTCATTCCAATTGCCAAAGCTGTAGAATATGAACCCACATTTGTGTATTTCATATATGAGTAGATTGAGTCATAGTCTGTATTTTCGAAAACCCAATTACGAACTGCTTTTGCAGCTTCACTTCCATAACCACATCTCCAATACTTTTTATGAATGTGATATCCAATCTCTGGAAGCATTTCGTCATCGATGTTTTGGATAGTGACACCACAGTCTCCTATGAGCTCTCCAGTTGCTTTCAAAACAACAGCCCATAAACCAAATCCATACTTCTTATAATTATCAATATTCCACATAATCCAGCCTCGCGTTCTTTCTTCATCGAATGGCGCGGGGTAGTGCTTCATTGTCTCTTCGTCAGATAGAATTTCAAATATCGCGTCGAAGTCGTCTATTTTATATTCTCTTAGAATTAGTCGTTCTGTTTCTATCATCGCTATTCTCCTATTTTTAGTTCAGCAAAATTTGGGTAAGTGAAATTATTGGTTGAAAATCGTAACTTAGCCGATAGATGATTAAAGTGTGTTTGGGAATGGGGCATCCTTCTATCATTTGGGGTCTATTTGGGCTGACTCTACCACTAGTATACCGCTGAACCTGTGAATTCAACCTTTGAAACGGTGTCGAGGAGCAAGGGGATTTATATTAGCGAGGAAATTGAATATTTTGCTCAATTCGTTGAAGTATGGAATAATGTGACACGTATGAAAAAATGTGTTGCTTGTATTTTGTTGTTGGCGGCTTTGCTGCTTGGATCGTGTTCCGGCCCCTTGTTTCCGGGAAGTCAGTCGCCGGTGGAAACCGCTGCGGACTTGACCGCCGCGGATCTTTCGAGTGCGGATGCGGAGGCGTATGTGCATCGGGAACAGAATCTTCTTTTCCGTGACGGGGAGGAAGTGACGCTACGCGCCGTGAATTTCGATAATCTTACATGGTATTCCGATCCGGCGGCAGGCGGCGAGTTGTTTTGTACGCTTCATCATGACGAGTCGGATTTTGAGGCGGTTTCCGAACTTGGATTTAATGCCATACGGTTTTTCTTGAAATGGGATGATTTGTATACGGACGCATCCTGCAGCGTACGGAAGGCTGCCGGGTGGGACTGGCTTCAGCAGAATATTGAGTGGGCCAAAGATAATGATATTTACCTGATTCTTGATTTTCACTGCCCATACGGCGGGTTTGGATCGACGAATCAAGGTGTCTGGGATATATGGACTGAGGAGGATGCGCGAAACGCGTTTCTCCGAGCTTGGACTGATATCGCTCGTTTTTGCGCGGCGGAAACGATCGTCGCAGGGTATGACCTGATGAATGAGCCGTCGCTGCCGGAGGACGGAGAAAACTTGTATCGCGATCTGCTTACGGATGCGATTGAGGCTATTCGGGTTGAGGACCCGTATCATCTAGTTATTGTGGAAGCGGCCGTGGGTATTGACGGGATAGCGGAAAGCTGGCTTCGTCCGAACTGGGTTACAGTCGAAGAGGATAATCTTATGTATTCGTTTCATTTTTATGAGCCTCTTGGGTTTACACATGTGTCACCGGAAGGGACTGCAGTGATGAATTATCCTTCCGATTCTTTCGACAGAGAGGATATGGTTGCAGCAATTGAAGACTGTATCGGCGAAGACTTTCTCATGGATTACCCGATTTTCCTGGGCGAATTCGGATGCTTGGACTGGACGCCAGGGAGCGGTTCGGAGGAATGGATCCGGGATGTGTATGAGATTTGTGCCGAAGAAGGTATTCACACGGCACTGTTTGCCTACCGCTCTTTCGAGGTTTTCGAGGATAAGGATGATTACTCATTCGCAATCAGCAGGATGTATACGGGCGCGCCGACCGACGACGGTGTTGAGGAAGAGTCGAATATGGTGCTCGAGGAACTTCTGCAGAGTATTTTTGCGGGAAGCTAAGATAAATAACATCTGAGCTCTTTAGTCGCTTTCATTACAACAAAACGACCGCCGTTTCTACGACGATCGTTTTCTTATACACCTAACTTTTCTTCTTAGATTGCCTTTCTCAAGAGCAAGCCTATCACGATTGACGCAATGATCACATAAATCGCCGCGATAATCAGAACAACGTAGATGCCCACGACGGTAAAAATTCCTGAGAAAGCTGAGAACAGAATTACCGCGTATAGATTCATCAGAAGAGACACAACTGAGTGAACCGTCGAACGCCCCGCATCCTCGATTTTCTGCTGGATATAATCCTCCATTAAAACCTCCATTGATGCCATTGCCATGAAATACAAGGCATATAAAGGAACGACGAACGGTGAACGGAGAATCGCAAAAGCAAGAAGTGATACTGCCGCAAAGATACAAACAGCAATAATCGGGACGACTAGACGATTTCTTCTCGCGAGTAAACGCTTCACAAAAGGTGCCAAGAAAGATCCAACCGCTTCAAGGACAAAACGCGCGGTCCCCCAGAGCCCTACTAGAAGTACGCCCGATACATAATGTGAGGCAACCACCTGATCGTATTCATCGAGAATTCCATACATCCCGAAAACCAGAATTAATAGAAGGACCGGAAAAAAGATTATTTTCGAGCGCACTAGGAACAATAGGGATTTCTTGAGAACGGTAAGGCC
>JACCDN011143254.1_pt1 | contig 10997 bp, 6 predicted proteins | sample 7441691 | NCBI WGS metagenome assembly JACCDN01 (sample SAMN15323439, study PRJNA562643) | freshwater metagenome | isolation source: river surface water | place: USA:Blue River Watershed | collected 2017-08-16
CAGCCGAGACATCAGAGCGCTTTGGGCTTTTCTGGCCAGGCAAGCAGCGAGCTTTGCGCGTAGCGCAAATGCCAACTACGGCGACTCTGCGACCTCAGCCTGAAAAATCAAAAAACTGGGACACCACCAAAAATGTGTTCATCGAGGGTGACAATCTAGAAGTGCTGAAGATTTTGCAGAAGCACTATCACGGCAAGATCAAAATGATTTACATAGATCCTCCTTACAACACTGGGAAGGATTTTGTGTACCCAGATAACTTCAAGGAAGGTTTAGAAAATTACCTTGAATGGACCCGTCAAGTTAATGACGAGGGTAAGAAGATTTCAACAAATAGTGAGACTGAAGGTAGATACCACTCAAATTGGTTGAACATGATGTACCCACGATTGAAACTGGCAAGGAACCTTCTTAGCGACGATGGCGTCATTTTCATTTCCATCAATGATCACGAGTATGACAACCTCAAAAAGGTATGCAATGAAATTTTCGGTGAGGGAAACGTTATTGCGACTCTGATCTGGAAAAACAAGAATGGTGGCGGAAACGATTCCAAATACGTTGCTGTGGAACATGAGTACGTACTCATGGTCGCCCGCAACCAGAGTAACTTGCCCAGGCTCTTCGTGGACCACTCTGATGACTATCTCGCTAGGTACAAAGAGGCTGATTCAGAGGGCCGCTTTTATTGGGATACCTTCAAGCGCAAAAGCGGCAAGCAGTATTATCCAGTAACGGCTCCTGACGGAACAGTTATCGAATTCGATGAACTTGGCAATCGAATTAGTTGGCTTCGTTCTGCGGATCGATTCCAGAGTGATTTGGAGTCGGGCGAGGTTAGATTCGTGCGCCTAGGAGACAAATGGTCTGTCCAGTTCAAGCAGAGGGAGCCAGAGGGCAAGAAGCCCAGAAGTATCCTGACCGAAGAAGGCACAACTAGCTCTGGCAGTGCCGAGGTGCTGAATCTATTTGGGAAGAATGTTTTCGATAATCCAAAACCGACAGCTCTCATCGCATTTCTTGCCAACATAGTCACTCGCGAGGATGATGTGATCTTAGATTTTTTTGCAGGATCGTCAACAACGGCGCATGCCATCATGAAACTGAACGCTCGCGATGGAGGCTCAAGGAAATACATTCAGGTTCAGTTGCCAGAACCTACTGCAGATGGATCGGTGGCGCAGGCTGCAGGATACAAGACAGTGGCTGATGTATCACGAACCAGAATAGATTTGGCCGCATCTGCCCTAGCCGAGGAAACTTCGGGCATGCTCTTGGATTCTTCAAAGAACACGGATGTTGGATATAGATACTTCAAGTTGACTGACTCAGGGTATGCAAAGTGGCAAATTTCGGGAGGAATTAACCCAGATGACCTAGAGCAACGACTCTTTGACTTGCGTGACAGTGCTGCGGACGGTCTAAGTCAGGAAGTACTTCTTTATGAAATTCTCTTAAAGCAGGGATACTCCTTGACAGAGTCAGTGAGTCTTGTGTCTATCTCAGGAGCACAGGTGTTCTCAATTGCGGATGGACTTCTACTTGCCTATCTGGATCAAAACATCAAACTAGATTTGGAGGCATGGCGCTCGATTCTCGCGTCCAACCCAGCGAAATTGATTGTCTTGGAGGATTCATTCCAAGGGGACGATGAAGTGAAGACTAACCTGGTTCAGCTCTGTAAGAGCAAGAATATTGAATTCTGGACTGCATAGTGACCAGCGCAAACTTTAAGTTTGATAGCTCGCAAGAGTTTCAGCTTTCGGCCATAGAGTCCGTTATCAACCTTTTCGAAGGCCAGCCTAAAAGTTCAATAGCCACGACTACTACCCTCTCGGGGCTTATCCCCAGTGCTGATACTTCTGATCTTTTAGATTTCGCCAGGACATTCGAGGTAGGAGCCGTAGGAAATCAATTGGTAGTTGGGGAGAGCCTAATTCTCACTAATCTGCAAGCAGTTCAGGACGCAAACGGACTTGCAGTTGCCGAAAAGTTTGCTAGTGACGCTCTTGAATTTGACATCGAGATGGAAACTGGAACGGGAAAGACCTACGTCTATTTGCGAACCATTTTCGAACTTGCCAAAAATTACAACTTCACGAAATTTGTGATTCTTGTTCCGAGTGTTGCTATTCGGGAAGGTGTTGCAACAAGCATTCGACTTATGAAGGACCACTTCAGGTCGCTCTACCCAGCGACACCCTTCGATTGGCAGATCTATAACGGCAAGAATGCTGAAGAAGTCCAGGGTTTTGCCACGTCGACGAGTATTCAGATACTAATCATGACAATTGACTCAATCCGAGGAGACGCTAATAATCGCGTGATGCACCAATCGCGTGACAAGCTGAATGGATTGAAGCCTGTTGATTACCTAAAGGCCACGCGCCCGATTGTGATTATGGATGAACCGCAGAATATGGAGTCTTTGCTCAGTCAGACGTCGATAAGTGAGCTTGATCCTGCTTTCACACTCCGCTACTCAGCAACTCACAAAATCACCCGAAATCTTGTATACCGCCTGGACCCCGTAGACGCGCATGAACTCGGCCTGGTAAAGCAGATTGTCGTTTCAGATGTTCAGCAGCAAGGGGCCGATGCGGCTCCATATATCAAGCTTATTTCCGTCAAGCGCGAACCCTCCTGGAGTGCCCGCTTGGAGCTTTCATGTAGAGACGCAACTGGAAACCTTCACCGTAAAGAGGTCAATGTTCGGCCAAACCAAGAGCTCTCTGCCACGAAATTGACTGATAACCCCGCCTATGAAGGTATTTGGGTTTCTGAAATGAGTATTGGCACTACAAGTGATCCAGCTTTTGTCGAACTGAACCTCCATGGGATGCTTTCAGAGGGTGAATCTATAGGCGGTGCCAATACAGCTATCTATAGAGAAATGATTCGTGAAACTATTCGAGAACACTTGCGCAAAGAGCTCCAACTCCGCGACAAAGGTATAAAGGTTCTGAGCCTGTTCTTTGTGGATAAAGTAGCGAGTTACATGGGTGACGGAGTCACAAACCTGGATGCAAATGGTGACTTTGCCACTTGGTTTGATGAGCTATTTCTGGAGGAAACGGCAAAAAATCCAAAGTGGGGGGAATTGTTCGTCGCTCATCCGAGCCAAATGCGCAGCGCCTACTTTTCGCAGATTAAGAAGGGGAAAGTAGTAGTCGGAGTCAAAGACTCAAGGGATGGCAAGTCAAACTCGGATGACGATGATGCCTACGAGTTGATCATGAAAGACAAGCAGCGTCTGCTTGATCAAAATGAGCCCGTCCGATTTATTTTCAGCCACTCGGCATTACGCGAAGGTTGGGACAACCCAAACGTATTCCAAATCTGTACTTTGAGAGAAATGGGTGCTGAAGTTGAAAGGCGCCAGACTATTGGTCGCGGCCTAAGACTCCCCGTGAGGCAAACCGAGCAGGGTTTCGAGCGAGTCTCGGATCGTGCGATAGCGTCACTAACTGTCATCGCAAACGAGTCGTACCAGGCTTTTGCCAAGTCGCTCCAAAATGAGTACAAAGCCAGCGGTATCCAGATTGGCAAAGTGCGGGTCAATGAATTCGCCAAAATTCCTGCGCTTACGGACGAGGGAATTTACACAGAAGCCAAGCTTGGATTTGCGAAGTCTCAAATCATTTTTGAACACCTCACTTCTAATGGTTTTCTAGTTGATGGTCAGGTCACCTCCAAGTTCATCCCCGACTCAGTGGGCTTTAGTCTCGGCTTGCCCGAAGATTTAGATCGATATGAGGCGCACGTTGTTGAGCTAATGCGAAATGCTTCGCTAGAGAAGTTTGTGAAACCAAAGAGCAAGCGAAAGAACCGTGTCTTGAACAAGGCTATTTACCTAAGCCCAGAGTTCGAGGCGTTTTGGGATTCAATTAGCGGTAAATCAACTTATCGAGTTTCCATCAATCGAGAACAACTCATTGATTCGATAGTTAAGTCGCTAAAGGCTGGGCCTCAGATACCTCCTCTAAGAGTCGAAGTGACAAAAGCTGATATCAAAGTTGTTCGTGGCGGAGCTAAGAGTGAAGAACTGAGCTCACGGTCTGCAATTCTGCAGGGATCGTACGACTTGCCTGACATAATCGCTGAGCTCCAGAATTCAACTTCGCTTACACGTTGGTCCATCGTTGACATCTTGGTGCAAAGCGGGAGACTAACTGAGTTCATCGGTAATCCAAACGACTTCATTTCAATGGCTAAGCGAGTAATTCACTCCGAGTTAGCAAGGCTTGTAGTTGAGGGAATTCAATACGAGCGCATCGCTGGTTCTTTATATGAACTCCGAGAGTTGCAAAAAGACGGTGAAGAGGAGAAGGACCGCTTCCTGGATCAAATGTATAAGGTCAAGAATTCAGGAAAGTCAGACTTCGACTATGTTGTCTTTGACTCGGATGTCGAGCGACGGTTTGCAGAGAAGTTAGATAGCCGCGAGGATGTCAAGTTCTTTATGAAGCTGCCTGCGAAGTTCAAGATACCTACACCTGTTGGAGACTACAACCCAGACTGGGCAATAATCAAGCAGGTAGATGGCGAAGACCGTCTTTACATGATTCGTGAGACTAAATCGACTCTCGATGAGCTAAAGCTGCGACCAACTGAGGCCGCCAAGATTGCCTCTGCCCGTCAACACTTCAGGGCCATTGGTATCGACAATTACGAAGTGTCTGCACCTGGCTCTTGGAACCTCTAATGGAAATTTGGACAGCTCTTATTGCTGGTGTGGCTGCGTTCTTTGGCTCCTGGCTTGCCCCATTTTCAAAAGATAAAGCGCTTGCCAAAGAAGAGGCTAGGGCTCACAAGCGAAAGCTCCTCACAGATGGACGCGAGGCGATCCAGTGGTTTAGTGGTTTCGACCCAAGGACTTCATTTATTAATGACGCTAGGTATTTAGCTATCAGGCCATATTTGGAGCGGGGCACAGTTCTAGAGATTGAGACCCCGTTTCTTCCAGGAGCACCTATAAGTGTTTACTCGAATCGCGAATGGGGGTCGCCAAGCCTCGATAAGTTCCGCACTTCGATTGACGAATTAGAAATTAAGTGGTTTAGAAAGTAACAGCTAGATTCCGTTTAGATTCCGTTCAACGGACGGAAACGGACGGAAATGGGCATATCTGCAAAGGGCGGCTTGACTAATAAAATACTGGGGTACATTGCCACTCAGGCTCCAGATAGATGTATTGCAACATCACTACGGATCAGAAGGTTGGGGGTTCGAGTCCCTCCAAGCGCACCACAGCACCAAATGCTTGACACCCAATAATTTATTGGGATTCTGAGAAATAGAAATCAAAACTGAGCACTCCATTTAGGAGAAAGACTCATCATGCTCAGTAATCTGCTCAGTGATTCGTTCACAAAAACTTATAAACACTTATTACAACGCGACACGCGCAACAAAATATCACCTTTTGGATTTGGTCTCACTCTGGTTCATAATGACCTTGGTTGTTCCTCAGAGAATCATCCGCAGTGGCCTATTAAAAAAAGGTTGGTGCTCAAAACCCTTCTACTCAATTTAGGGGTCATTTTGACGCACCCACTTTTTACAGTCACCACTCTTTGCGAGTATCTCGCTATCTCAAGAGCCACCCTCTACCGCCTAATCAAAAGAGGTGAGCTAGAGCCACTTCGTATCGGATCACTTACACGTTTCACAGAAAACGAAGTAAACCGTTACATCACTCGCCAGCAAAAGCAGGCTCGCTCAAGCGAGGTGGGCTTCTAATGGCATACGGCGAAGGCTCAATCTTCGAAGGCAAAAACACAGCCGGCAAGAAAGTTTGGAAAGTAGAAGTAGTCACTGGACACCGACCAGACGGCAAACCAATCACAACAAGGCGCACAGCTAAAACACGTCAAGAGGCCATAAACCTCAGATCGGCACTCAATGCGGCCAAGCAACAAGGCAAACTAACGCAGCGCCACAACATCACAGTTGCAGACTTTGGCAGAGATTGGGCGCGAAACGTAAAACCTCTCCATGTGAAACCTTCAACAGCTTCTGGTTACGAGTGGCTTCTCAAAAAGTACGTTTACCCATATTTAGGGAAAAAGAGAATGGCAGACCTCAAATATCTCGACATAAGCCAATGGATAAACAACCTTTTGCAATCTGGGCTAGGAGTGTCGACGGTAAACAGCGCCAGGGCAGTCCTTGGGCAAATATGCAAACAGGCAGTCCGCCAGGACATCCTCGGCTCAAACCCCGTTTCCCTCATCGATAAAGTTCGTAAGAACGCTGGCGACAAAACGCAAGTTTGCGAAGCCTGGACACAGGAAGAGGCCACGCAAGTGCTTGTTGCAGCGAGAGGATCTGAAATGGATCTCTTCATTCATCTGTGTCTGGGTCTTGGCCTAAGGCATGGTGAGGCACTTGGATTGAAGTGGGAATCAGTCGATTTTGAAAATCGCAGACTCGAAGTCAAATACACCCTCAAAGATGAAAGACGCGAAACCAGCGCAGGCAAAGGCGTGGTTCGGCTGAGGCTTCAAGACCCGAAAACAAAGTCAAGTACCCGAACAATTACGTTCCACGAATCCATTTATCAAGCATTCGAACGCCACAAAATGTCCCAATCGGTGAAGAAAATTCAAGCTGGAAACCAGTGGAAAGAATCTGGAATGGTATTCACTTCGGCTGTAGGTACAGGGGTTTACCAAGCTAATAATCGGGATTACTTTTACCGGTTCTTGAAACAAAACGGACTGCGCAAAATCCGAATTCACGACATGAGACATACATTCGGCACTCTAAGCCTAGAAAATAATGCGCCAATTGAGAGGGTGTCTCAAATGATGGGTCACTCAGACATAGGAATCACAAAAAAGATTTACGCACCAGATGTTCGAGGCTTCAATGAAAGCGTCGCTAAGGTCTTTGAAGACTTTGTGATGCCTAAACTGCCAGCTACCTCCAGTTCGCTTGAAGGGGCTGAAGAGATCACTGCTGCGCCTTTGGAGGTTGTTCAGCCCGTCGAACTGTCTAAACGCCCTGGTCGGGTCCAAATTGACTACAGGCGGAAGCTAAAAGCCAGCAAATAAGCGAGTTATGCGATGCCTAAAAAAGGCGTTCCCCTTGAATGTCAGCCCCTGAAACTAGACTCAACCTAGGAAACATCAAATAAGGGGATTACTTTGGCTGAGCAGAACAATGCAGCTTTCATCTGGTCTATTGCAAATCTACTCAGAGGAACCTATAAGTCAGCTGACTATGGAAAGGTAATTCTCCCGTTCACCGTGCTTCGACGCCTAGATTCAGCTCTAGAAAGCACGAAACAGGCCGTTCTAGAGGTTAAGAAGCAGAATCCCACTTCAGGTGCCCAGCTCGACTTTCTTCTGCAAAAAGCTTCTAAATACAGTTTTTATAACACCTCTCCATACGACCTTAAAAAAGCAGCAGGAGACACAACAAACCTCAAAGCGAACCTGCTCGCATACATCGATGGCTTCTCGGCCAACGTTCGAGACATCTTCGACAAGTACGACTTTGCAGCTCAGCTAGCGAAACTCGATGAGAACGACCTTCTACTACTCGTAACCCAAAAGTTCTCCCAGATCGACCTACACCCAGAAAAAGTGTCGAACATCGAGATGGGAATGATCTTCGAAGAGCTCATTCGTCAGTTTGCTGAGCTTTCGAATGAAACTGCCGGTGAGCACTTCACCCCACGAGACGTTGTTCGCCTTATCGTCAATCTTCTTTTTGCTAATGATGATGAAGTTCTCAGCAAAAAGGGAGTCGTGAGAACCGTTTACGACCCAACAGCCGGCACTGGCGGAATGCTTTCGGTAGCAGACGACTACATCCGTCACCTAAACCCAGATGCAGCATTGACACTCTTCGGCCAAGAGCTCAATGGCGAGTCGTACGCAATCGCCAAAGCCGACATGGTCATCAAGGGTCAAGACATTGAAAACATGGTCTGGGGAGACACCCTCACTAACGACGGCCACTTCGGTAAAACTTTCGACTACTGCCTAGCGAACCCACCTTTCGGTGTCGAATGGAAGAAGCAGCAAGACTTCGTCGAGCGCGAACATAAAGAGCGTGGTTTCGATGGTCGTTTCGGCCCAGGAACACCTAGAGTGTCAGACGGCTCACTTCTCTTCTTGCTGCACCTTGTCAAGAAAATGCGAGCAACCCAAGACGGCGGTGGCCGGATCGGAATCGTCCTCAACGGAAGTCCACTCTTCACGGGTAACGCAGGCTCCGGTGAATCTGAAATCCGTCGCTACCTCTTGGAACAAGACTTGGTAGAGGCCATCATCGCTCTCCCAACCGACATGTTCTACAACACCGGTATCGCGACTTACATTTGGATTCTCGATAACGACAAGTCATTAGAACGCAAGGGCAAAGTTCAGTTAGTCGATTCGACTCAGATGTTTGAGAAGATGCGAAAGAACCTTGGCAACAAGCGCAAGGAAATTTCAGCTCAAAACCTCAAGGACATCGTCAAGACTTACTCAGCATTCGAAGAAACAGAAACTTCGAAGATCTTCAAGAACACTGATTTCGGATACCGGCAGATAACAGTCGAAAGACCACTGAGACTTGCGTTCAAAATTGATGAAGAATCCATTGAGAACGCGATGCTAAACAAAACTGTCCGAAAACTAAGCGAAGAAGAAAGAGACAAACTACTTTCAGCTCTCAAGAAATTGGATGCGGAATACGAATCCAGAACCGACTTCCTCAAAACCCTGTCATCTGAGACTAAGGTCCAAGGGTTGAAACTCTCTGCCCAACTAGTCAAAGCTCTAGTCGGGGAATTCAGTATTCGATCAAATGAAGCAGAAGTCTGCCTAGATGCTAAAGGCAAGATCGAACCAGACGCCGGATCTAGGGACACAGAAAACGTTCCACTTTTTGAAGACGTCACTGAATACTTCGCACGAGAGGTTGCGCCCTTCGCGCCGGATGCATGGGTCGACGCAACTAAGGAAAAGATTGGTTACGAGATCCCATTTACGCGCCATTTCTACAAATACATCCCTCCGCGTAATCTTGGCGAGATTGACTCTGAGTTGAATGAGCTTGTGGCCGAAATACAAGTTCTGCTCAGGAAAATTGAGAAATGAGTTACGAAACTTTTGACTCAACAGTTCAAAGTGGTGTGGGCTGGCTGGGGGACATTCCGAGCCATTGGGAAGTTGTGCCAGCTAAATCACTTTTCTCCTTGAGGACAGAGAAAGCACTGCCAAATGATGTTCATTTGACACCATCTCAGAAATATGGCGTCCTTCCACAAGTCGAATATATGGAAATCACCGGTAACAGGGTGGTACTAAATCTGATGGATTCGGGCCAAATGAAGCATGTGGAGCCAAACGATTTCGTTAGCCACTTGCGAAGTTTCCAGGGCGGATTAGAGCTCTCACGAATTCGAGGAAAGGTTAGTGGTGCCTACACTGTGCTAACGCCTCGAAATGATCAGAACCCTGAGTTTTGGAAGTATGCACTCAAGTCGGATACCTACATCCAGGCGTTGCAAACCACAACTGATCAACTTCGAGACGGCCAATCCATTCGATTGAAGGAAATTGCTCAAATACCCTTGCCACTAGTACCTCGTGCCGAGCAGGATGCAATCGTTGAATATCTTGACACGGAGTTGGCGCTGCTTGATCATTCCATTGAAAAACTCAGCGAGCTCAAGAATAAGGTTTCAGAATTTAGGCGGGCATCGATCGTTCAAGCAGTGCAACTGGGAATCGAAAGCAACTCAGATACTGAACCAGGTCCAGAGCCGTATTTGCCGAGGGTGAGAAAAGACTGGGGTTTTGGGGCGTTGAAGCGATTCGTGGATTTTGGCAGCGGTTCGGGTTTTCCTGAAATAGATCAAGGAATCGAGACAGAGGAGATCCCGTTCCTAAAAGTGAATTCATTGGGGCAGGCAGCTCCTAATGGTCTCATAAGTGTGAGAACAGACACTATTAGTCGTTCAACAGCCAAACGTCTCGGCGCATCTGTCTTTCCGGCTGGATCGCTCGTTATGGCCAAGATTGGTGCCGCCCTCCTATTAGGCAGAGTAGGCGTACTTTCTGAAGCTTCGTGTGTGGACAACAATATGATGGTTGTGATACCTAAGAGTGACCAGCACCCTCGCTATTACTACTACATGCTGCAAACCCTAGAGTTTGCAAGCTTTGTTAATCCTGGCGCAGTCCCTTCCACGAGTGGAACTGCAGTTGGTAGACAAGTTGTCTCCAAGGTTCCAGTGGCAGAGCAAAAGCGAATTAGCGACCACCTTGATTCAATCTGCGAGACTTCAGATGCCTTGTCGGGCAGTATAGAAAAATCTCTGGGGCTCCTGAATGCGAGGCGGACAGCCCTAATCTCAGCGGCGGTAACCGGAAAACACGAACTTGAGGGGGCAAACTGATGGCGGACTTCAACGAGTACAAGTTTGAGCAAGAACTCTGTGAAGCCTTGGAGTCTCAGGGGTGGCTCTACTCCAAGAGTGATGCTGGATATGATGTCGAGTCGGCTCTTTTCCCAAGAGATGTGCTCGCTTGGCTAGCTGATACCCAAGCTCCAGAATTCTCTAAAGTCATAAAGGCTGGAGACTCCGAAACTTCGAGAGCTAGGGCTGAAAAGGCTTTGGTTCAAAGGCTTGCAAAATCCTTGGACTTGCCACTTTCGAATGGCGGCGGCGCTCTAAACGTCTTGCGTAAAGGATTCAAGGACGGGTCTGCGAAGTTTGAGATGTGTCAGTTCAAGCCAGCGGACTATTTGAATTCAGCTACTTTGGAGAAATATTCCAAGGTGCGTTTGCGTGTGATGCGCCAGGTTCACTATTCGAAGAAGAATCGAAACAGCATTGATCTAGTTTTCTTCGTGAACGGTATCCCTGTAGCTACTTTGGAGCTAAAGACCGATTTCACCCAGAGTGTTGAAGATGCCAAGACTCAGTACAAGAAGGATCGAAACCCAAAGGGTGAGCCATTGCTTGCCTTTGGCCATCGTGCTCTTGTGCA
>JACCDN010018122.1_pt1 | contig 10990 bp, 11 predicted proteins | sample 7441691 | NCBI WGS metagenome assembly JACCDN01 (sample SAMN15323439, study PRJNA562643) | freshwater metagenome | isolation source: river surface water | place: USA:Blue River Watershed | collected 2017-08-16
AAAACCGCGTCGGCTCCCTTTCCGAAGGCCAAAAAGGCCTCCTCAGCTACGCCCGCTTCGTCCTCCAAGAACCAGCACTTTTGATCCTCGACGAGCCCACCAACCACATCAACTTCCGCCACCTCCCAATCATCGCCAAAGCGATCGACGACTACAAAGGCGCCGTGATCCTCGTCTCGCATATGCCCGAATTCGTCGACCAAATCGGCATCAACGAAACCTTGGATTTGGAGGAATTATAAGGATTCCCTAGGTGAAGCTACAGTTGAACCAGTTCTCCTCAATTTGACTGCACCCCATTAAGTCACCGTTGAAAATTCCCTTTAATTCTCGGAACTCCTCATTGTTCCAGACATTCGCATCATAGCCTTTTTCCAGACCCTCTTCGATTAAACCCGTCGGGTCGTAAACAACGCCGCCCCAGTTATCAACAATTCCCTGAGAGCCAACAAACGCCATCATTTCACCATCATTCAAAATCACTGTTCCCTTGTAGCAGCGCCCTTTGCCCTCGCAACTATCATCAAAAACCTCATCGCCATTTTCCTCCATTTGCGCCACCACTTGCTTCAACTCCTCAAAAGAAAGCGTAAATCGCGCTGATGTATACCAATCGGCCCACGGCAAAAAATTAACAAACGCAAACGAAGCCAGATAAACGCTGAAAATTTTCAGCGAATCAACCCAAAGCAATTTTTTCTTCAAGCAAAGTATTAGGACGGCCAAAAAAACTACTCCACCTAAAAAGATTCCCATAAGCCAAATAGTAAGAGACCTTCCAAGCCCCCCAAAAAGATCTCTTGTATCAACAAAAGAGTAGCTTATCCAAAAAACCGTCAAAACCAAAATAACGATATAAAACCACCTTAAAATTATTTTTCGATTTTGCATCGCTCTTCGATGTAATTGAAATTATTACTTTTGTTTATTATACAACCCCTCCTGCATGTTACAAAAACTCAATTTTTGCAACATATCTCTCGCGACATGTTGCAAATCGCCCCAGTTTGCAATCAATCACACCGCCCACCAATAATCTCCAGCTTCTCCTTCACCTTTTCCCACTTCGGATACTTTTGTGCCAGCAATTGCCAAAAATCCTTGTCGTGATTTCGGTACTTCAAATGGCAAAGCTCGTGCACGATCACATAATCAATGCATTCCTTTGCAGTATGTATCAGCTTCGGATTAAGAAAAATTTTTTTATCACTCAAAAAACTTCCCCAGCGTCTAGACATTTCTCTCATCGCCAAAAGGGGAATATTTACATAATTAAACCTCTCAAGCATCTCTTTAAACCGTGCTTTAAAAACCTCTTCCGCTTTTTCCTTAAACCAACTCTCAAGTAATTTTTTATTATAAGCCCCATTAGCCACCGCTTTTGTTGTTTCAATACATAACTCTCCACGCAAAAGACCCACACTATCTTTTGCGCCGCTCTTCACAATCAGCTTGTGCTGCCTCCCAAGATACAAAAACCCTTCACCAGACACATATTCCTTTTCATATAACTTCCGATGATACCTTTTAAAAAACGACAACTGTTTTTCCAACCAAAACCACTTCCTTTTTAAAAACGCCTCGATTCGCTCACCGTCGGCTTCAAAGGGAGATTTCAAAACAATCTTTAATTCCGGCGTCACCGTCAGACTAAGCGTTTTACGCTCTTGCCGAATCAATGAGTATTCATAAACAAATGTACCAAAAATAAATTTCTCCATTTAAAATAAATCAAAATTATTCTCCGCCAACTGCATAATTACATCAATAATCGCCACACAACGATCATTGTCGATCGCAACACCTTTCTCGCCTCGAAGCACATCATAAAGATAATCGTCAATACTATTGCGCATTTTTCGCTTCACATCGAGATTTTTATGCCAATCAACAATTGCCTCCGCCTTAATAATCTCAAAAATCTCTAAAACTGTTTCCACATACAATTCTTCCTCCAATCCACTAAATTGAGCCTGCAGATTGCGATAAAACACATCCGCTCCTTTTGCGCGTTCAATTCTTTCCGGTAAACCTTCATCTTTTTTATTTAATACATCATCACTAATCAGCTTCATTTGCTTCAAAGCTTCAATATCGGCTAACTTCCCTTGCCGCATCTTCTCCAAAATATCCGAAATCTTCCTCGAAAATTTATCATAAAATTCCGGATCGCGATCCATCTTTTCCGTAATTGTCCGCGCCGTTTGCGCGGCAATCGCCTCTGCTTTCGATTTGTTCGAACCCAATTCCGCCACCGCCTCTTCAAACTGCTTTCGATCAGTGATATTTATTTGTTTCGTCAGCAATTCCACCCCCTTCGCATCCACATATTTATCCAAAATATTTATCAAAGACTGTTTATATTGAGCCAAATTAACCCCATCCGCATATCTCGTACTCACATTCTTGCGCAGTTCAATAAACTTCTTTAGTTCCCGACTATATGCATCCAAATGCTCGAACTTATGCACAAAATCCTGCAACACAAAGCACTCACTGAAGTTTTTCAAAAAGGCATTAAACGCCTTATAAAACATCTCCCGCCGCGCCGGATCATTCAAATGCTGCAAAAAAGCCTCATCATCATTTGAATTTCTCACCTCCTTAAAAACATCGTGCAACAAGCCATAACTTTGCTCCAACTCTTCAATTTTTTCGGACACATCAATCAGCGCTCCCTTCACATCATTTTCATCATAATTCCCAAAAAGCCGCATCGCCGTATCGATATTTTTCGCATTTTCCGAATAATCAATAATATAGCCCGCCGATTTCGGCAGTTTTTTATTTTCATGTAAACGATTCACCCGCGCAATCGCTTGCAACAAATTATGATCGCGCAAATCCTTCGCCAAATACAACACCGTATTGCGGGGCGCGTCAAATCCCGTCAACAACTTATCAACAACAATAATCACCTCAATTCCGTCATCATTGTGTTTAAAACTATCAATCACATCTTTCTCGTACTTCTGCACGCTACTATGATTCTTGCGTACCGAATCAAGATATTTCACAACTTCCGCCTTATGTGTATTTTCCTCGTCACCATCATCACGCTCATCAGAAATCACCACCGCACTGCGAATCCGTCCCCGCGCCTCAAAAAACTTCTGAAACAAAATCGCCGCATGCTTCGACGGCGCCACAATTTGCGCTTTCAATCCGGTATTTTGAAACACGCCCGTATAATGCTTTTCAACATCCCGCGCAATTTCCTCAATCCTTTGGGGATTATTTTTAATCACCTCCGCCGTCACATGCTTTTGTAATTGCCGCTTGTGCTTGGCGCTAACCCCGGCTTCATATTGATAGCTTATATCTTCCGATACCCGATCCACATGCTTGTCAATCTGCTCTTCATTTTGAAGCATCTCCACATAACGCCCCTCATAAATCAGCGGCAAAATAATCCCATCCTCCAGCGCATCATCAATCGTGTACTTGTCGATATAGCCGCCAAACTTTTTCCAGCTCTCCTTCTCGCTCTTCATCAAGGGCGTACCCGTAAAGCCGATATAACAAGCATTCGGAATCACCCGATTCATCTCAATATTCGCCATCCCATTTTGACTGCGATGCGCCTCATCAACCAACACAAAAATGTTCATGTCCTCATCCACAAAATCCAAATTTTTCTTCCGTGCCGGTTCAAACTTCTGCACCGTCGTTGTGATCACGCTTAAATTCCTTTCCTTGATTAAGCCAAGCAACTCACTCCCCGTATTTGCCTGAATAACCTCCTTCTTCAGATTACAGTTTTTAAAAGTATCTCTGATTTGCTTATCGAGATCGCGCCGGTCGGTCACAATAATCACCCGCGGATTGCTGATGTGTGGACTCTCAATCAGCGCCTTCACAAACATCACCATCGTCAACGACTTACCCGAACCTTGGGTATGCCATACCAGCCCGCCCTCCCGGCGAGTAATGCCCTGCTCGTTAGTTTCAATCTGCGCCACCCTTTCAAGCATTTTGTGAATCGCAAAATACTGTTGATAGCGTGAAAGCTTCTTTACCCCAGCATCAAAGAGAATGTAATTCTTGGTGAGATCAAGAAGGCGTGCAGGCTCAAAGAGCGCCATAATGCCCCGATCCTGCTCCGTTGGTAGTCGGTCAAGTTTCTGCTTATGCCCATCAGTATAGCCATTCAGATCAGTCAGTATTTTTCGGTATCTCTCGTAATCCACCTTCTTTGCAATAAGCTTCGACGCTTTATTATTAATCTCTTCAAGCGTCACGCCTTTTTCTTTCCATACTGCATAGAACTTATTTGGCGTGCCTGTCGTGCCGTAATTCAATTCTTTGCCATTGGTACCGACAAGAATCTGGGTATATGTAAAGAGTTTTGGGCAAAACTCAGGCCCTTGATTACGAATCATCTGATTGATCGCCTCTATCGCTCCCACACTTCCTTTCTTGTTCTCAATCACCGCAAAGGGAATGCCATTTACGAAAACGACAATATCTGGACGAATGGACTGCTTACCCGAAGCGGGAAACTCCGCCGTTACATGGAAAGCATTATTTTTAGGATGCTCAAAATCAATAAAACGGAAATTCTTTGAAACCGTCTTACCGCCAACACTCACCTTAATCGTCTTACCGCCTGAAGTCGGCATGATCATGTTGTAGATCTTTTGAGCAGTATCAATCAAACCTTCATACTGAATATGCTCCAGCTCATCAATAGCGTCACGAACATCTTTTTCGCTGAACTTATATTCAACGCCTCCAACCTCGTAGCTGTTGATCTCCATCAGCTTTTCTGCCGCAATATCTATAAGAATAAAATTACTCGTATCTCCACCGCGCTGCTGCAAAGCCTCCTCACACGAAATATACTTATACCCCAGCGCCAAAAGCATCTCGATTGCGGTGAGCTGCGACTGCCGTGCTTCGTCAAAGTGTACTTTTTCTAACATAGTATTTAGGTACGAGTTTATAATGTTTCGGGAGTTCTAATGGTGCCGGTGATGAGATTGTTGAGGAGATACCGCTTTTGTTCTTGAAAAATCTTTAATTTGCCTTCGAGAGTTTTGATTTCTTCGTCTGAGGTGGTGAGAACTTGACCTATCTTTTTTTGTTCGTTAAGACTTGGAACATTAATTTTGATTTTCTCAAGGTCACTTTTCCCAAACTCAAGAAAAGTACTCCCTGCCGAGATTCTTAGTAATTGGTTTTTATTATCAGAAATCCAATAGTACAAAAAATTCAAATCTACATTTTTTGGTATAAGATTTTTGAATCCTTGATTCGTTGTGATTTCATTAATATTGATCGCAATTTCTCCGATAGTTGCACGCGAACATAAAATTAAAGAATTCACTGGGATTAAAACAGCAGATGAATTTTTTAGTCCAGCGGAATTTATTTTTCTCTCGGTATCAGTTATGTATTTGCCTTTTAACTTAGTTATTTCGGTTGGTGTAACCCATGGAATGTCTCCATTCCAATATTTCGCCTCACCTGTATCAGGAGTTCCGCCAGAGATAACATCTGCAAGTGATTTCATACAAACTGTCTCCCACTTCTCCCCAAACCCAGGCAAGCGCGTCTTGCCTGTCAGCAATTCCTGCATCAAACCTTTCTTAATCTTCTTTTTCTTTTCAATCTTTTGTGAAAGTTTCTCTATCGCCTGATCCCAGGTTTCCAACACTGCCACAATGCGCTTTTGTTCGGGGAGAGGGGGGAGGTGTAATTTTAGCTTCTCAATGTCTTTCTTATAGATGTGGACTACAGATTGACCTTGGCCCAATTCGCGAAGCTTCTTACGCCCCTCACCCACATTCAAAAAGTAAGATAAGAAAAGGCTGTCGGCCTTCTTAGGACTAAAAATAATTGTGTCACCACCAGCATAAGCATCTTCTTTAAGTAGATACGCAGCCGATTTTCCAATCTCGTCAATTGTTTCGCCAGAACATGCAAATATGATATCGCCATACTTGATCTTTGTAGCTTGTCCCGTCACATCGTCAGCAATATAAGAGTATATTTTTCTAATATGAAAATGGTGCTTGGTATAGAGTTCTCCATATCTGATTGCGTTGTGGCCAGAAGCAGACAACTGTTCCTTTGATATCGCCGCTCCTTTTGAGAAAGTGCCAATAGCCGAGAGCTTGGTCTCGTTCCATCCATCAGGCACCCCCTTTTGTAAGGATTTAGTCTTCATCAGTTTTCTTGATTTTCTTTTGGTAATTTCTTTACCGTAAGGCTTTTTTTAATTCTAGTCACAGCCTTGTTGATGCTATCAGCCGGCGGCAAATCTTCAGGCATTGTGCCGCCAATTTCTTTAATCGTTTTGCGCACCATTAATCCCACATCTTGGTGTAGTTTATTTGCATTGTTACGACCTTTAGTGCCCTCTCTTCTCAGTTTAGCCTCCGCCTGAGTTGCGCGGAAAAGATTCGCCGCTAATTCCTCGCTTCCCATATGGTCCAATATTTTCTGTGATTTTTTCAGCCCCTTCTTTTTGTGAATCCCTTCGACCCCTAAGCCACCATAAAGTCCTTTGTAGCCAAAGTTTTGAAAAATAGCATAATCATAAGGCTCAATCACTCCAGCCTCCTTCGCGGCCGAGGCAAGGTTTGTGTTATGCCTTTTCATTTCTTCTCTAAGCATTACTCTTTTTTTGTCCTCCAGTGCTTCTTGTTGCACCTCTTGCATCCTTGTTTGGATCGCAAAATATGTTTGAGCATTCGCGATCTCCTTCTTCGACGGATCACCATTTTGGGCAATCAGGTAGCATGCATATCGTGATAAGATATAGTCTTTTCCTGGTCTTCCTCCCGCCTCTAGGGTTTTTGCCGGAGCCGGCAAAAACTCTTGACTGGCATCGCCACCTGCCGTATTACACGATTCCATTGCTCGTGTAATCGCATCATCAAAACGCCGCCAAGTGTCGTAGCCCAGTAATTCCATCAATTCACGGGCGATCCAGTACTCTGCGCCATACTCTGTCTTTCTCTTAATTTTTTCGAAAGGTGTTTTATTCATAGCATATCGTTAATATTGAATTCTAAAGGCACTTTTGGTATAGTTTGTGTATCGGGCCCCGCAGAGAAATCTGCGGGTGCTTTTTTTATTTTCTGTAATTGCATACATTCCATAAATACTTATTTAATCCCTAATACTTCCAAATACCTCACCATCTCCTTCTCCAGCCGCGCCAGCTCCGGCTCAATCTCCGCTAGCTCCTTCAGATTCGCTTTAATATCTACTGGCTCTTCCTCCTCAAAGGTGTCGACATAACGGGTAATATTCAGATTGAAATCGTTTTCTTCCAGTTCACCAAATTCCACTTTGCGTGAAAATTTCTCTAGATCCTTTCGCTTCTTGTAGGTATCGAAGATCTTGTCTATATGCTCTTCCGTCAAAATATTCTGTGCCTTCCCCGGCTTGAACTCCTTCGAAGCTTCGATAAATAGAATGTCTTTCTTATTTTCATTTGCCCCGCCTTTTTCCCGCGAACGATCGATTACCAAAACCGCTACCGGAATCCCCGTCGTTTGGAATAGACCAGCAGGAAGGCCAATCACCGTATCAATAATATTTTCCTTAATCAACTGTTCACGAATCCGCCCTTCCGCCCCACTGCGAAACAATACGCCATGCGGCACAATCACAGCTACCCGACCCGTCTTTGGCTTTGCCGTTTCCACCATATGCGTAATAAAAGCAAAATCGCCCTTGTCCTTTGGAGGCACACCACGCCAAAAACGGTTATACTTGTCCGACTCCGCATGCTCTGCGCCCCACTTCTTCAAAGAGAATGGGGGATTAGCCACCACTACATCAAAACGCATCAAAGCATCATTTTCCACCAGCATAGGATTATTCAGCGTATCGCCCCACTCGATCCGCGCCGAATCCTTTCCATGCAAAAACATATTCATCCGCGCCAATTGAAAAGTCGAACCCGTCGATTCCTGTCCATATAAAGCATAATTTTTTGAGCCTTGCTTCTCCACCTCCTCACCCGCTAGCAACAGCAAGCCCCCTGAACCACAAGCAGGATCGGCAATCCGATCGCCCTCTTTCGGTTCCGCCAACATCGCCACCAATTTCGCTACCGAGCGCGTCGTAAAAAACTCTCCCGCCTTCTTCCCCGCATCCGCGCCAAATTTCTCAATCATATACATATACGAATTTCCAATAATATCATCGCCCACATCGCTCAAATCAATTTTCGCAAAATCTTCAATCAAGTGACGCAGCATTTTGTTGCGCTGATCGATCTTTCCAAGAATACTTTCCGAATTAAAATCGACACTAAATACCCCCTCGAGCTTCTCCTTATTCGCATCTTCGATCCGATGCAGCGCCTTATTCAACTCCTCTCCAATATTATCCTCCTCAATCTTCCTGTAAATATCCCCAAATGACGCTCCCGGCGGCAAATAAAAGCGATCAAGCTTCATCTTCTCCTCGATCCGCTTTTCATCATCACCAAATCGCTCTTTATATAAGGCGTGCTGCTTCTTGTTCAAATCGGAAAGATACTTAAAAAACAACATTGTCAGCGCATAATCCTTATACACACCAGCGTCTACGCTACTGCGCGAAGAATCAGCAGCTGACCACAGCGTTTTGTTCAAATCATCCTGCGTAAATTTTTTCATAGTCATTTATGTATTGATGAGGTTTTTAAAAGTGGCATTAAATAGGGTTTTATTTATCTCTTTCTTTCTCATAATTAACTCTTCCTGCTCCTTAATATTTTCTGCGAGCGCAATCAGTGATTTTTGTTTATCCATCGACGGCACCGGAATTTCTAACTCCGCTAAACTTTTTACTGCTAGGTTGCGAATTTGCGAGCCGCCGATCGCGATTTGCTCTAAAGCCCTTTGGCCTACCTCAGAATTTAAAAACAAACATACATACTGCGCCAAAACTACTTCGTCTTTTAAACTAATAACACAAACCGAAGACGAAGGCATTACCTTCGAATCATTCGCTGTAAAAATTGCCGCTTTGAAAGCGCCTCGGCCCGAACCTTTAGCCACAATAGTGATATCTCCATTTTTCAAAAAATAAGGATTACGAATTCCACGCCCAGAAATTGGCATCAAATTCTCTGTACTTGTAATGTCCTTATTTGCTGCAATATTTTTTGCTTGGAGTACAAGAATATCTCCTCGCAAGTCACTCTCAATTGACCCCCGAAAGCTATATCCCGAGAAAATCTTCGCCAAATCTTTAAGTTTCTTTTGCATACTGCGAGTCTACTGTGTTTTTAGCAAAAGTCAAAACAATTCTAAACTTTGGAATTAGGTCAGAGCTTATTCCGGTTTTAGGCGAATTATTAGAATAAGACCATTCCTCCCCTTACTTCTACCTTCTTACTCCTCACTTCTCACTCCTTCCACCCTCACCTCACCATCCTCGATCACATATTCCACCGTGAACTCACTCTGAATATGCCCATCCTCTGCCAAAACCTCCACCAAATTATCCTCCAAAAAATTCAGCTCCACGACATACCAACTACCACCCATAACCGGCTCCGTTGGGTTCAAATCTCCAATATTTGTCCGAATATAAATCTCCACCAAAGCCTCGTCATCGACCTCAAACTTCACCGGCACTTCAAAACTCACTTCATTTTCCGCTAACCCTGAAGGATTGTCATTTTTAAACAGCAAAGTCCCGCTCTCCGTTGTCGGTGAAAACTCCAATGACCCCGTAAAATCCACAAAATCCGCCGTCATCCAATTCGACTGCGCCGTCACATAACTCGCCGCCAACTCCTCCCCATTCGCATCCAGCAAATGTACCGGAAATGAACCCTCAAAAAACCAACCACCCTTCGCCTCGCCAGAAATCGCCAGCGGAGAACTCACCACCGAACCAGCCACCGGATTTTCCACCACAATATCCGCCGGCACCGGCGCACATCCATTAAAAACCGCCAACGCCAAAATCCCGACAAGTAGCTTTTTCATTCCGAGAGGGTTAATTATTTTTTCATTTCTCTCATCACCCCAATGATCGCTCCCAAAGCCGCCAAAGTCGCCACCAAAAACACCGCCGACAGCACCGATTCATCCACCGCCCATTCATAAAGTCGCGCCAAATCATAATAAACATAAATCCCAAAAGTCAGCGCAAAACCAATCATATAAAAACGCCCACGCAGCGAAGCAACCAGCGCCAACAACGCAATCACCACTTCCAGCACAATCGACACAATCGGAATGATTTCCATAAAACAATCATAGCACACTTTGCCATCACGCCAAAAATCCCCTAAACTTAAGTTCTTACTTACCCCTTACCTCTTACTTCTTACCCCTCATGCTCCCCACCCTCCGCTTCCTCTACAGCCTCCTCATCCTCGCCTCCGGCGTTTACCTTTACTATTTCTTCCTCGCCAGCGACCTCGGACTTTACAGCCAACTCGAGCTCGCCGCTTTCGCCAGCACCTTTTTCATCGTCGTCGTCTTCGCTTTCTTGATGCTAATTTTCCTCGCCAAATACCTCCCGAGCACCATCACCGGCATGCTCAATCTCATTCTCGGCCCGATCGCCTTCCTCGTCCTTGATTTCTTTTTCAACTCCGGCCAAAACATTAGTCACCACCTTACCATCACCGGCATCATTTACCTCGCCAGCCTCGTTTTCGCCTTCATCCTCGTCGTCATCAACCACCCCAAACGCAAAGCCGCGCTGATCCAACTCTTCTTCATCCTCCCCGCCATTCTCGCGCTATACATTTTCGCCAAATACATCGATCACAGCTTCACCGCCCCAAACCTCATCGTCAAATACCTCTACTTCGCCGTCATCGTCATCGAACAAACCTTCTCCCTCCGCCGCCAAATTCACGCCGAAACTTCTTAATCCTTATCTCTTTATCTCCTTATCTTTTTATCTCTCTTCTGGTTTCCTTCACTTCCCCGCGCATCCTCTTCGCCTCCAAAATCTTCTCCTTCGCCTTCTTCGACCGCCGCACCTTTTGCTTCTTCAGCTTAAAAATCTTCTTCGCCCG
>JACCDN010329196.1_pt1 | contig 10990 bp, 10 predicted proteins | sample 7441691 | NCBI WGS metagenome assembly JACCDN01 (sample SAMN15323439, study PRJNA562643) | freshwater metagenome | isolation source: river surface water | place: USA:Blue River Watershed | collected 2017-08-16
GCTGGCAAAACCTGTGCAGATGTCGGTTCTGGTGCGGGTCTACCTGGCATCCCGATGGCGATTGCTCAGCCAGATGCCGAATTCATTCTGATCGAGCCGATGGAGCGCCGTTCAAACTGGCTCAAGAAGATGGTCGATGAAATCGGCCTAACCAACGTTCGCGTGATTCGTGCTCGTGCCGAAGAGGTCGGCGAGGTTTTCGACATCGTCACCGCACGCGCAGTTTCTGCTCTTCCAAAGCTTTTGCGAATGACTGTTCCGCTAACTCGCGACGGGGGCGAAATCATCGCACTTAAGGGATCAAAAGCCGGCGAAGAGATCGACGAGTCAAAGAAGCTCACCAAGAAACTCAAAATCAAGAGCTTCGAGATTGTTCAGGTGGGAACCGCACATCTGGCGGAACCGACCACTGTGGTTCTAACTAAGCTAGAGCAATGAGCGAACCAAAGATTTCTCCAACACCAACCGGATGGATCGGCATTCCTGGCGAGGTAGTAACCATTCGCCCAGCCGCAGAAAAGCCAGGTAAATAGGGGCTTTCGGGGGCTTAGGCCAGAATTTGGTCATAGATTCACAACCCGATTGCGCGATCGTCTCGCGCTTGACTAGAGAGGATGGTTCCACGTGGAACATAACGACGCAACGCGCAAATCAGTGCCTGCTTACACCTCTCGCGCTCAAGACCTTGCTCGCATGAATGCGGCTTTCGACAGCCAAGCATCTTCAAGTGCAGCCTCTACCCCGCTGAACCCAACCAGCGAGCAGATTCAACCAATCGTGACCAATGTTCCGCTGAGCACCAACACCCCAGCTGCGGGAATCCAAGTGGCACCAACCCAGGCTTTCGGTGAAAGCCCAATCGGTCGCGAACTGGCGCAAAACTCACAGCGTCTGGCCCGCATCAACGAACTTCAGCTGCCTAAGCCTGGCCGCACTCGCATTTTCACCATCTCGAACCAAAAGGGCGGCGTGGGCAAAACCACAACCGCCGTCAACCTTGCTGCCGCTCTGGCATACAAGGGCATGAATGTTTTGGTTATCGACCTTGACCCTCAGGGCAATGCCTCAACCGCGCTCAACATCGAGCACCGCGAAGGCACCCCGGGCATCTATAACGTGCTCATCGACGGCAAAGAGATCGCCGATGTCGTGCAGGTTAGCTCTGAAATGCCAGGCCTCACCTGTGTTCCGGCCACGATTGACCTTGCCGGCGCCGAAATCGAACTGGTATCACTCGAGGGCCGCGAACACCGCCTGCGCGACGCAATCGAGCGCTATTGCGCCACCTCGATGACTCCCCCCGACTATGTCTTCATCGACTGCCCGCCCAGCTTGGGTCTATTGACCATCAACGCCTTCGTGGCGGCCCGTGAGGTGCTAATCCCGATTCAGTGTGAGTATTACGCTCTCGAGGGCCTCTCGCAGCTTCTGAAGAACATTGATTTGATTCAAAAGCACCTAAACCCAGAGCTTCGGATGTCGACAATCTTGCTCACCATGTTCGACAGCCGCACCCGTTTGGCATCACAGGTTGCCGAAGAGGTTCGCCAGCACTTTCCTAACGAGGTATTGGGCGCAGTTATCCCAAGATCGGTTCGAGTCTCTGAAGCACCTAGCTATAGCCAGACTGTAATTACCTATGACCGCTCAAACTCGGGCGCTCTTTCATATCTTGAAGCAGCAGCAGAAATTGCATTCAAAGGAGTAAACCATGGCTGAGAAAAAAGGCGGTTTGGGTCGAGGCATTGGCGCCCTGATTCCAACTTCAACCGTGCCTAGCGAACGCCCGGCCGGTGCAGGTGCAGCCGGTTCTGGCGGCACCGAACGCCCAATCGACGTATTTTTTGCCGGCCCAGCCGCCAGCAAAACTGACGCTCTTGGTTCACAGGGCGGCAACAGCGCCGCAATTGCAAAAGCCGCCAAGGCCAGTGCTGGCGCGGGTTCTAACGCTGCAGCCGACACCGCAGACTCAAATTTGGTTGCGGTTCCGGGCGCCAGATTCGGTCATCTAGAGATCAACTCGATTGTTCCGAACCCTCAGCAGCCTCGCTCGGTTTTTGAGCCAGAGGCATTCGCTGAGCTAGTTCACTCGGTTCGCGAATTCGGTGTTTTGCAGCCAATCGTGGTGCGACCACTCGGTGAAGAAAACGGCAAGCCAACCTATGAGCTAATCATGGGTGAGCGTCGTCTTCGTGCTTCAAAAGAAGCCGGCCTTATGGCAATTCCGGCAGTTATTCGTGAGACCGCCGACGACAACATGTTGCGCGATGCCTTGCTCGAGAACATTCACCGCGCAAACCTAAACCCGCTTGAAGAAGCCAGCGCCTATCAGCAGTTGCTTAGCGACTTTGGCATCACCCAAGACCAGCTGGCCGCCAAAATCGGCCGCTCTCGCCCACAGATCACCAACACTTTGCGTTTGCTCAAGCTGCCAATGTCAGTTCAGCAAAAGGTTGCTGCCGGTGTGCTGAGTGCTGGTCACGCCAAGGCGATTCTCGGTGCTGCCGACGAGTCACGCATGCAGCACTTTGCCAACAAGGCCATCAATGAGGGTCTCTCGGTGCGCTCGCTTGAAGAAGCGGTTGCGCTCGACAAGCCAACCCCAGGCAAGGCAAAGATTGTGGCCGGTGGCCGCCAGGATTCACTAAAAGAGATTGCCGACCGCTTGGGCGACAAGTTTGACACCAAGGTGTCGATTGCTCTGGGCAAAAAGAAGGGCCAGATCGTGATTGATTTTGCGACCTTTGGTGACCTTCAGCGCATCGTCAAGTTGATCGAAAGCAATTAGCGCGAGCGAAACGCGGTTTCAACCAGCGAGTAGTAAACCTCGCCGAGTGAGTTTCCAGCGGCGTGAATTGCCTGCGGAACCAGCGAAATCTCGGTCAAACCCGGCACCACGTTGGCCTCTAAGAACCAAGGCACGCCCTGCTCATCAACAATTACGTCAATTCGAGACAGGTGGCGCAGCCCGAGCACCTCGTGAGCCTTTATCGCCATGTCGCAGGCGCGCTTGATCACGTTTTGCTCTAGTCGAGCCGGCACAAAATAGTTGGTTTCACCAGCGGTATAGCGCTCATTGAAGCCAAAACGACCATCAACCGGCTCGATTTCAACCGGTGGCAGAGCAATCTCGCCCGCACCAAGGTTGATCACGGTGATTGCCAGTTCGGTGCCCGCAACATACTTTTCGATCAGCACAACATCGCAATAGACATAGGCGTCAACCAGCGCACGCGATAGGTGCTTGGCGTCTTCGACGATGGTCACACCGTGAGCCGAGCCGCTGCGAGCAGGCTTGACCACAACCGGCATCGACAGGTGATTGGTCACAGCAGCCAAGACGCTGTCAACATCAAGCTCTTTGAATGCCTCTTTAGGCAAAGCGATTGAAGCTGGGGTTTGAATGCCTTCGCGAGCAACCAGGGCCTTGGCGGTTGGCTTGTCCCAGGCCAAACGGGCGCTGTCGCCGGTTGCGCCAACAAAAGGAACTCCGGTCATCGCCAAAATGTCGCGCAGCGAGCCGTCTTCGCCGGTGGCACCGTGCAAAACCGGCCAAATAACATCGGGCTTGTCGGTTTGGATGTTCTTGAGCAGATCAAAGTCTGGTTCGCGAATCACCGTTGTGACACCGATCTCAGCCAGAGCATCGGCCACTCTTCTAGCTGACTTGAGCGAGATATCGCGCTCGTGTGAGATGCCACCAGCCAAGATTTGAACCTTGAGCTTTGAACCAAGTTTTGATTCAGGAATCATGATCAGCTTTCTTTGTGCGAGAAGGTATCCAGCAATTCGGTTTGAAGATTAATCACGTTAGCTAGGCGCTTGATGCCAACCCTAATGTTTTCTGGTGTCGGGAACGAGTAGCAAATTCTTAGGTTGCGCTGGCCGGTGCCATCGCCGAAGAACGCGGTTCCTGGGGTGTAGGCCACCAATTCTTTGACCGCAAGCGGCAGCATCGCCTTTGAATCGACGCCTTCAGGCAGGGTGATCCATAGATAGAAACCGCCGTCTGGGCGAGTGGTCTGCAGATTCGGTAAAAAGTCGTGCATTGCCTGCAATGCGGCATCCTTGCGTTCTTTATAAACCCCGCGGAAGGTGTTGATCTGGCCCTTCCAGTCGGTGTTAGCCAAGAATTCGCTGATTAGCATCTGGGTGAAAGCCGATGGGCAAAGCAGAGCCGACTCTTGAGCCAGCACCATCTTGTCGCGAATCGCTGGCGGCGCCAACACATAACCAACGCGGAAACCAGGCGCCATAATCTTGCTGAATGATCCGAGGTAAACCACGCCCTCTTCATCCATGCTGCGAAGCGCCTTTGGCACCGGCTCGTTGAAATAAAGCAGGCCATAAGGGTTGTCTTCAACAACCAGGATGTGGTTCTTGCGGCACAGCTCAAGGATCGGAGCGCGACGCTCAGCCGACAGGGTGACACCTGAAGGGTTGGCGAAGTTCGGTACCAGATAAAGGAACTTGATGGTTTTGCCCTGGCGCTTTAGGTTCTCGATCGATTCGGCCAGCGCCTCAGGCGACATACCGTTCTCGTCGGTGTAGACGTGCTCGATTTGAGCTTCGTAGTGACGGAAAATGCCGAGTGCACCCAAGTAGCTTGGGCCTTCAGCAAGCACAACATCGCCTGGGTTTAGGAATAGACCCGAAAGCAACTCAAGGCCGTGCTGTGAACCGGTGGTGATCACCAGGTCGTCAACCGAGCTTGAAATGCCTTCTAGCGCCATGATTTCGCGGATTTGCTCGCGAAGGGTTGCGTCACCTTGGCCGCCTGAATACTGAATAGCTGCGTTGCCGCGTTTTGCCATCATGTTTTCGTATGACTGGTTCAAAACCTCGTGCGGCAGAGCCGAAACGAAAGGCATACCGCCGGCAAGCGAGACAACCTCAGGGCGGCTAACTACAGAAAAAAGCGCTCGTACTTCAGAAACAGACAGCGTCGCCGCGCGCGCCGCATATGAATCCAACCAAGGGTCGAAATTTTGGCCATGCGGTGGCAGATGAGTTGTCATGAGAGTATCCCCGAATTAAAGAGCAATTCGGAATAGCTTATTCGCTAAAAAGGGATACTAGCCAATGAATTCGGCCAGGTCGGCCTCAAGAGCTGGCTTTGGCTTGGCGCCAACAATGCTCTTGGCGATCTTGCCGTCTTTGAAAACCATCAAAGCTGGGATGCCGGTGATGCCGTATTCCATTGCGATTGATGGGTGGTCGTCGACGTTTAGCTTGACTACGTCTAGCTTGGCGGCGTGCTCCTCGCCAATTTGGTCGACAATCGGAGAAACCATGCGGCATGGACCACACCACTCAGCCCAGAAGTCAACCAATACTGGCTTGCTGCTGGTTAGAACGTCTGATTTGAATTCTTCTGCGGTGATGTTTTTAGCCATTTTTGGCCTCCTTTGCCTTCAAAGCCTCTTCGAAACTTGTCTTGATAATTCGTCTGAAATTGATTTCTAATTTCTAGAACCAGATTGGGCCCGAAATAATCCCGGCCTCAAATATGGCTAGTGAGCGTTTAGGTAGTGCTCGGCGTCTAGAGCCGCGACACAGCCTGAGCCAGCGGCGGTAATTGCCTGGCGGTAGGTTGGGTCGATCACGTCGCCGGCTGCAAAAACGCCCGGAATGCTGGTCTTTGAGCTGCGGCCCTCAACCTGGATGAACTTCTCTGGGGTTAGCTCGACCTGGTCTTCAACCAACCAAACACGCGGGTCGTTTCCGATGGCGATGAACAAGCCGTCGATTGCTAGGTCGCTCAGCGAGCCATCCTGGGTGTTGCGCAGCTTGATGCCGGTCACGTTGTTCTCGCCCAGAATCTCGGCCACCTCAGAGTTGTAGATGACCTCGATCTTTGGGTTGTTTAGTGCGCGCTCAGCCATAATTTTTGAAGCCTTGAAGCTGTCGCGACGGTGAATCAGATAGACCTTGGTGCCAAAGCGGGTCAAGAAGTTGGCTTCTTCCATGGCTGAGTCGCCACCGCCAACAACCGCGATCACTTTTTCACGGAAGAAGAAACCATCGCAGGTGGCACACCATGAAACACCGCGGCCGCTCAGCTCTTTTTCGCGTGGCAAGCCAAGCTCACGATAGGCAGCACCGGTGGCCAAAATCACGGTCTTGGCTTCGAAAGTCTCGCCCAGGGCGGTCTTCACGATCTTGACGTCGCCCTTTAGGTAAACCTCAATCACGTCATCTAGCAAAATCTCGGTGCCAAACTTTTCGGCCTGTGCCTGAAAGTTAGCCATTAGGTCTGGGCCCATTGCGCCCTCGGGGAATCCAGGAAAATTCTCGACCTCAGTGGTCTTCATCAATTCGCCACCGGCTTCAACCGAGCTGGCGATCAATAGTGGCTTTAGGCCGGCGCGAGCGGTGTAGATGCCCGCGGTGTAGCCGGCTGGGCCTGATCCGATGATGATTACGTCGCGCATTTTTGCCTCTTTGTGCTTCTGATTGAGCTTCTAAATTCGATTGATACAGCTTATTTTCGCAGACGATTATTCCGGTTGAGGCGCCAACGCGAAATAAACGGTTAACTCGCGATTAATTGGCCCCTGTCAGAGAGGGCCGGGTCGGCTGTTAGCGCTTGCGACCTAGCAGGCTTAACACCTTGGCAGCAACCGGTTCAAGCTCTTTCACGCGAAGCAAACGCAGCGCAATCACATAAACCGCGAGCATGACAAACCCGATGATCGCCATGCTCAGCACCGATGAAACCACTGAATCAAGCACAAAACTGGATGCGCTCACGCCACCCAAAATCTGCAGTGTCGCCCATCCGCTGGCCCCTGAAACCAAGCCGGCAACCAGATAGGCAAAGGTTGAGCCGGCAACTTTGTGCTCGGCTAGCGACCCGATTCGCTTAGTGAGCAGTCGATAGGCGATCATGGCTTGCACCGTTATGGTGGCGCTGGTCAGCAGCGACAGCGCGATAACCACAAACTCAGGCGCCACAGTGAAGTGAATGGTGACCGAGCCGATGATGTGCAGACCGATCTGCACCACGGTGAACATAAACGGGGTGCGGGTGTCTTCGAGCGCAAAGAACGCGCGCTGCATCATGTAAACGAAGCTAAACGGCACGAGGCCAAGCATCAGCGCAATAACCACCGAGCCGAGAGCCAAAATCGATGGAAATTCGCCGACGAATACTCGTGAAATTGGGTAGGCCAGCACGATCAGGGCGAAAGTGGCAAACATCGCGATGATCGAGATGGCTTTTAGGCCTTGGGCGAGGTCGCTCTTGAGCAAGTGCAGCTTGCCCTCGTGAACGTGGGTCGACATCTTTGTGAAATAGGCGGTCGCGATCGAAACCGTGGCCACCGAGTGCGGAAGCATGAAAATCAACCAAGCGGTGAATGCCACCGCGACTGAAGCCACGGCCATGCCATTGGCTGCTACTGCCCCACTGCCCGAGCGGCCGGCAACCGCACCAGAGGCCACGATGGTCTGAACCAATCCGCCAATCTGGGTCACCAAAACCATGCCGAGCGACCAGCTTGCCGCCTTTAGCGCAGGGCGAAGCCCAAAGCCGCGCCACTTGAAATTGAAGGCCAGGTGCAGCCCAATTCGCTTCCAAGCCACCAGCAAAATCAAGGCCTGTGAGGCAACACCGATGGTGGTTGAGCCGGCTAGCACCGCGATCTTGCCGGCATCCCAGCTTTCAATGCCGCGAGCACCGGTTGGGTCGGCACCAAACATGACCACGAAAGCAACCAGACCAATCAGGCCAACGATGTTGTTGAGCACTGGTGCCCACATAAATGGCCCGAATGCGCTGCGCGCATTGAGCACCTCGCCCAGCAACGAATAGAGGCCGTAGAAAAACAGCTGCGGCAGACACCAATAGGCGAAAGCGGTGGCTAATGCCAGCTGGTCTGGGCTCCAGCCTGAGGTGTAGAGGCCGATTAGTAGTGGTGCTGCGATGGTGGCCAGTGCGGTGACCGCAAAGAAAATCGTGAGGATAAAGGTGACCAGGCGGTCAATGTAGCCTTTGCCGCCGTCATTGTGCAGGCGGGCCTTGACCAGCTGAGGCACCAAAACCGCGTTGAGCACACCGCCGACGATGATGGCATAAACGTTGTTTGGCAGCTGATTGGCCACACCAAATGCGTCAGCCGCGTCGGTGGTTACGCCGATGGCCATTGCCGCAACCACCGATCGAGCAAAGCCGAGCACGCGCGAAATCACGGTGCCCGAGGCCATCAGCATCGAACTGCGCGCAACACTCACGAGCGCTGTTCGCCTTTGTTTTGCTGGGCTGCAGGCTGGCTGCCAGATTCAGACGCGGCCCCCGCGGCCGCTATATCTGCCGGCGACACGATGTCGATCGCCTCGGTTTCATACTTGTCAAGATTGTTGATGTCGCTCGGGTTGCGGCGGCGGCGAATGGTGCGAACCACACCAAAGCCCAGCAGTGTGACCACGGAAGCGCCGAACGCGAAGATCACCGAGGTTTCGATGTCGGCGTTGACCACCATGTGAAGTTTGACGCTGCCGTTGAAGCGGCGGCCTGAAAAAGTGGTCAGATAGGCCTTGAGATCAACCTCGCCGTTGCTGACCGCGATCACCGGAACCTGGGCGGTAACCGTGGTTTTTGGCGGAATTTTGACCTCAATGCCGTGCGGCACGATGACGGCGAATGATTCTGGGATGACCCAGGCGTGCACGGTGACTTCGGAATCGAAGTCGTTGCGAATGCTGAGCGGAATCTTGGATTCGTGGGCCACCAGGTTGATGGTGCTGCCCGGAACAATGGCGACGGTCGGATAGCCCGGCGGCAGTTCTGGTTCGGCCGCCTGGGCACCTGAAAGCGGCGCAAAAGTTAGCGCTGCGGTTAGGGCTAGTGCCGCAGTTGCACGTGAAACACCTCGTAAAACGAGGCGAGAAACAGGGCGCATCATGAGTTGCGCTCCACCCACTCGACCACCGCACGGGCGATGCGGCGCTCATTTTCGTGAGCCAGCACCGTGTTCAAATCATCAATGGCAAACCACTGCACATCAACCGCTTCTTGCTGCGGGTCGTTCTCGATGGTTAGGTCGCCGCCGGTTTGACGCATCAAAAAGTGGTGCACGGTTTTGGTGATTAGCTTGCCGGCCGCCGAAAATTCATACTGAATGTGACCCAAGCCCTCGAGAATCTCGACCTCTAGGCCGGTCTCTTCAAAAATTTCACGGATAGCCGCCTGCTCGAGATCTTCGGCGCCCTCTGGATGCCCCTTGGGCACGCACCAATCGATGCGACCGGTGCGAGATTCGCGGCCAATCAAAGCAACTCGTCCGCTGCCGTCTTGGGCAATCACGAATCCGCCGGATGAGGTTTCTGAAACTCGCACCAATCGCTGGCGTGAGCTTCTGCCGCGCGCGCCCGCGCCACCGCTGTTTGCGCCGCGATCGGCGTGCTGTGGGCGAGGCGAATTCATAAACACAGCCTAGTCGGGCGGTTAGCTGGGTGGGCTGTGGCACGATTGAAGGCATGCAAACCGTTGCCCAAGCCCTAGCGACCCTCGAATCGATGACCGATTCGCCGCTGTTCGTCAAGCTGGGCAAGGCTTTTGAGGCTGCCGGACACGAGCTGGCCCTGGTTGGCGGGCCGGTGCGCGACGCATTTTTGGGCCGCGTTTCACCTGACCTTGACTTCACCACCTCGGCAACGCCAGACCAAACACTGGCAATTTTGAAACCGATTGTCGACGCCCACTGGGATATCGGCCGCGAGTTTGGCACCATCGGTGCCCGCATGGGCGACGACACCGTCGAAATCACCACCTATCGAGCCGATAAATACGATGCCGACAGTCGCAAACCAGAGGTGGCTTTTGGCACCTCGCTCGAAGACGACCTATTTCGCCGCGATTTCACTGTGAACTCGATGGCGCTGCGCCTGCCATCAAAGACTTTCGTCGACCCGTTCAACGGCCTAGCCGATTTGCTCGAGGGCACACTTCGCACCCCTGGCGCCCCCGAAATCAGCTTCGGTGATGACCCACTTCGCATGATGCGCGGCGCACGCTTTGCATCGCAGTTGGGTTTCGAAATTGAACCCAAGACTTTTGAGGCTATGACTGAGATGGCCGGCCGCATCGAGATCATCAGCGCCGAGCGCGTGCAGGTAGAGATCACCAAATTGCTGCTGGGCAAACACCCTCGCAAGGGGCTCGAGGCCCTGGTTGACAGCGGTTTGGCGGCTTTGGTGCTGCCCGAACTGCCGGCGCTGAAGCTCGAGACTGACGAACACCACCACCACAAAGATGTCTATGAGCACACCCTCACGGTGGTCGAGCAGGCAATCGATTATGAGCGCGACTATGGCCTCGAGGGCGATTTTGTGCTGCGCTTTGCCGCCCTGATGCACGACTGCGGCAAGCCGGCCACTCGCCGACTTGAGCCTGGCGGCGCAGTGTCGTTCTATCACCACGATGTGGTGGGCGCCAAGCTGGCGGCCAAGCGAATGAAGGCGCTGCGCTTCGACAACGACAGCATCAAGGCGGTTTCGCGCCTGATCGAGCTGCACCTTCGATTCTTCGGATACAGCGATCAGCAGTGGACCGACTCGGCAATTCGCCGCTATGTGCGTGATGCCGGGCCAGAGCTAACGCGCTTGCACGCACTAACCCGCGCCGACGTGACCACTCGCAACAAACGCAAAGCTGATCGTTTGGCTCACGCCTACGACGATTTGGAACAGCGAATTGCGGCCGTAATGGAGCAAGAAGAGCTAAATGCCATTCGTCCAGACCTCTCTGGGGAGGACATCATGCGAATTTTGGACCTCAAACCGGGTCGCGAAGTGGGCGAGGCATACAAGTTCTTAATGGAACTGCGTTTGGACCAAGGACCTATCGGCCCAGAAGCCGCAGAAAAACTCTTGCTTGACTGGTGGAACAGCCGGTAGGCTAGGGAAGTTGTCTTTTGGGCACTCGCCCGTTTAGCAACATCATGCACATACCCTCCTGTCACGGAAAGCCCGTGACCGTTCTAGTCCA
>JACCDN010914108.1_pt1 | contig 10990 bp, 7 predicted proteins | sample 7441691 | NCBI WGS metagenome assembly JACCDN01 (sample SAMN15323439, study PRJNA562643) | freshwater metagenome | isolation source: river surface water | place: USA:Blue River Watershed | collected 2017-08-16
TATTCACTTCACTCACAACACAGTTCTAGATGAAATCTGCTCAGTTTTGCCTGAAGATCGTGAGCATGAAGGCTGGAAAGGCGAAAATATTCTCTACGGTTTAGGCTTTACAGAAGAAGATCTTTCTAAAGATCCAAAAAACTTTTCGGGCGGTTACCAAGTAAAATTAAACTTGGCAAAATTGCTTTTAGTTGAGCCGCAAATGTTGCTTTTAGATGAGCCAACTAACTATCTCGACATTCACTCAATTCGCTGGTTAAAAGAATTTTTGCAAGATTGGGAAGGTGAATTAATTCTAATCACGCATGACCGCGGATTCATGGACGCCGTGATCACGCACACTTTGCTGATTCACAGAAATGCCTTTAAAAAAGTTCCGGGAAACACCCAAGGCGTGCGTGAAAAAATTGCTGCTGAAGAAGAAATTTACGAAAAAACCCGTGTCAACGAAGACAAACAAAGACAAAAAACTCAAGAATGGATTGACCGTTTCGGCGCCAAAGCCAGCATGGCAAGCCGCGCGCAATCGCGAGTTAAAATGCTAGAAAAACAAGATGTGAAAGAAAAATTAGCGCATGTGGCAACTCTTGATTTTGAATTTACTCACAATCCTTACGGCAGCAAAGACAACATGATTGAAGCAGAAGGCTTGGCTTTTGGCTACAATCCCGATCATTTATTGATTCAGAATCTTTCTTTTAAAGTTGCTGACGGCGAAAAAATCTGCATTATTGGAAAAAACGGCAAAGGTAAATCAACTTTATTGAAGTTAATCACACAAGATCTGGCGCCTCTTAAAGGCAATGTTAAAGCCAATGGAAAAACCGAAATCGGCTATTTTGGTCAAATGAATATTGATCGTCTCGACAAGAGTCGAACAGTTTACGAAGAGCTGCAAAAAACTGATGAAAAACTGCCAGTAAGCCGTGTGCGCCAAGTGTGCAGCAACATGATGTTTAACAATGATTTGGCAAATAAGAAAATTTCTGTTTTGTCGGGTGGAGAAAAAAGCCGCGTGATGCTGGGTAAAATTTTGCTTAAAGGCGTGAATTTACTTTTGCTTGACGAGCCAACAAATCACTTAGACATGGAATCTTGCGACGCTTTGTTAGAAGCGATTAAAAACTTCAAAGGCGCTGTTGTTGTGGTGACGCATGACGAGCATTTTTTGAATCAAATTGCCAATAAATTGATTATTTTCGACGACAACAAAACATTTACTTTCGAAGATTCTTACGAATTTTTCTTAAAAAGAGTTGGTTGGAAAGATCATTAATTTTTTTCAAGCCAAATCTGGAAACCCTTTTAAATACTGGTTAAAATCAAATTTTCCGCGCGGGGCGGAAAATCTTTTTTAACCCAGATCTGTATGAAAAAGTTTTTGTCAGCGATTCTAACATTTTTATTTGTAAATACATCTTTCGCGCAGCCTCAAGAAGATGTTTCGACAATTTGCGAGCTCAGTAAATCTTGTAAAAAAGCCTGCAATGAAAAATCTAAAGAGGAGCATGATGACAATGATCCGTCTTACCAAAGGCTACTTCGCAAATGCGCAGAAGATGTGGCAAAAAATTTAGGAATAATAAAATGAAAAAATGGCTCTTTATTATTTTTTTGTTGGTTTTGAGGTCAAATATTTCATTTGCTCAAATGACAATATTAAACGTTCCATCTGCAGATGTTGCGCCAAAAGCGCGCGTTTTTGTTCAGCATGAATCGCAGTTTAGAACCAAAGAAAATGGGCGTTTTTTAAACTTAACGAACTACTTAACTGCTGGAATTGGCAAAAACACTGAACTGACCGCCACGCACTTTAATTTGGCAAGCCCTGCAACTGGAAATCAAACGCTGGCTCTTGGCTTTAAAACTTCACTTCCTCTGGCTTTCGAAGAGTTTAAGAGTTTTCAACCCAAAATAATTTTCGGTTCAGCTGCGGCAATTTCACTGCAAGGTAATGGCGTTGGCAATTGGACTTATGCGGCAGGAAATTTTACGATTCCTCAAACCAAAACCCGCTTAACAATTGGAGCCAGTCAAGGCACAAAACAAATCTTTAATAAAAACACAAACGCCTTAATGATTGGCTTTGAACAGAAAATTACAGAGAATCTGAGTTATGTTGGCGACTGGTATTCTGGAAAAACAAATCCTCTAGGAATTTTTGCTTCGGCGTTAAGTTATAATTTCCCGCAGGATCTTGTTTTGTTCGTTGGATATCAGGTCGCAAACTCTAAGCGCGTTGCTCGTAATGGCTTCATTGTTGAAATAAGCAAAATGTTTTGATGAAAAACTACACTTACAAAAATTTTACAATTCACGAATTTGATGAGCTAGAAAGCACAAATTCTCACGCGTTTTCTTTGGTAAATTTACGCCAAATTTCTGATCGCGAAATAATTCTAGCTCGCAAGCAAAGCGGCGGCAGAGGTAGAAGCGGACGCGTTTGGAATTCTCCAGAAGGCAATTTGTATTTTTCATTGGTATTATTTCCAAAGGTCAAGGCTGAGAAAGCGGCGCAAATTTCTTTTGTGGCAATCGTGGCATTGCATGCGGCTGTAAGTAAAATTGTGCCAAACAAAGTTCAGGTAAAATGGCCAAATGATTTACTAATTGATGAAAAAAAAGTTTCCGGTCTGTTGCTTGAAAGCAAATTTAATCAAAATGATTGTGAGTTTGTAATTGTGGGAATTGGCGTTAACACTGCTTCAAAACCAGAAAATGTAATTTTTCCTGCAGCATCTTTGAGCGACTTCGGAGTCGAAATTTCACCGCAAATTTTACTAGAAAATTTCTTGAATGAGTTCGAAAAATTTTATCAAATTTGGCAAGATTTTGGTTTTGAAAAAATAAGAAAATCTTGGCTAGAAAATGCCTTCCGCTTCAAAGAAGAAATTGTTGTAAAGGTTGATGAAAGGGAGTTTAGGGGAATATTCGAAAATTTTGATTCAGAGGGAAATTTAATCTTAAAATGCGCAGAAGATCTGATAAAAATTTCTGCCGCAGATGTTTTTGGTGGCTGAATCTTTTGTTAAAAACTTGATTTGCTTTTTATGATATCTCGGGGTTTTTTCGACATAAATAATGGCGCTGTCGCAAATCAACTTTTTCGTCGAACTTTTCGCAATTCTAAATTTCTTAGAAAAACTTGATTTACGCGACAGTGCCTTAATCGCTTCCACTATCTGCAATACGCATTAGCTGCAGTGCTAATTTTTATAGGCTCAAAAATTTTTATCGCCGACGCACTAAATTTGGCTAAAATACCGCCATTATTATCGCTTATTGTTACATTCTCAATTTTAGCTTCTGGAGTTTTATTTTCTCTATTCAGAGAGAAGAAAAGCTAGAAAATAAAAACTCAAGTTGATGGTGGCAAATTTAGCGCGATGCGCCGCCGTCAAAGGTTGCGGTTGGAGTTGCAGGTGAAACTCGGGGTCTTTGATATAAGCTGCGAAGACTGAATTTTGTTGGTTGAGGTTTTGGTTGCTGCTCTTTCGCGATTCTGAATTTTTCTGCGGCATAAGCATCCATAGATTCATGAGTGCGGCCTAATGGCTTTGGCTCTGAAGTTTTCTTTTTGATTCCTTTGTCATTATCCGAAGAAGCTTGTGTTAACGATGGCAAAATAGCTCGTAAAAATTCAGGAATCGCAGTTTGACTAGCGCGAGTTTCTTGCTGATAGGGTTGATATTTTGTTGATTTTTCTGCTTGCTGCGGAGAGGTGGTTAGGGGTGAGGGTAAAATAATGCCGGGATTGATATATCCAATGGTTGCGAGCGATTTCATGCAGCTAGTGTAGAGGCTAGAAAAGTCGCTAGCAATTGCTGGAGTTTCTGCGTCAGGAGTTCTTGCCAAAAGTCTGTTTCTTAATTTTCTAAGTTCGTTACCGCTTTCATTATAAATTTGTCCCGCAAGTTTTGGAAAAGGCGTGATCAGAAAATTATTCCAAGACTCAACTGGATCATACTTACTCGCATTTACTGCCGCGCCATTATCTTCTTTAATTATCTCTCTTGCTTTTTCCACCATTTGAGCAGCTTCCTTCCAATGACTATTGAGAAGATAATGCTGTAAATTTGGCAAGTTCAAATCTGCGCCGAAGCAAGCAATTAGAGAGTTAATGGTAAAAGGAGATCTGCTGCTATACGAAAAATTTTCGACAGAATATGAATTTTCGCGAGCTATAAAATTCTTGTAAGCCACGCTACTCAAAGGATACTCCAAATATGCTTCTGACACAGCTGGAATCATACTATCGTCTAGAGAGTCAATCAAGCTATCCCAAAGGCTAAACCCTCTTGTGGTGTAGGTTGTGAGTAGTATCAACAACTCTCTCTGGCTCAATGTTTTGCCGTTGCCAATTGATAAATTTATTTCTCCTGTTTGTGCGGCATTTCTAATAATTTCGTGATGCAATCTGTGAGAATATTTGGAGTGAAGTAGTAAATTTTGCACTTGCGCATCTTCTGAAAAAAGATGTCCCTCGTTTATAAATTTATTGGCTTTCTTGCGATTGATCAGACCGACGAATTTTGGTGTAAAACCTTCCGTATTAATGCCATGATCTTTTTCTCTCCTCAATAATTCTTGATCTAAAGATCGACCCTGATTGCGCGGTTGATAATTTTCTGGAGGAGGGCCGGGAATAAAATATCCGCGAGCGGGAATTAAGTATTGCGGCAAATCTGCTTCGCTATATTCAAGAGGGGCAATTGTTGTTCCAATTGCCTCATCCAAAGATTTTAAATGTTTGGCAACGGATTCAGGGTTTTGCATAACTGCCACAATCTCTGCAAAAATTCTCTTAATATCTTTTTCCGAAATGTTTGATCCAAAAGAGTTTGATAGAGATTCTAAACTTTGTTTTGGGATGGAGAATATAGCATGGCCGCCGATATTGCCATATTCATAAGGACTATGGGGTTTTAATGCGATCTCAATTTCTTCAACTTCATGCTCACCCTCGTCTAAAAATTGCTGTAGAAGTCTGGTTTTAGATTGAGGGGTAATTTTGGGATGATTGGTGCGAATTTTGCTAATTTTTTTGTTTGTTACAATTGTCATAAAATTAAATTCTAAAAAATTTCTAATTTCAACCCAGATCCGTCATTAGAATCGCGCCATTATCTCTACTAACTCTTGATTTTATTAACTTTGATCTGCGCTCCACTCCTCACCGTATCAATGATACGCTTTCGGAGGCGGTGCTCGATCAAAGCTAATAAAATCAAGGCTTAGCGAGATACTGTCGCAATTCTAATGACGGATCTGGGTTCAAAAATCCGGTCCAAAAAATTCCGGTTTTAATTGGCAGGTTAGGGTGAATATTTCTTACTAGTTTTGTATAATTTGTAGCTGCTTTAAATAATGGCAATGTTGCGTAAATCAACTTTTCCGTCGAACTTTTCGCAATTTAAAATTTCTTAGAAAAACTTGATTTACGCGACAGTGTCATAATTCTGGGGAGTTGTTTTTAGCAAGGCTTCATCCGACAAGTTCGATTTTGCGACAGAGCCATTAATGGAAAGAATTTTAGTGATTAGAAACAAGCTCTATTTGAGAAGGTTTTGGATGGCTAAGAAGTAGAGAAAAACAGAATGCCTTTTTGCGAGGATTATTTATTACAGATTTTTGTTATTTAGCGCCGCAAGCGTGTCCCATGAAGAGAGTTTGAAGTCATCTAAATTTCTCTCAAGACTAGAGAGAGTTGGTGCACCCGACAGGAGTCGAACCTGTAACCTTCTGATCCGTAGTCAGTTGATTAAAAATTCTTATCTCACCTAGAATTTCTAAACGAAACTCTATTAACCATTGAAACTCTAAGATTAGCGCTGGTTTATGTCGCTTGATGAAGATTAGTTTCGTTTGACAATTATTGAGTTTAATTTGTAATTCTGGCGGACACCAGACGGACACAAATAAATGTAAGAAATGCCAAATATCAACGACAGATTCATAAAATCCTTAAAAAAACCAAAGAGTAAACATCATATTTATTGGGATGATAAGCTTGTTGGTTTTGGCATAAGAATTACTAACAATGATGCGCGGTCTTTTGTTTTGCGCTATGTTTCTGGCGGCAGAGAGCGCAAATATACCATTGGTAAGTATCCTGATTTATCAACCAGCGCAGCGCGAGAAATGGCGATTGAGTTGAAGGGCGAAATTATCAAAGGTGGCGACCCGCTTGATGAAAGAAAAAAAATATTAGAAGTTCCAACAATTAAAGAACTTGGCGCAGAATATCTTGAATTGAAAAAACCATCGCTGCGACCAAGAACCTATGCAGATTATGAATTTCTCTTGAAAAAACACATCATTCCAAATTTTGGCAACTACAAAACCAACTCAATTACAAGAAAAGATGTTGAAAAACTCATGAATGATTTGAGCAACAGACCTTATGCAGCCAACAGAACCTTACAGCTTTTTTCAGCAATGCTTGCGATGGCAAAAAATCGTGGCTGGATTGATTTAGAACCAACAAAAGACATTAATAAATTTCAAGAAGACGAAAGACATCGCTATTTATCTGATGCCGAAATTACCAGATTGCTTAAAGCTTTGGAGGCAGAAAAACAGAATCCAAACTCAAAAATAATCAAACTGATTTTTACCACAGGCTCAAGAAAGGGTGAAGTCTTGTCAGCCAAATGGAATGATTTTGATTTAGAGAAAGGCGCGTGGTTTAAAAAAGCCAATTCCACCAAGCAAAAGAAAGATTCTTATATACCGCTAAATAACGAGGCTCTTGACGTGGTGATGGAATTAAAGAAAAACATTTTATCAGGTAAGAAGCTGGAAAACTGCAAAGAATTGATAGTAAGCAACGAGGAATATTTATTTTACAACCCCGAAACCAAAACCCACGTCAAAGACTTAAAAGCCTTTTGGAAAAAACTTTGCAACAGCGCAAAAATTAAAAATGCCAGAATGCATGATTTAAGGCATACTTTTGCATCAATCTTAGTGAATAAAGGCGTTAGCCTGCAAGTTGCTGGTAAATTACTTGGACATTCCGACACCAGAACCACCGAGCGCTATTCTCACTTAATTAACGCTACTTTAAAACAAGCCACCGACATTTTTAGCGATAAAGTGGGGAATATGTGAATTTTAAAAAAACTTGTTTAATTTAAAATATGCCAACACAAACCTAAAAAACTTTCAAAGAAATGAACGAGCAAGAAATAAGAGAAATTATTTATCAGATAAAAGCCTTACCAAGGGAATGTGAATGGGTGGAATGGAAATGGAATAATTCTGACCCTCAAGAGATTGGAGAATATTTATCAGCGCTTTCTAATGGCGCTTGCCTATCCAATCAGCAATTTGGCTATTTAATCTTTGGACTTGATGATGAAACAAAGGAAATTATTGGAACTTCTTACCATCCAAAATCTGATAAAATTAAAGGACAGGAAATTGAGAATTGGCTGGCAACTCAGCTAGAGCCAAGAATTGATTTTGAAATTATTGAAAGCGAAATTGACGGTAAAAATATTGCCTTATTTAAAGTTGATGCAACAAAACACACTCCAGTAAAATTCAGAGGCAAAGCTTATGTAAGAGTTGGCAGCTATAAAAAGCTTCTGTCCGATCACCCAGAAAAAGAAAGAAAGATTTGGCGTAAAATTGAAAATATTATTTTTGAAAAAGAAGTATCGCAGTTTGGCTTAAGCGCTGACGATGTCATTGATCTAATCAATTATCCAAAAGTTTTTGAGCTTCTTGGCTTAAAGCTTCCAGAAAATAAGCAATCAATTCTTGAAAAATTAGAGCAAGAAAAGCTGATAAATAAAAAACCATCTGGTTTTGCTATCACAAATCTCGGAGCGATACTTTTTGCCAAAGATTTAAACAAGTTTGAAACTTTATCCAGAAAGCAGATCAGGATTGTTGTTTATAAAGGCAATAACAAGATTGAAACCATCAAAGAACATATTGAGCCAAAAGGTTATGCGGTTTGCTTTGATGACCTAATTGATTACATAAATGACAAATTGCCTTCAAATGAAGAAATAGGAAAGGCCTTTCGCAAAGAAACAAAAATGTATCCGCCACTAGTAATCAGGGAGTTGGTGGCAAATGCAATAATACACCAAGACTTTTTTATAAAAGGCACCTCGGTAATGATAGAAATTTTTAGCAATAGAATTGAAATAACAAATCAAGGAAAGCCATTGATAGACCCTCTAAGATTTATAGATCACAGCCCTGAAAGTAGGAATGAAATTTTAGCCTCTTTCATGCGTCGAATAAACATTTGCGAGGAAAGAGGAACTGGCATAGATAAGGTGGTTCAACAATGCGAGGCTTTTCAATTGCCCGCACCAAACTTTATAGCAGGCGATAATTTTACCAGAATCATTATATATGCGCCAAAAAGCTTAAGAGAAATGGACAGAGAAGATAAAATCAGAGCTTGCTATCAACATTGCTGCCTAAAATTTGTTTCTGGTGACCAAATGACCAACGAGTCGTTAAGAGAGAGGTTAAAAATAGACAGAAGAAACTATTCCACAGCCTCAAGAATAATAGCGGAAACCATTAAAGAAGGTCTTATAAAAGTTTATAATTCTGACAATAAAGCCAAAAAGCATGTAAAATATTTGCCAATTTGGGCTTAGTTTTAATGTGACACTAAAGTGATCAAAGCGGTATTTTTTGGAATTAACCCTTTATTTTAGGGCATCCGTAATGTGATGGTAATGTGATTTAGCTTTAATATGTATAGAAAAACGGCTTTTTTATACATATTAAAAGATCACTTATAGAAAAATGCCCTTTCCTATAAGTGATGAGCATCTCGCTTATAGAAAATTGAAGTTTTCTATGCGCGTTATTGAGCTCACTTTAAAGAAAGCGAAATTTAACGAACTTGACGATTATCAAATCTGATAACTAAACAGGAATAAACATGACAAGCACACAACAACGCGCCGCTCTACAACGCCAAATCTGGCAAATTGCCAATGATGTTCGAGGCGCGGTTGATGGCTGGGACTTTAAACAATATGTTCTAGGGGCTTTGTTTTATCGTTTTATCAGCGAGAACTTTGCCCTTTATATCGAAGCAGGAGATGAAAGTGTTAATTATGCACAGCTTTCCGATGAAGTGATTACTTCAGCCATTAAAGACGATGCTATTAAAACCAAGGGCTATTTCATTTATCCAAGCCAGCTATTCGTTAACGTCGTTAAAAATGCCAATACCAACGAAAGCCTAAACACGGACTTAGTCAAAATTTTTGCTGAAATTGAAAAATCTGCTATCGGTTACCCATCAGAAGAGGATATTAAAGGACTTTTTGCTGACTTCGACACAACCAGCAATCGCCTTGGCAACACAGTGAAAGACAAAAACACCCGTTTAGCCGCAGTGCTTAAAGGAGTTGCTGGATTAGAATTTGGCGATTTTCACGGCAGCCAAATTGATTTGTTCGGCGATGCTTACGAGTTCCTCATCTCTAACTATGCTGCCAATGCTGGCAAGTCGGGTGGTGAATTCTTCACCCCGCAACATGTTTCTAAACTGATTGCGCAGCTTGCAATGCACAAGCAAACCAGTGTCAATAAAATCTACGATCCTGCCTGCGGTTCTGGCTCTTTACTTCTGCAAGCCAAAAAGCATTTTGATGCACATATTGTTGAAGAAGGTTTCTTTGGTCAGGAGTTAAACCACACCACTTACAACTTGGCGCGCATGAACATGTTTTTGCACAACGTCAATTACGACAAGTTCAACATTCAACTAGGCGACACGCTAACCAACCCACAGTTTCAAAGCGACAAACCTTTTGATGCCATTGTATCTAATCCGCCTTATTCTGTGAAATGGATTGGTTCAGATGATCCAACTTTAATTAATGATGAACGCTTTGCACCAGCTGGCGTCCTTGCGCCAAAATCAAAAGCAGATTTTGCCTTTGTGCTTCATGCGCTGAGCTATCTTTCAAGCAAAGGTCGTGCTGCGATTGTGTGCTTTCCTGGTATTTTTTACCGTGGCGGGGCGGAACAGAAAATCCGCCAATATTTGGTGGATAACAATTATGTTGAAACCATCATTTCACTTGCATCCAACTTGTTTTTTGGCACTTCAATTGCCGTAACAATTCTGGTTCTTGCCAAGAATAAGAAAGACACCAACACACAGTTTATTGATGCCAGTGCTCTGTTCAAAAAAGAAACCAACAACAATGTTTTAACTGATACTCACATCAACGAGATCATGCGAGTGTTTGATAGCAAAGAAAATGTAGAGTATTTCGCCAGATCAGTTCCTTGCGAAGAAATCATTGCGAAAGATTACAACTTGTCAGTTAGCAGCTATGTTGAACCAAAAGACACTCGTGAGGTTGTGGATATTGCCCAGCTAAATGCCGAGATAACAACAACAGTTGAAAAAATTAACCGCTTACGCGCCGATATTGATGTAATTGTTAAGGAGATTGAAGCATGAGCTACTTAGAAAATTTGCTAGCTGGCAATGCTGTTGAATGGAAAGCTCTCGATGAAGTGGTAACAATTAAAACGGGTCAGGCAGTAAATAAGGAAATAATCTCAGCCAACCATGGAGAGTATCCTGTAATTAATAGTGGGCGAGAACCTCTTGGTTTTATCAATAAGTGGAATACAGATAATGATCCAATTTGCATAGCTTCTCGTGGCTCAGTTGGATTAATAACTTGGCAGAGTGGGAAATTTTTTCGAGGAAATCTTAATTATTCAGTAACAATTAAAGACGAGCACAAGTTAAGCAAAAGATATGTATATCACTTATTGCTTGAAATGCAGTCAGAAATTCAAGCTTTATGCACATTTGATGGAATTCCAGCTCTAAATGCAGGTAAGTTAAAAGAACTCAAGATTCCAATCCCTTGCCCAGAAAACCCAAAGAAGTCGCTTGAAATTCAAGCGGAAATTGTCCGAATTTTGGACAATTTCACCGAGCTTACCGCCGAGCTTACCGCCGAGCTTACCGCCCGCA
>JACCDN010136395.1_pt1 | contig 10987 bp, 7 predicted proteins | sample 7441691 | NCBI WGS metagenome assembly JACCDN01 (sample SAMN15323439, study PRJNA562643) | freshwater metagenome | isolation source: river surface water | place: USA:Blue River Watershed | collected 2017-08-16
CCATTCAGCTGATCAATACGCCACTGCGGATTCTTCTTCATCTCTTCATTGATGAACTTGGTGTGGTCCGAAACGTAATCGAATTCAACGCGGGGCATGTGCGGTGCTCCAGAAATTGGGTGGATTTTTTAATTATAACCTACTCGGCCGCGACTCTGGGGGATACCCCGGGCACAGCGCCCTCCTCCGGCTCCGGACTCGCGACGACGCCGGGCATCACCTCATTCGGCAAGCCCAAAGCCTGACGGTGCTGCTGCCACAGACTGAGCATATTGCAGAACAGGGCACCCTGCTCCAGCGCATCGTCGAGCGCCACATGCGTATGCGGCAGGTCGTCGAACCAGTCCTTAGGTAATTTGGGTTTGATACAGCTACGGTACGGCAAACCCGACAGCGCCATGGCAAAGGTTTTCATGTCCAGCGCCGACCAGGAAAACGGCGATTCGCCCGTGAACTTCATCATGTACCAGAACATGAAGGTGAAATCGAAGCCCGCTGGATAAGCCACAAAGACGGCTTTACCCGGCAGTTTCTTGACCCATTTGATGTAGTCCTTCATCGCCTCGGCCGGGTCGAGTAGATCCTGGCGACAGGCGGCCCAGGCCTCCGGCTCGGTCTTCCACCACTTCATGGTGAGCGGATGGCCCTTGGCGTCGGGCAAGAGATCCAGATTAGCGCTAAAGGTGCCGATCAGCTGTTTGTCGGCAGTATAGGCGGCGGACGCAAAGGACAGCATCGAGTGTGGGCCGGGAATGGGGCCATCGGCCTCCACATCGGTACTTACATAGATTTCAGCCATACTAATTACCTTTGAGGGTCAAACGCGCCAGCTAGCCGACAGCGCTTCCGCTTGCTGTAGCACGGTTTGCACCGCCACATCCTGCAAATCTGGCGGGTAGCCGTACTTTCGCAAAATTCGCTTCACCAGAACGCGCATCCGGGCACGCGCCGAGTCGCGGTGCGCCCAGTCAACGGTCACGTTTTCGCGTAAGCCAATCAGCAATTCATGGGCAATCAGCTTGAGCTTGTCGTCACCCATAATTTGCAGGGCACTCTCATTCTCGGCCAATGCGTCGTAGAAGGCGATTTCCTCATCAGAAAGCCCTGCCTCCTCGCCACGCTGCCGTGCAGCACGAATGTCCTTGGCCAGCTTAATGAGCACCTGCAGCACTTCAGCGGTCGTGATCGCGTTCGCGTGATATCGCGCTACCGCATCCTGCAGGCGCTCTGAAAACGCCCTGGTCTGCACCACGTTGGCCTTACTCCGCGAACGGATGCCGTCACTGATCAGCTTGCGTAAGGCCTCCAGCGCGAGATTCTTCTTTTCCATCTGCTGGACTTCTGCCAAAAACTCATCCGACAAAATCGAAATGTCCGGGCTCTTAATCCCTGCCGCAGCCAAAATATCCACAATCTCTGTTGAAACCACTGCCCGGCTAACAATCTGCTGAATCGCCAGCTCACGTTCTTGCTGCGTGACTCCCGAACCGGTACTGGTTTTAACCAAAGCGGCACGAATCGCCTGGAAGAAACCGACCTCCTCCCGGATATTTCTGGCTTCATCCGAGGCGGATGCCAAGGCAAAGGCCTTAGACAGTGCCAAAACTGCATCCTGGTATCGCCGATGAGCGTTCTTTTTCCCCGCTTCTGTCTGTTCCTTGGCCGCCAGCTTCTGCTGTAAGTCGAGAACCCACTCAATAGCACCCGCCATCATTGCTAGGCGCTCTTGCGGCGTCCCATCCAGCACAGAGGCATAGTCAAAGCCGTGGAACATATCCCGCACAACTTCGTACTTCTCCATCATCACGGCAACAGCCTGAGCTTCATCGACGCCGGTGTTTTCCTGATCGTTCTTCGAATATTGCTGCAGCGCAGACTTCAGGTTTTGTGCAATGCCGATATAGTCCACGATTAGCCCAGCCGGTTTATCTCGGAATACCCGGTTTACGCGCGCAATCGCCTGCATCAGGCCATGCCCCTGCATTGGCTTATCCACGTACATGGTGTGCATACAGGGGGCGTCAAACCCGGTCAGCCACATATCGCGCACGATCACCAGTTTTAACGGATCATTCGGGTCTCTGGCACGCTTTGCCAGCAAGTCACGCCGTGCCTTGTTACCAATATGCTGCTGCCAGGCCTGCGGATCACTCGCTGCCCCCGTCATTACGATCTTAACAGCGCCCGCCTTATCGTCAGAACTGTGCCATTCTGGGCGCAGTTTAATGATCTCGTCGTAGAGCTTCACACAAATACGGCGGCTCATGCACACCACCATGGCTTTGCCATCCAACGCTGCCACACGGTCTTCTAAGTGCCTAACCATGTCTTTAGCCACCAACGCCAGACGCTTATCGCTGCCAACCAGCGCTTCCACCGTTGACCACTTCTTCTTAAAGCGCTCCTGATCAGCCTCGGACTCCTCTTCGGTTAGATCGTCCACCTCTGCGTCGATCTTCGGTGTTTCTTCATCGTCGAGTTCTATGCGCGCAAGCCGAGACTCATAATAAATGGGTACCGTCGCACCATCTTCTACCGCCCGGCTAATGTCATAGACATCGATGTAATTGCCGAACACAGCCGGCGTATTAACATCGTCAGCCTCAATCGGCGTACCGGTAAAGCCAATAAAAGACGCATTGGGTAGCGCATCTCGCATGTACTTGGCGAAGCCATAGGAAATATCGCCCGTCTTTGCATCTACCTTAGCTCTGAAACCATACTGACTGCGGTGCGCTTCATCCGCCATCACAACAACATTGCTTCGGGTGGTAAGCGGTTCAGAAATCTCGCCAAATTTCTGCAAAGTCGTAAAAATCACCCCGCCGGATGCCCGGTTCAAAAGTTTCTGTAAATCTTCGCGACTCTCGGCCTGCACCGGCGTCTGCCGAATCAGGTCACGACACATCGTGAAGGTCGAGAACAGTTGGTCGTCAAGGTCATTCCGGTCGGTGAGCACCACCAGTGTTGGGTTAGCCATAGCCGGGTGTTTCACCAATTGTCCGGCATAAAACGCCATCAACAGGCTTTTTCCAGAACCTTGGGTATGCCAAATCACACCGGCACGCTTATCACCCTTATGTTGGGTTTTAACACTGGGGAAACCGTAGTCAGCCGGTTCTTCCGCCACGCCCTGCCAGTGGGTCGAAGCGCGAATGGTGGACACCACCGCACGGTGCACAGCATGAAACTGGTGGTATCCCGCCATGATCTTGGCCAAACCCGAACCCGTTTCACCAAACACCGTGAAATCACGTAGCAAGCTCAACAGGCGCTGATGTTCAAACACACCTTCAATCAGCGTCGAAAGCTCCGGCAGCCCCTTCGCGGCAATCTCTTTGCCATCCGTTGTGCGCCAGGGCATGAAACGCTCTAAATCAGCAGATAGGGAGCCCACGCGCGCTGCAATGCCGTCAGACGTAACCAATAGCGCATTGGTATTAAACAGCGCCGGAATCTGTTTCTTGTAGGTCTGCAGCTGGTTGAATGCGCCCAGCAGATGCGCCCCGGCGCTGCCCGGCGCTTTCAGCTCGATTACGCCCAACGGTAAGCCGTTCACGAACACCACTACATCGGGACGCCGGTTGTTCTGGCCGTTGATCACCACGAACTGGCTCACCGCCAACCAGTCATTCTGCTCTGGGTGTTCGAAGTCGATGAGCACGACCTTGCCAGCGGTCAGCGTGCCGTCGTCCGCGTAGTACTCGACGTCCACGCCTTCCGTCATCAGTTTGTGGAGGCGGCGGTTCTCTTCAAGCAGCGATGGCAGCTCGGATTGGCTCACCCGCCGCACAGCATCCTGACGCGCCTCTAACGGGAGGCCAGGATTCAGACGCGCGACAGCGTCCTCGAACCGCTTCTTGAGTACAACCTCATCGTGACTTTCGCGCTCCGGTCGGTGTCCATCGGGGCCGATGTCCTCCTCGCGTTCGATGCTGTATCCGAGCCCACCCAACTGTTCCAGTAATGCCAGCTCTACGGCGGCTTCCGACAGAAACGCCATTACGGTTCTCCTTGTTCTTCGATGGGCTGAATCGCCACCAGCTTCAATAGCCCGTCGTAATGCTCACGGTCGGCAGCCATCATCATTTCGAGTGTGTCGCGCAACACGGGTTGGGTTTCTGCAAGTAAAGAAAGATCGTGTCCCGGATCAGCGATTGCGCCAGCATGTGAGTACGTGTTTAGCAAGCGGAGGATGCGGGTCTTTTTCGCGCTGTCGAAATCCACCCGCTCGAGTCGTGGGCCAAGATCGCCGCTCATCTCGGGGAATCGGAATGCGAGGAAGGCCTCGATCAATCGGCGCGCGACGTTGGGCAAACCGTAGTGGTGTTCCAGTTGGACAACGTCATTGCGGTGAGCCTCCTCGTAGACGCGCTTGAACAGGTACTGGTACTCCGATTCGTACTCCTCAAGCAGAGGATCAAGGTGGCCTAACTCGCTGGTGCGCGATCCGTCCGCGTAACGCCGGGTACGAAGCAGAAAGAACCGACCGGGTCGGTCTTCGACCTTCTTCTTTCCTTGCCCAGGCAGGTGATGGAACCAGTTCTTCACCAACCGGAAAAACGAGAAGCTGTGCGTCAAGATGAAAAGCTGCCCGGCCTCCTTGGTGCGATCCTTCATGTAGCCGAAGGCCGAGAACAGCGCGTTGTCATCGAGGCTTGACACCGGATCATCAATGACGACAATCCCATTCTTCAAGTCGAATGCTCTGTCCTGCAACGACTTGAGGAAATAGAGGAATGCAATCGCCGTGCGCTCTCCATCGCTCAAATGCGCTACGTACCGGCCGCTGCGGGTCAGCGCGTAGCCGGTGTCTTTCACCTCGAAGCGCAACTCGTCGCGCCCAAGGTAGGCGCATAGCTCTGCAGTCAGCTCGTCAGCGGGGCGGCGATGTTCGAGGATCGCGCGTTCCAGCTCATTGATCTGCGTCTGGGTTTCTGCCTGCGTAGCCTTTATGCCATCCAGTTCGGCGGTCGCGGTTTTCTCAGCCCCGGAGAGCTGGACGAACTCGGTGTGTGCCTCCGCGACATACGAGGCTTCAAGCTTCTTGCACGCACTATCGACCGACGCTGTAAACCCTGCGGAGATGCGGTTGTGCTTCTCCACGATCCCGTTGAATGCGGCAACCGAGTCGGTGATCGAGGAAGGTTTCGCAGTAGCAGGTGTCAGCGTGGGGGTGGGTGCGAACGGCTGATCGCGCTTGGCCTCGACACGTGCGATGAGGGCATCGAGCGCGGCTTGGGTCTCAGACTGCGCCGTCAACACCATCGTGCAGGCGGATGGCACTTCGGACGCGAGCGCTTCATAGAAGCGTGAAACATCGGGCAGCGACAGTGAGGCCGCAGTCTGCTTGGCCGCCTTCAGCTTCGAGAGAAGGGCCGACAGGTCTTTCTGAAATCCCGCGAAGGCGTCGTTGAAGTGAGCTTCGAGCGCGGCGCGACGCGCTGCCTGAAGCGGCTGCTGGCAGAAGCGGCAGGTGTCGGAGGCGTGCTCGCCTGAGTGCAGATGAAGCCCTTCTTGCACCCACGCGGCAAGCTTGGCATTGCTGGTCAGTTCATCGAGCGTCTGCGCGACGACGGAGCGACCGACCAGCGTATCTACTTCACTCGTCAACGCATCAAGTTCGATGGATGGCGCGGCGACCTTCTCTACAAGGGGCTTTGGCTGGGCGTTCTTCTGGCTATGGAGCTGTGTTTTCTGCTCGTCGGTCAGAGTCGCGGCCGCCGCCTGCTGCGCATCCATTGCTTCAACGGCACGCCTGAAATTTCCCTTGTTGTAATTGTTGTAGGTCTGGCTGTTCGCGGTGGTCAACAGCTCCTTGATGAGCTTCGCCTTGTCCCTGCAGACATCGTCAAGCCTGGACTCTGCTTTCGTCTTCTCCGCCTGGGCAGTCCGCAAAGCGATGTCGGTCGTGGCGAGTTCCTTTTTAAGCTGCTCGACCCGAGCCTGCTTATCGATGCTGTCTTCGCCGAGAAAGAAAATCGGCGCAATACCGCCCGTTTGCGACAGGGTGGCACTAATGAAATCCCGGTTGAAGACGCGCACTTGCGGCAGTTGCGCCGAAGCGAAAGCGGAACCTGCCACCTTCGTCGTGCCGTCGATCTCCAGTGCCGCTTCACCTTCGAGGAGCGCGGTCTTCTTCTCAACGAGCGAAAGCAGCCATGACAGCGTCGTTTTGCCGCTGCCGTTCCATCCATAGATGACATTGAACTGCGCGAACGGGTGCAGTTCTGTTGGCCAAGCAAAGTCGCGGAACACTCGGAGCCGTAGCTTGGCGATGCGAGTCAACTTCATGCTGACTCTCCTTGTTCTTCGACGTGCTCCACAGCCGGAGCAGGTGCGCCGCGCGCAGCGTTCAGCGCTTCAACGTAAGCATCCCGATCCAGTTGGTAAAGCAAACGGCTGACTTCGATGTTGATGGGCAGCTCATCGCCGCCCGGCAGCAGGAAGCGCAAGATTGGCGGGTCGCCGTCCTCGGCGTCCACCGCCAGCCCCGCATGCGCATCGACCAGCGCGTTGTACTGCGCAAATCGCTCCCACGGCTCGCGTGAGCTGGTCGGGTCGAGTTGTGCATCCAGATAAGCCTGGTGCAGAAAGGCCACGATGGCATCAGCTGCCAAGATTGCCGCGCGCCGGTGATAGACAGTCAGGGCTTGGATGAAGCCGTCTTTGCCATGACTCAATGGCCCCGCGTCGTTCCTCAGCACACGAAGTGACTCTGCCAAGCCGTTGTGGTGCTTGATGAGGTCTGCGAATTTTCTGTCCCGAACATCTCCGCGCCGGAGTACCCGTGTCGCCGCAGACACCCATTCTGTAATCGCTGCCTCATCCCGAGGTTTCAGGGGTGCCGTTGGGTTGTCGAGTTGATCGATGACTACCCGGCAGACACACTCAACCAGTCCCTTCGCAGCATCAATCGAAGCGTCGTTATCGTTTCCGATGCTTGCCTGCAACGCCTCAAATGTGTGCTGCAACATCGGCGCATCGCGCCAATGCCCGCAGGCCTCGCGGATGCCGGGGCACCAATCCAGAATCATATCGCCGCTCCGACAATCCGCTCGGCATCCGACACACGCAGCTCACCGGAGATGAGTTTGGGCAACAAGGTATCGCGGAGCTGGGCGAGAGCGTGGGACTGCTGACGATTTTGGATAACCTGCTCCATTGGCAACCGTACTGCCTCGGAAAAAGCTTCAATCACGCTCTCGACGGCGGTGAAAACGCGAATGTCGCGTAACTGGTCTGGCTTGACTCGCTGATGACTATTAGACGTTCCAGTCACCAATTGACGCATCGCGCTATTGAATTCAGATGACGACGCGAGGCAATACAAGAATGCGTTGTTTGCGGGCGGTCTAGGCGTCCACACGATGAATTCGGTTGAACAAACCGCATTTGCGCCAGCTTTCCCGACCTGCCATACACGCGGAATATGGGGATTGAGCTTCGATACCAGAACGGCTCCATCTGGCACTGGAGTTTTGTTACTCTTTATTGCGCTTCCAAGTTCGATATATGGAGATTGTGCAGAATCAAAAGCGGGCAGACTGTAGTGTGTAAAAGTACCTTGAGGCGAGTTTCCTGGGTTCACCGCCCCTTTTCCCTGTTGCGCGACATCGCCGAATGCGAAGACACGCCATCCTGCCGGAATATCCCCTGACTCCGATTCAACGATCCTGTCGGGAAAGAGGTCGTAGATGTGTGCGGGCAGGCCGGGGAGCGATTGACCACGCTGCCAGCGGCCTTCCATTTTCGCGCGCACCGGTTCGAAATCCACGAACCAAGCCTTGAACAAAGCACGGGCCATTGCTTCTAATGTTTCGTTCTGCTTACGATTGAGTTCAATTTTATCGTCGAGCGCACCAAGGATGTGGGCAATTGCGCGTTGTTCGTTCTGCGGCGGGAGAGGCAGCTCAATTGACGAAAGCTCGCCAAGGCTGAAATTGGCTTGGACCGACTGTACGACCTTCGACTTAGCGAGCTGAATCCGCTCGCTATCTCGGAGAACATAGTAGAGGTATCTCGGAAAAATCAAGTCGGGGTTCGGGCGAACTATCGCGACAGCTTGGTTTATGTTCGCGGGAAGAATGTCGTTCGCTACTTGGGCAACCCTACCGATTGTTCCCGCAATCGTAAAGAGAATATCTTTATCTTGCAGTCGTGATCTGGCAAGCCTTTCGTCAGTTTTAGCATCAATGAATGCAAACTTCTCTGGAAGAAAGCCACCGCTGTCGGTTATAGCCTCAACCTTAATGAAGGCAATGCCTTTATCAGCGTAGGCTCCGCCTCCAGTCGTAGGGGTCGTTCCCTTGGTAACCCGCAGGCAAACATCTCCTATCTTGGCTGTAGGCCAATCACCCGTCTTCCCCAAACACCTAGTCCCTTCCTGTACCTCCACCTTATCCCGTTCAATAATTTTCCTAAACGATTCGCTGGTGGTCGCCCAATCGACGACATCTACCTTGTAGGGTAGATCTGAATTGGAAAAGTCTTCACTCAAGCTGGCACTGATATCCAGAGACAACGGGTGCTCGGTGATGATGGCCAGGTCCAGGTCAGAAAACTCTTTAGCCTTCCAGGTCGCCCGCGAACCAAAAGCCCAAACCTCATGTTGCGACACATGTTTTTTTAAGATGCCCCGCACAATCTCCCAGTGGTCTGGGCGGATGTCGATCAGCGGCGTCTCTAAGGTCATGTCTGGCGGGCTCTGAGCTGATCACGCAGATGGGTGGATTCGGCTAAAAAGCTCGGGATACCGGCGACTACTTCCAGTGCAACGTCTTCGTCGTAGGTGTGGCTGGTTTTGGAACGCATATCGCGATAACGCTTCCAATCTGGCCAATTCCCTAACAACACCCCTTGCTCATTGCCCGAACGGATGATGTCTGCAAAAAACATATCATCGTATTGTTCGGGCGTTGGCGAAACGGCCTCCAGATAACGCTTGAGCATCTTGTGGCTAATTTCATAGGTGAATTCAAAACGCTGAATTAGCCCATCTCGGATTTGCGTGTCGTTCACGTCTTGCTTGTACCGTGCCAAGCCCTCAATCAGGCGATCGATGGCGCGCTCTAGGGGGCCGAGGTCAAGTTTTTCGTCTGCCATGGTTATTCTCCTGTCAGAATCCAAGCGCTTTGAGGTTGGCTTCAATTGCATTATCCAGCTCAGCGCCTTGCGCTCGTAGCTCACGCCATTGCGTGGCAAGTCTTTCCATCTTTTCGGCGAAAGGCTCACCGTCGTCTTCCTGTGCTGCTGAGCCGACGTAGCGGCCAGGCGTGAGAATGTGTCCGTGTTTGCGGATCTCTTCTAACGTGGCGGACTTGCAGAAACCAGCCACATCAGCATAGTCGCCAGCGCCCTCTTCCCCGCGCCAGGCGTGGTAGGTATCGGCAATCTTCTGAACTTCGTCTTCCGTCAGTTCTCGCCTTGTGCGATCGACCAACACACCTAATTTGCGGGCGTCGATAAAGAGCACTTGCCCGCGTCGATCTCGTAGGCCACCGCTTTTTCCATTCGCGGGGTTCTTGTTACGCGCTAAAAACCATAAGCAGGCGGGAATCTGTGTGGAGTAAAAGAGCTGCCCTGGTAGCGCTACCATGCAATCTACGGTGTCGGCTTCGACCATCGCCTTACGGATCTCACCCTCACCGGACTGGTTAGAGCTCATAGAGCCATTGGCCAACACCACGCCCGCTGTGCCATTGGGCGCGAGATGATGAATGATGTGCTGCAACCAGGCGTAGTTGGCATTACCTACAGGTGGCGCACCGAACTTCCAGCGCACATCTTCGCGCAGGCGATCTCCACCCCAATCAGAAATATTGAATGGTGGGTTGGCAAGAATGTAGTCTGCCTTGAGATCGCGCAGCTCGTCTTTGTGAAAGCTGCCTTCGTTATTCCAGCGAATATCGGAATCAATACCCCGTACGGCCAGGTTCATTTTGGCCAGCCGCCAGGTGGTGTAGTTCGATTCCTGTCCGTAGATGGCAATATCACCTATGCGGCCACCGTGCTCCTGCACGAACTTCTCTGACTGCACGAACATGCCGCCTGAGCCGCAGCAGGGGTCGTACACACGGCCTGAATATGGCTCGAGCATTTCAACGAGTACGCGCACCACTGAACGTGGCGTATAGAACTCTCCGCCCCGTTTACCTTCGGCACCGGCGAATTGGCCGAGGAAGTACTCATATACGCGACCAAGGATATCTTTCGACCTGCCGCCCTCTTCGTTCAACGCAATACCGGAGATTAGGTCGATCAATTCTCCAAGCATGACTTTGTTCAGGGCTGGTCGCGCATAATCTTTGGGCAGCACACCCTTGAGCGATTCGTTGTCCTTTTCAATGGCGCGCATGGCGTCATCAATTAAGCTGCCAATACTAGGTTGCTTAGCGTTTGCCTGCAGATGTGACCAACGTGCCTCTTTCGGCACCCAGAATACATTGTCGGCTAGGTATTCATCCTTATCTTCAGCCGCCTGAGCATCTTCAACCACTAGCGACTTATGCTTAGATTCGAAGGCGTCGGAGATATATTTTAGGAAAATGAGCCCAAGCGCAACGTGCTTATAGTCGGAAGGCTCCATGTTGCCGCGTAGCTTGTCGGCGGTTTTGAAGAGGTCTGCCTCAAAGCCGAGGTTTCCGCCGTTGTTGTCGTTTCGTGCCATCGTTTCCTGACCTATATACGCGCCGAATCGCTCTGCATGACTAAAATTTGAATTTTATCAGGCCAATATGCCTATCGGTATAAAAACTAGGGGCGCCGAAGCGCCCCTGTTTTACATCCCTCAGCCTTTTTACTTGCTGAAGACCATCTTGCCTTTCTTGCAATCCACCTTGATAACGTCTTTGGGTCCAAAGTCCCCTTCCAGGATATGCGTGGCCAGCGGGTTCTCGATTTCCGACTGGATCGCCCGCTTGAGCGGACGGGCACCGAAGACCGGGTCAAAGCCCGATTCGGAGATCCGATCCAGCGCAGCATCGGA
>JACCDN010172224.1_pt1 | contig 10984 bp, 15 predicted proteins | sample 7441691 | NCBI WGS metagenome assembly JACCDN01 (sample SAMN15323439, study PRJNA562643) | freshwater metagenome | isolation source: river surface water | place: USA:Blue River Watershed | collected 2017-08-16
AATACTCCAGGGCATAACAGTTTTACCAATAGCATTAGTTGAGAAAGCTTTGATTTTATTAACGCTAGGGTAAACAACTTGTAATTTATATTGGCTTTTCTTCCACCATAGCATTGGATACTTACCGCACATACCTCTAACACCCATGGACCCGTGTAACAGGCCTTCGCGGTGTAGCTTAAATATCATGCGCTCAACCTCCAGTGTTGTTGAGTCCATGGCGCTCTGGTGTGCTGCAATTGTGCCACTCAATGGATAAACTCCACCTTGGCATCCGGCGCACCAGAATAAGCTATCAATTGGTGTTGCAAAACTGCTTGATGCACAATCGGCAACACAAGCAAGCTGTGCTACAGGATTGCCAAAGAGTAGTGACTCAGGTGTAATCCAAAGCGATAACTCATCATCGGACCACATTGGGTCAAACTCGGTCATATAGGCAACATCAAAATCCTCATGCTCCATGCAAGCTAAATCAGTTAACAGATTCATCCAGGCAAGCAATGGGTATACATACCAATGCACATGATAGAATGCTTTTTGATGTCCGCGCCCAAGCCCAACTGTGCTATGGTTGGCTATATCGCCATTAGGTGTGGTAACACCAACTGGCATTTGCATGCCACCTAGGTTGACCATGCAATAGGGTTTACGAGTTACATCAACCGCTCTAAATGGTTGCCAGAATGCAACTGGTACGCCGTACACAAAGGGGTATCTATCATTACATTTACAAATAGCCTCACGCCTGGGTGATTTAGTTGTTCTATCGTTGTTGCCAGATACAACCTTAACTCCAGCTATGTGTAGCGGAAATAGCGCCTTCCAGTCAACGTGGGTTATAGGGTTAATAAATCTACCGTGGCATTGCGCAAGCTGGGCATTTGCTTGAAAACTAAGTGCTTGTAACAATATAATAACTAAAAACTTAGCCATTTAGCACCGCTAGCATTTTAGCCTCCAGCATTTTATGTGACTCAAGCTCGACGGAAACTAATTCGAATGTTTGCTTTTGTATATCCACCGCCACAATTGTTGGGGTGGAGGTAATTTTAAATTTACGCGTGATTTCATTATTGTGCAGTGCATCAGGGAACTGAGCAATTGCTCCACCATCTAAACTATTAGCAATTATTCGCACCTTATGCTTTTGCGCAATTGCAACTAAAATATCTGCCATCTCGTGGCAGTATGTGCAGTGGCTAGAATAAAAGAATATAAACGCTTTTTGGTTAATACTTGTTGCAAAGCTTGCATTTGCGAAAAGCGCAAAACTAAAAATTACTGCATACATTAACCTTGTAGTGCGCATCATATCGCCACCTCTTCAATAACTAAATCACTCTTTTGCCTATAAACTTTGGCAGGAAGTGCTGTAATTTCAAAACGGTTAATCAAGCGCTGCTGCTGGTCAAAATATATGTTAAATTTCAGGCGTCGCATAAGCTCTAGCGGTTTGCCTGCAACTAGAACAATTTTGGCAAACTTGTTTTTATTGCATTCGTGTAGCGCATAATCCACTTGTGCGCTATTGCCGCCATCAATAAAGATTAAGGTCTTACTAGATTCAGACAAAATGTCAGCAGGGCTTGCAGTTGTACCTTTTTTAAATAATATGCGCCCCTTTGCATCCAACACATCGCGCGGCAAGGTATATACCAAGCTTTGTGTTTTGCGCGCATTTCTAGTTGCTTGCGGCAGTACCGCGCCTCTTGGGCTTTCAATCGTGCTTTGCGCTTGCTTTTGTAATTTTGTATTCATTTCATCAATCGCACCATTTCCCTCTAACTCAGGAAGTCTTTGATTTACAATCCAATCAAAGGCATCGGTTTCTAAAATTTTATAAGTTGGCCCGTATATGCCTAGGTTTGTAGCCCCTGCGCTACCACAGAGCATAAGCCACACCACTAATATCTTTTTCATGAATTAACCCAAAGTCTAAATAGCGTGAATCGTAGGAATCCTGATGTGTAGTTGCGACAAAGTAGCTACCCTTGGTAATTTGCGCATCTGCTGCTACAGTTAATACTTGTCCTGCTTTTGTGTGCGTTTTAGCGGTAGCTGCTAACTTGTCATTTATAAAAACATCGCGCTCATTCACTGTAACCTTATCGCCATTGCTACCTAAGACCTGCTTAATTAAAAACATGCCATCATAAGCACTGTTTCTTGGCGCTTTAAATAAAATATAATCACCAACTTTTATTTTTTTATTTTTAACAATAAAGAAATTCTTATGCGGCAAGGAGCTGCTAATATTGCGCGCGTAACCATAGTTGTTGTAGCAAAATACAACAAATGCTATGAACATAAGCGTTAGCCAATTTTTCTCAATTAGCGTAAGCACTATTTGTCTCCCTTTTTAATTCTTGCAACCACTTGGCCTGTAATATCTACACCACCTGATAACACCGCCTCCTCCATTAGCAAAACCTTGCCTTGAGCTTTAAAGTCATTGAGTGCTGCTTCTAATCCTTTGCCAAAATTCACAACTTGTGCGCCTTGCTGCGCTTCGCTCATTTGGGTGTTGTTTAAGCTTTTGGTAAAGCTATCAGTTAGGCGATTAATGCCGATGGTGTAAACCTTGTTGCATGAATTTGCTTTAACTATGGCAACAATTGAGATTGCAAAGTTTAAGGCAAGAGCTGTACAAATAAGAGTTGATCGATATCTAACAATAAATGTTTTCATACCACTTCCCCATAATATTTACGTGCGATTTGTGTAATGGCATCAACTGTTGTAATGCCAGAATCTGTTAGTTGATTAAACTCGTAGAATTCATGCGCTCTGGTGCTATATACTGCATTACTAAAGGGATCTAGCATAAAGCGCCCAACCGCATACTCACCGGATTTACCACGTAGTAGAATTTCAGAAAATGAGCCCTGTTCGGTATGCACATCTTTCATTAGACGCTCTTCAAAGGGATCAATTTCTAACAAGCCATCTTTAACAGCTTTAGTAATAGAGCTTTTATCTTGTGAAAGCATTGCTTGCCAATAGGAGTTATCCCAGGCAGCACGGGCTGCGGGGGAGGCATTATAATCACTTACACCTTGGGTGCCAGTTGTTAGATTGCCGTTATATTTACGGGCGCGCCTGGCAATTGATTCGATAATATCAGCCCCATGACCTCCTTTTAACATATCCCAGGCTTCATCAATAATTAAGGACATGCGCTTAGAGCGGTCAGATAGATACATCTTCTCCGTTACATAGTGAATGAGTAGAATAAAGATTAAATTCTGTAGATGCTTATCTTGTGATACTTCTTCTAGCTCAAATACAATAAAGTCGCCTTCAAAATCTAATTTGCCTTGGCCGTTAAAGTATTTGCCATAATGCCCATTTATCCCAAAGGCACCAAGCTGGACTGCCATATCTTGCGCTCTAACGTCTGAATGATCTGCCAAGCTATCTATCACGTCCTGCATATCAGGACGACGGCCTGCTTCTTGAGCTATAAGCCAAACACTTCGAATGCTCTCTGTTATTGTTGCCTTACACCAACCCTCATACTGTTGAGATATATCGCCAGGGAAGGCCATGGTATAAATAAAGCCGGTCATGAACTGATAAAAGCTATCTAGGGTCTCAATATTTGCAACTGAGAATGGATTTAAGCACAGGTTAGATTCTTGATTAAATACTACAAACTCGCCATTAAATAGTTTGCACATTTTGTAATAGCTTCTGCCAACATCAACTACCCAGACCCGCCCGCCAGTTGAGAGCTGAGCATAGGCCGCCTCTTGTATAAATACAGATTTACCAGCACCACTGCCCCCAACTACTGCAACATTATAATTACCGCGATTATTAGCAAATGGGTCCCAAAACATTATCTGACCACGTCTGCCAGCTAGCATTAGCTTATAACTTGAACCACCCTTCATCTCAGCAATAATTGGTGCCATATTGGCACAATTGGTGGCCCACATTTTATGCGTTAAATTTAACCCCTCGAGATCATCAAACAGGTTTGATGTTTGGCTCATTGGTATGTGGGCAAGCAAGGTTGCCATATGCATTAAATCGTTGCGCTCAATTTGCCACCTCATTTTGGAAGTGAAAATATTAGTTAGCATTGATATATGTTGGCTAGCCTCACCCCTACGACAACAAATCTGAATCTGAAAGTTGGTGACTAAAATACGTTCACCAGATTCCTTGTTAGATAAAATATCGCGCCACATTTGTGAATCCAATTCAGCCGAGCGCGACTTTCCTTGGCGCTCACGTGCTCTAACTTCTGCGTTAAAAGCTTGGGCTTCCCCTCCTTTGATAACATCTTTGGCATCCATTACTTTATAAATAAGGCTTAAACTAAAAGGGCATGCAAAACGCGCTTGACCAAACACTTCCCCTATCGCTTGAGCCATATCCCAAAGTCGCGGTGCTTGCAGTGGGTAATCTTTAACCCTAAATGTATAAATCTCTATATCGTTGTGTGGGTTTGCAACTCGAAGGCTAGTTATTTTGCGCAAATACGCAGGGTTGGTAAGCTGTTCGTTTAAACTCTTCTTAGCATCCCAAATTATATTCTCACCAAAAGCTGACTCGCTGGGCCGTAGCAATTGCGCACTTAAGTTTAGAAAATCAGTAGCAGATACTGCCTGGGGTTTAATTTGCAGTGTTGTAATGGAGGCTGTTAGTTTTTGCTTTAAATCTAAGACCTCAGCAATTGAATAACCTAAACTGTCATCAATTGAAAAAGAGAAGTACAGATTATAATCTCGAATAATGTATGGCTCTGCAATCATTGAAGTATTGGCGGCCTTTGCAGTATAGAGGGCGCGGTTTTGTGCGATTTTAGTAAAGATGTCGGACGCATTGGCACGCTCTGCAACATAAGAATCTAGCATGTTGCCAATTTTGTTAGAGGCATTTAATAAAATCTGGCCACAAGCACCTATTGGTAACTGGGATTGAAATATTTGATGCAAGTTTTTTGCCATAGCAGCATCTGCGCCAACTAATGGATCAGCCTCAAATAAGAATGCTTTGCCGTATTGGGTGGTGAACAGCCCAGTTGTCGGGTCAAAGGATTGATGTGGTAAGAATTTACTTATAGGGTACATACCTAGAGTATCATTGAACTGATGTAAACAGCTTTGTGGTATAGCACCACCCACATCATCAAAACTTACTAAGTTTTCAAAAAAGCGCTTAAAATTACTGCTGGCGGATTTTAGATTATCTAGATTAATCATGAGCATCATCCCTGCTTGATAAATCATCTAACACAGGTGGTGCCCATGCTGCATCCTTTACAATTATGTTAGCAAAAGATGCTTGATAGTAAATACCAGAGCTTGCCTCATAGGGTGATACCCACATTTGCAGCACAGTTTCTGGTATACGCTGCGCTGGGTTTGCATCATGCTGTACAACTTGTGCTGCAACTGTTGATGAAGGCTTTGCTGATTTCTTAGCACAAGATTCCTTGCTGCAGGATGATTTAGAAGTTGCGCCGCCAACCTTAATGTGCTTATCAATCTCGCTCATACTAAGGCAAGAAGGGCCTTTGCCGTATGGACAATCAAAGCGTGACTTTTCAGCACAGCCAGTGAGCGCAATTATGGCAATGATAATAAAAATGTGGCGCATTATTCATCTCCTGGAATTTGACTAATCTTGGTGATTGCTTGCATTAAATCGTTATTGGAGTTGCTCTGTGCACCCTTTGGCATAGGATTACCATTCACAACACCAACGGTTGAACTGGTATAGAACACGATATCAACCTCGCGCCCACCGTTTATTTGAATAATGGGTTGAAGATTTTCAGCTTGTTTGATTTTATATTTGGCTAACATATCAAGTCCGTTACCAATACCTTTACCAGCCCCTGCTTTTAGAATATCGGAGCTGGTGTAAGTAGTGGTTGAACCAAGAGCAGATATAGAGTTAGTGCCAGTGGTTGCAGCCAAGCCACTGCCAAGGCCAGATAGAGTTCCTGCAATAACAGCAGAGGTTACTAATTCGCCATCTCGTAGTATCATACGACCGCGCATACCAGCAGCCCCATCTTCAGATGCTACATAACCTTGAACTGTGGTCTCAATAATGTCGCCATTAGGAGCAATACATGTCATTAAATCTGGAGCTAGATATACACGCTCGGATGACATATCGCCCCAGGCAGAAGCATGTAAGCGGCATTGTTTTAGCGTGCGTAGTTTATGGCCATTGGGTAGATTACCCCAGCCAGTAATAGTTAAGAGCACTGGCTTTGGGTTTTGTTGTGAGCTTTGCGACGCTGACACATCCACACCATTAGCCAATTTTGCTTTAATAAAGCTATTACTAGGAATGCTAGTTGCAATATTGCGATGCCTGCTACCACTCTTAGGCTCTAAAGCAAATCTGTGAACAGTAAATCTGGAATCATCATCAGATAAAGGGAGTGTGTCTCTGGGGTTGTTAAAAGAGATATTATCATCTGGTAAATCTGAATCATTAAAGCCAGCAGACTGTACACTTCTTACCCGTGCACCTTTGCTTGGCGCAGCGCTTTGCGTATAAAGTTTTTCTTCCAATACTTCCAGGCGCTGCTCTAGCTCTTTATTTTGCTCAGCAGCATTCTCTAGTGCATCATTTAGGGCCAGCTCTGCGCTAGTTTTAGATTCAACTTTTTCTTTTAATTGCTCAATGTCTTTAGATTGCTTATCAACCCTATTGGAGAAATCCCACTCAAATCCATGCCGGTCGATATCGTTTGAAAAATTATAAGCAACGTTATCGCCAACCACAACAGGCTTGGGCGCATCAATACCCAAATATGCAGATGCCGCAATAACAACACCAACAATTAAGATACAAATTCCAAGTACTTTCTTTTGTAATAGGCGCGCTTTTAGACTGTTTATGCTCATAATTTATCTCGCATAATAAATACTTGGGTGCTGTTCTCGGGTGGCAATGTTTTATCAACGATAGATACTGCGCGCACCCCAGAGGTATAGAAATCCACTTCTTTTAGGGTCATAGCTTTATCAGTGATATTTTTAAAATCTAAAACTTGACCTTCAATTGCGTCTCCCTCGTAGAGGGCCTCTAAACTTAGCTTCATGTTGTTAATTTTTAACTTTTTAGAAACTGTAGTACGCGCAAAGCCATCAAGCTCAGCATCGTTATACATGGCACGTAATAGTTGCGCCAAAGTTTGGGTATACTCACGAGCATCAACAGCATCGATTGCTTTAACCCCAGGTGCAATTAGCACAATAGTTTCGGAGGAAATATTACTCGGCACAAACTCTAGCTGATATTTAGCGCCAAGCTCAGTTGTTAAAAAACCTTTAACTACAGCGTTTGATTTGAAGCTCAAAAAGGCTGAGCCATTTTTTGTATTTTGCTCCACAATAACCGAATTAGGCAGAGTCAAAGACTCAATACGGTCATTCTTTAGACTTATAAGATTTATATCATTTTGACTAACTACCGCACGTACCGGTTGTGCTTGAGTTACCGTAATGTTTTGCACCGCAAAGGCGCACCCCGGCAACAGAAACAAAAGTGGTACAAATTTATTTATTTTCATTATTGCCTTCCGCTATTTTTAGAATAAAAGGTTTGCCTAACTTGTTTGAAAATTGCATTACAAATGTTTTATCTTTGGCGCCTTGTGGGCTTGGGCCTTGATAAAATACCAATCTGCCACTGAGCGTTACCGTTTGTTTTGCAACATTAGTTGCAAGATGTTTAATATCAAAGCGGCTAGATAGATGTAATTTTTTAACTACCTTCTCATGCTCAGCCAATTGCTTTTTAAACTCGATATGCGCATTAGGGTGGATAAATTGTGCAAGCTGCACATACTGGCTATCAATGGTTTCTGGCGTTAAATCTAAGTACAAATGAATAAAATAATTAGCATGTTGCTGCAAGCCACTATCTGATAACTTACCGCCTGTGACTGAGAACATTGTGTCAATTACGGGTGGGGTAATTATTACTGTAGGATTAAATGCCTGATAGGCAATAGTTGCTGCCAATATCACCAGAACTACAGCTTGGGATACCACTAGATAGGTGAGCTTCTTGCGCTGCGCAAACAATGAATTATATTGTGTACTAAAGTTATCAGCTATCATCCTAATATCTCCCTAATGTGGGATGGAATTAAAAACTTATATTTGCGCTTAGAGTGCGGGAAGAACCAATACACGCCTTTAGTTGTTAAATTGCCAAACTTGGTGTTAGACAAATATCGACTTATTTTTATGCAAACCAAACCCGCAGCCATGCCTACAAACAGAGAGCCCAACACCCATAAACCCACCATACAACACAAGAAAATAGCAATCTCAGATACGTTGAAATTAGACATCTTCAGTGGTTCATTTAATGGTCTTGGAATCATCGGCACACTATAATCATTCATATTATATTAACGCCGTAGCTATAACCCAGGTTGGGAATTTAAAAGACATAACTGTTACAGTGCCAGCAAGCCCTGCAACCTTAAGGCTTTGTGATTCCACAAATTTCCAAACACCAACAGCAGCAGAGGACGTACCAACTAAATAGCAAATACCGCTAATAAAGCCCTTGGTGCCGTCATGAATTTTGGTGATTTCATCTGGCAGATCAGTAGGTGCTGCAAATACTGCGCCAGATATGGCAGCCAAACAAAGCCCCCACAAACAGATCTTAAATATTTTCTTGTTACTCATGCTCCCTCCAAAATTTTGCCATTAAAAACACTAACAACTTCACTTGAACCGCTTTAGCAAAAGGCTAATGCGCTGATTTTATTTTGCCAGCCTCAGAGTGGATCTCGCCCACTAGCCTTAAAACGTTTTGTGCGATCGTTTTCAAGCTAAAGCGTAAAAACTTCCAAGCCTCAACTCTCTCTTCTTGGGAGGCATCAAAAATTATCTTTTTTGTTTCATCTTCACTCGCAGAATTCGCCAATTTCATAAAGAAGCTCTCGCTATCGGTTGGCGGGATCTCTAGCGGCCCCATCATCTCTATTGGTAGCAGCATATAGCTGTCCATTTCTTCAATAAGATACGTAAAATCTTGAACTAATCTTCTATTTGATAGTTCATCAGCATCACGGATAGCTTTTACCACCTCATCTTTAGAGGTAAAATTTTTACTACCTTGCAAAAAATCTTTAGCCTGTTTACGAATCACTTACTCACTCCTTTACTATTTAAACTGTTAAACTTCACATTGGCGCACTTGTTAAAGCAATCTCAATGCTCTTTAGAAGTCTCCAACATACCATTAAATATGTCTTCTCCTGTTTTTTCCTCTATTTCCTTTACTAGTTGCTTAACAATTATATGCAGATCGATGGCGACAGTAATTCGCTCACTATATGCAATATCTTGAATTAGTTTTTCTATATTTTGATCTGCAATAACTGCCGTCAAAAATGTTTTGCCTTTTTCACTAAGCATTAGAGCCCCTTGATGACTATATGAATTAAGTATTTCATTAAAGCTGTTGGATGTAACTAGGAAAATTCTTATTTTTATGCAACAAATCAATAAATAAGAATTTTCCTAGTTTAAGCAAAAGTTAGGCGTAACCTAATATAGGTGGATTACCGTATTAAAGGTATCAACTTATCGGTGATAATTGAATTTATTAAATGTTGATCGTAATATTTGCAACCCTTAAGAGTTCTGCAATTTTAACACCAAGATCAAATAACGTCGCGCATGAAGTTTTCTTTTTTATGTTATCAATGTGTGCGTAAACAGTTTTTTCATCACGACAAAAATATGTTGCAACCTTTGGAATAGACCACTGATATAACATCAAAGATAATATTTCTGATTCACGCCTTGTTAAATTAAAACTAGAATTTGAATAAAGCAGATCGCTAAGATTGGTTAATACATTAATATCTATTTCTATATTGGCATTCATAGTTAAACATCCATATTGCGCCCGTTAATAGTTATGTAGTAAACATAATGCGCTTGTAGCAATCCTACGCAGCGCTGATATATGCCTAATATACACACTTTAATACTACACCATAGCAAACAATATTTGCAAATATCTTTATGCCTATGATTATGGATTTTGCTACACTGAAAATGTTATGATTACAAACAGAGAATAAACGCGAAATAAGACAATGTTCCAGTATACTGACTACTCTATTAATGAGGCTTTAAAAAAGAGCTTTTCTTCACGACTGTTAGACCTTTTAGCAAAAAAAGGCTATAGAAACAGTCGAAAGCCGTATTATGTAAACATAATTAAATTTGCTAGTGAGCTAACAATTTCAACTACTATGCTAAGAAGGTATTTGTCCTGCGTGGCGCTACCACCATTTGAAATAGTAGAGAGAGCCTCGAAAATATTAGATGTAGACCCCTTATGGCTATTGTGCGGGTATGAGCAAACTGAAATTGACCTGGATCTCTTAAAACAATTACTAAAAAAAATGATGCCTATATTTATAAAGGTATCTAGTATTTCTCAAAGCGAACTTGACGCAAAAATTGATTATTTATGCGAAATATATCAACATATTAGCGTAATAAAAACCACAGATGATGTTGAAAAACATAAACTTATCGGATGGATGTTAGAAAAGATTTTAATCGATGAAATTATTCCAACGACCAGTAAAAACAAAGTTGTGCTGGAGCATAGTTAAACTTTCTCTATACATACAAAAACAACACCAAAAAGATCCGTGTAACACATATTATCTTTCGCAATATCTATCGACCTAGCCCTCAGATCAACAAGCCTAGAATTGGATATTAAACCTTTTTTAACAAATTCAGATCCAAATATTTCAAGCACTAATAAATGATGTCTTTTTGTTTTTTCCGTGTAAAGGATTGGTCGAAAATGTTCATGGGCACGAACAAGAGCGTTACTAAATTTAGCTATATCTGAAAGCAACCTCATGCCATAATTTGGATCCCAAATATGATTAGATTGATTTTTTAAATGTAAATTATAGATCTCATGATACTCATCATAATCAGGGTATATC
>JACCDN010636789.1_pt1 | contig 10983 bp, 12 predicted proteins | sample 7441691 | NCBI WGS metagenome assembly JACCDN01 (sample SAMN15323439, study PRJNA562643) | freshwater metagenome | isolation source: river surface water | place: USA:Blue River Watershed | collected 2017-08-16
AACCAGGATTACAGATTGCGGTCGGCGGCTGTCTTGCACAGAAAGACCGCGAGACTATCGTTCAGCGAGCACCATGGGTTGATGTGGTCTTCGGCACCCACAACATCGGCTCATTGCCGGTTTTGCTGGAACGTGCCCGGCACAACGAAGAGGCCCAGGTCGAGATTCTCGAGTCGCTGCAAACCTTCCCAAGCCATCTGCCTGCCAAACGTGAGTCGACCTACGCCGCTTGGGTATCCATCTCGGTGGGCTGCAACAACACCTGCACTTTCTGCATCGTTCCATCGCTTCGCGGCAAAGAGAAGGACCGTCGACCTGGCGAGATCCTCGCCGAGATTCAGGCTCTGGTTCAGCAAGGCGTAGTTGAGATCACGCTACTTGGCCAGAACGTCAACACCTACGGCGTTGAGTTCGGTGACAAGGGAGCTTTCGCGAAACTGCTTCGTGCCTGCGGTCAGATCGAAGGCCTCGAGCGAGTTCGGTTCACGAGTCCGCATCCCGCAGCATTCACCGACGATGTCATTGATGCAATGGCCGAAACTCCAAACGTGATGCCAACCCTGCACATGCCACTGCAGTCTGGCAGCGACCGCATCCTCAAAGAAATGCGTCGTTCGTATCGCATGGAGAAGTATCTAGGCATTCTTGAGCGAGTGCGCAAGCAGATTCCGAACGCGGCAATCACCACCGATCTGATCGTTGGATTCCCAGGAGAGACCGAAGAGGACTTCGAACAGACCATGCAGGCGGTTCGAGACTCGAGATTTGCCGCTTGCTACACCTTCCAGTACTCGAAGCGCCCGGGAACCCCTGCCGCCGAACTGCCAGACCAGCTGCCTAAAGAGGTCGTTCAAGAGCGCTATGAGCGTCTGCTCAAGCTCGTCAACGATATCGCCTGGCAAGAAAATCAGGCTCAAATCGGCGCAACCGTAGAGGTACTCGTTGCCAACGAGGGCCGCAAAGACCAGAAGACTTCTCGCATGTCAGGACGCGCTCGCGACAACAGGCTCGTGCACTTTGAGGTGCCGGCCGATGCAGAGACTCCACGTCCGGGCGACATGGTCACGGTCAAGATCACTGACGCAGCTCCCTACCACCTGTTGGCTGACCAAGACGCCGATGCAGTTTTCGAGCTACGACGCACACGAGCGGGCGATGCTTGGGATGCCGCCGAGGCTGCATCATGCGGCACCGGGGTGCAATCCGGCGACTCGAGTGAGAGCGCTACCGTGAATCTCGGTCTGCCGGGGCTTCGCCCAACGGGTCACTAGTGCAAACCAAACTGGTTGCAGTGGTCGGCCCGACCGGCACCGGAAAATCCGATTTGGCGCTCCATCTCGCCGAGCAACTTTCACAGCGCGGCGCCAGAGCCGAAATCGTCAATGCCGACTCGATGCAGTTGTATCGCGGCATGGACATCGGCACCGCCAAGCTATCCGTTGAAGAGCGACGTGGTTTCGAGCACCACATGCTCGACGTTCTGTCTCCGCGCGAGGAATCTACCGCGGCCGAATATCAAAAGAAGGCCCGTCCGGTAATCGAGTCCATTCAGGCTAGGGGAGCGGTGCCAATTCTGGTCGGCGGTTCGATGCTCTACGTCGCCGCCGTGCTAAACAACTTCGACTTTCCGGGGCGCGACGAAGAGTTGCGCGCCGAACTCGAAAGCGAACTCGAAAACCTCGGTTCTCGGCGGCTACACCAGCGACTCGAACAGCTGGATGCGCAAGCGGCGGCCAGGATTGATCCGGCTAACGGCCGCCGCGTGGTGCGCGCCCTCGAGATCGTGATCTCGACCGGGCAGCCGTTCGCAGCGGCGCTGCCAGACCAGCCCGAAAGCTGGCAACCCGTGCTCGAGATCGGTCTGAACTCGGAGCGCTCTCATCTAACCCAGCGGCTGGCTCAGAGAGTAGCCAAAATGTGGCGGCTCGGGCTGGTGGATGAGGCTCAAGCGCTAATCGAAGAGGGGCTCCGCGAGGGCAAAACGGCATCCAGAGCCATCGGCTACTCGCAGGCGCTCGGGCAGCTTGACGGGCGGCTCACCGAGCAGGAAGCGCAGAACGAGACCACCATGCTGACCCAGCGCTATGCCCGGCGCCAGATGAGCTGGTTCAGGCGCGATGAGCGCATCCACTGGCTGGATTACCAGGACCCGAATTACCTGACTGCCGCGACCGACCTAACTCTCGCTTGGCTGACTGACCAGAGCAAATAGGCTTGAACTATGGCGCTACTGAATTTCACCAAGGGGCACGGCACCGGCAACGACTTCGTGCTTTATCTCGACGAGCACGGCGCACAGCCGCTGAGCGCCAAGCAGATTGCCCGCATTTGTGACCGACACTTCGGAATCGGCGCTGACGGGGTTATTCGAGTGATTCGGTCCAGCGCTCTTGCCGAGGGGCAGGCCATTTTGCGGGATGAGCCAGCGGCCGAGTGGTTCATGGACTACTACAACGCAGATGGCTCGGTTGCCGAGATGTGTGGCAACGGAACCCGTGTTTTCGCAAGATTCTTGACTGAAAAGGGGTTGGTCAGCCTCGCCGACGGCGAAACCCTGAGCATCGGAACCCGTGCCGGAGTGAAAGACATTCAGCGCAACCTCGCCGGCTTTGCGGTGGACATGGGGCGCTGGAGGCTCGAACCGCAAGAGGTTGTGGTTCAGGTCGATGGCCTGTCGGTTGCTCGCCCGGGCCTAGGTATCAACGTGGGTAATCCGCATGTGGTCGTCGCGCTCGCAGAGCCAAGTGAGCTGGACGCGCTAAACCTTCAGCAAGCGCCGCAGCTTGAGCCTGCTCCAGAATCGGGTGCAAACGTCGAGTTTGTGGTTCCGTCTGATCCGCTGGTTCAGGGCGGGGTCGGCAGCATCAGGATGCGCGTGCACGAGCGCGGTTCGGGCGAGACCCTCAGTTGCGGCACGGGCATCGTGGCGGCAGCCCTGGCCACTCGCCATTGGGCGGGCCAGGGAGCACCAAATCACTGGTCGGTCACAGTGCCGGGTGGAACCCTCGGTGTCAGAATGTTTGCGACCGAAGAGGGTGAACACGTCGGACTATCCGGTGCGGCTGAACTTGTTTTCGACGGTGTGCTGGATCTCGATCAGCTGAGTTAGCTGCGGGCGCTGTTACTCGCCAGTTGCCTCAACGCGAATCACACGAAAACCCTTGTCGGTATCGATTCGCTCAACCTCGTGCGACCCCTCGAAGCGATTGGCGATCCAAGCCTGCAACGAATCGGCACCCAGTTGCTTTTGCACCACTAGAAACGCTTCGCCGTGCGGCAGCAAGCGCGGCAGCCAGTGCTCGAGGATTCCGTGCAGCGCATCCTTGCCCACTCGAATGGGCGGATTCGACCAGATGCTCTCAAATCGAATGTCCGCGGGTACCTCATCGACGTGGCAAACTCTTACGTTGTTGAGTCCGAGCCGCTGGGCATTTAGCCTGGTCAGCTCAAGCGAGCGTTCGTTTACGTCCACTGCCCAAACCGTGGTCTCGGGATACGCAATCGCAAGGCTCAGCGCAATCGGCCCCCAACCGCATCCGACATCCAGCAAGTTGCCAAAGTTTGGTGCCAGGTCGAGGTGTCGAAGAAGCACCTTGGTTCCGGTGTCGATGTGATCTGGACTGAAAACCCCACCGCTGGTCTGCACGGTCGCATCGCGGCCAGCCAGGGTGACCCGCAACTCCTTCGGCTTGAATTCAGCGCTCGGCTGGCTCGTGAAGTAGTGCTCGGCAGACATATCGGCAACCTTATTACATCGGGCGAAGTATGGTTGTTCTCGTGCCCAAGAAACCCGAGAGCGAGCAGCCACCAGCATCGAGCGAGTGGATTGTCGAGGATGAGTTCGCGGCACCAGACCTGAGCAAAGCGCGCGCTGCGGTGAACCGCATCCTAGATCGCGACGCCAGAGCGGCTGCCCTGGGCGATGACAGCACACACGGCCACTCTGAGTATGACGGGCAACAACTCGACCTCGAAGAACGTTCGGCCCTTCGCCGCGTCGCCGGCCTGTCAACCGAACGTGAAGACATCAGTGATGTCGAGTATCGACAGCTGCGTCTCGAAAAAGTGGTGCTGATTGGGCTCTACGGCCAGCAATCGCTGCAGGAGGCCGAGAACTCGCTTCGCGAGTTGGCTGCACTCGCCGAAACGGCCGGAGCGGAGGTGCTCGATGGTTTGCTGCAGAAGCGAGCTCATCCGGATGCCGCAACCTACCTGGGCAAGGGCAAAGCTCAAGAGTTGAAGGCGCTGGTCGCCGCCGTTGGTGCCGACACCGTGATCGCGGATACCGAGCTAGCACCGAGCCAAAGGCGCGCCCTCGAGGACGTGGTGAACGCCAAGGTCATCGATCGAACCGCCGTGATTCTCGATATCTTTGCCCAGCACGCCAAGAGCCGCGAGGGCAAGGCTCAGGTTGAGTTGGCTCAACTCGAGTACCTGCTTCCGCGTCTTCGCGGTTGGGGTGAATCGATGTCTCGTCAGGCTGGTGGTCAAGCCGCCGGCGGTGTGGGCATGGGTTCGCGTGGTCCGGGTGAAACCAAGATCGAGCTGGATCGCCGCCGAATCAACACCCGTATGGCAAAGCTGCGCAAGCAGATAGCCGCAATGAAGCCCGCACGCGAGACCAAACGTGCCAACCGAACACGAAACGCGGTTCCAGCCGTTGCCATCGCCGGCTACACCAACGCCGGCAAGTCATCCTTACTGAACCGCATCACGCAGGCCGGAGTGCTGGTTCAGAACGCTCTGTTCGCGACTCTCGATCCGACGGTTCGCAAGGCCGTGACACCAGATGGTCGCGCATACACGCTCGCCGATACCGTTGGCTTCGTTCGCAACCTGCCGCACCAGCTGGTCGAGGCCTTCAGGTCATCTCTTGAGGAAATCGAGTCGAGCGATTTGGTGGTTCACGTGGTCGATGCATCGCACCCTGATCCAGCGGGTCAAATCGCAACCGTTCGGCAGGTAATTGCCGAGGTTGGCGCTAGCGGCATCCCCGAATTGATTGTGTTCAACAAGGCCGATTTAGCGGATGATGTCACGCGGATGGCGCTTCGAGGAATGGAGCCGGGCTCAATTCTTGTCTCGTCGCGAACCGGCGAAGGTATTGATGAGCTAATCGCTGCAATTGCGGTCAGGTTGCCCGAACCAGACATTCGGGTGACCGCGGTGGTGCCATACAGTAGGGGAGACCTGGTTTCGAGATTGCACCTGAACGCTCAGATTCTTGAGCTGGAGTATGTCGAAGAGGGCACCAAGCTGACGGCTTTGGTGAACCCGGTAATGGCTACCGAATTGGAACCGTTTAGGGTCGGCTAAAGCTTGCGCAGAACGGTGACGACCTTGCCCTGAATCTCGCAGTTGTCGCCAGGAATAGGATCCATGCTCGAGTTGCGTGGAATCAGCCAGACGTGGCCATCGACTTGCTTGAACACCTTTACGGTTGCCTCGCCGTCGAGCAGAGCTGCAACGATATCGCCGTTCTCGGCGGTCTTTTGGCTGCGAACCACGACGAAATCGCCGTCACAGATTGCGGCATCGATCATCGAGTCTCCGTGAACTTCGAGCATGAACAGATCGCCCTTGCCGACGTATTCGCGTGGCAGCGGAACAATCTTTTCTTGGTTTTGCTCTGCTGTGATTGGCACACCGGCGGCAATACGACCCACTAGCGGCACCATCGCGGCATCCGAGTATGGAGCATTGTCGAAAGAGCGGGTCTGCTCGACTAGGTGCTCGGGTTCGATCAGGATGCGAATACCTCGCGCGAGACCATCGAGTGCGATGTAGCCGGCCTTTTCCAGTTCTGAGAGTTGATACTTGACGCTCGAAGCCGCGCTCAGGTCAACGGCGTCCCCGATTTCGCGCATAGATGGCGAGTAGCCGCGCTCATTGCGATAACTGATGATGAATTGCAGGATGCGTTCGCGCACCTCGCTGAGCGAGTTGCTGTTTCTCTTGCCGGCCATCTCGAACCTTTCGCTGTAGCTGGTCAATCGTCGAGTTTGAATCAATGTCAGACCCTACCGATTTACTGCTCTTATCGAAAGTTTATTCGGATTTCAAAAGAAATCACAACAAATTTTCGAAAAGTTTTGAAAAAAGTATTGACAACACCCATATCGACTTTCGTAATCTTGTTCTAAATCGAACAGGTGTTCGAAAAAGTAGCAGAAGGAAACCACGAAATGACTCAGTTCACTTCAAACCACGGTTCACGCATCGCTCGCCCAGGTCACCTGGAGCGCCGCCAGGTGCAGGTCAGGGTGGCCGCAACGCCTGCTCGTATTTTTGTTCGACGAGCAACGGCACTGCTGGTGCTCGCAGCCGGCGCCTGGGCCTTCACTTTCGGTCAGTCGGCAATCGCCTCCAGTGCACCTAGCTCGACCGCTTCTTTCACCTACGTGACCGTTGAGGCAGGAGACACCCTTTGGTCGCTCGCCGACACCTATGCAACCGGCGAGGATTCGCGAGACTGGATTCAGGATCTGGCTTCGTTGAATGCACTCGAGAGCGCTGAGATTTACCCAGGCCAGAAGCTAGCTCTGCCTCAGCGCTAGACCCTGGCCGATAGGGCAGTGCAAGCTGCCGCTAACCTTGAACTGTGGCAAATCTCGAAGACCTCCCTCTGCGGGCCGACCTTGTCGGCCAAAAGCCTTACGGCGCGCCTCAACTGTCCGTGCCGGTTTCCTTAAACGTCAACGAGAACACCCATCGAATCCCCGAGGCTGTGGCACTCGATATCATCGAGCGGCTTTCCAACGCAATTCTCAACATCAACCGTTACCCAGACCGCGAGTTCTGGAGCCTTCGCGAAGCCTTGGCCCAGTACCTGGATCACAGTCTGCAGCCCGAAAACATCTGGGCGGCAAACGGTTCGAACGAAGTGCTTCAGCAGATTTTCCAGGCGTTCGGTGGCCCTGGTCGAAAGGCTCTGAGCTTCGTGCCGACCTATTCGATGTACCCGCTTATTGCTCAGGGCACCGGCACTGATTGGATTGGCGTCCCCCGCTCTGAGAACTTCGAGCTGACAACCCAACTCGTCTCAGAGGCGATTCGGCTTCACAGGCCAGACATCATCCTGATCTGTTCGCCAAACAACCCGACGGGCACCCCTGTGGATTTGTCGGTAATCGAGGCGGCATACACAGCAATGGAGGCAAACGGCAACGGTGTTCTGGTAATCGATGAGGCCTACGCGGAGTTCTCTCACCAGCTAGGCGCATCCGCGCTCGGGTTGCTAGAAGGTCGCCCAAAGCTCATGATCTCTCGCACGATGTCCAAAGCTTTCGCTTTCGCTGGAGCTCGACTCGGCTATCTGGCCGCGGATTCGGCGGTTGTGGATGCGCTCCGGCTCGTTCGGCTGCCGTATCACCTGAGCGCACTCACTCAGGCAGCGGCTGAGGGAGCACTGGCTCACTCGGCCGAGATGCTGGCGACGGTAGCCGACATCAAATACCAGCGAGATCGAATCCTCGAAGGTCTCATCGCACTCGGGTTGAGGGTCTATCGCTCAGACGCCAACTTCGTTCTGTTCGGCGGGCTAGATGACCCCGAACAGGTGTGGCAAAAGCTGCTCGATGAGGGCATCCTGATTCGAAATGTGGGGCTGCCGGGCACGCTGAGAGTGACCGCCGGCACCGAGGCCGAAACGACAGCGTTCCTGGCCGCACTCGAACGGATACTCGCCGACAACTAGACTTGGTACATCCCCAAAGACGCTCTGTCGAAAGGTCGTACCGTGAGCAGAACCGCAAGCATCGAGCGCAGCACATCTGAATCGAGCATCAAACTCGCGCTGAATCTTGACGGAACCGGCAAGTCAAACATCTCGACCACGGTTCCTTTTTTCGACCACCTGCTCACCGCACTGGCAAAGCACTCGCTGATCGACCTCGAGGTCAAGGCCTCTGGTGACACTCACATCGATGCACACCACACCGTCGAAGACACCGCCATCGCATTTGGTCTAGCGCTCAAGCAGGCCCTCGGCGACAAGTCGGGCATCGGTCGCTATGGCGATGCGACAGTGCCGCTTGATGACGCCCTGGCGCGCGCGGTTGTCGATGTTTCGGGCCGCCCGTACCTGGTTCACTCGGGCGAACCTGCCGGTTTCGAGTTTCACCTAATCGGTGGGCACTTCACCGGCTCGCTGGTCAGGCACGTTTTTGAGGCCATCGCTTTCAACGCGGGGCTGACCCTGCACGTAACCCTGCTCGACGGTCGCGATCCGCACCACATTGCCGAAACCGAGTTCAAGGCCTTTGCCCGCGCATTGCGCAAGGCCGTCGAGCTAGACCCGCGAGTTGACGGCGTTCCATCAACCAAGGGAACCCTGTGACCCGACCCTCGGTCGTGGTGCTCGACTACGGCAGCGGAAACGTCCACTCGGCAGCCAAGGCAATCGAAGCGGCCGGTGCATCCGTTCGGCTGACAGCCGACAGGGATGCGATCCTCGCGGCCGACGGCTTGCTCGTGCCGGGTGTCGGCGCGTTCAAGGCAGTCATGGAGCAGCTGGCTCAGGTGCGCGCCGCCGAACTGATCGATAAGCGTTTGGTTGCTGGAAAGGCTGTCCTCGGCATTTGCGTGGGCATGCAGGTAATGTTCGATCGCGGACTCGAGCACGGTTACGACGAACCGGGATTGGGGCAGTGGCCAGGCACGGTCGCTCAACTCGAGTCGCCGCGCCTGCCGCACATGGGCTGGAACACGATTGAAGCGGCCGAAGGGTCGAGGTTGTTCGCGGGGCTCGAAGCCGAGCGGTTCTATTTCGTGCACTCGTATGCGGCCAAAAGCTGGGATCTGGTGTCCGACGGGCCGCTCGCTGCCCCCAAGGTCACCTGGTGCGAGTACGGCGAAAGATTCGTGGCCGCGGTCGAGAACGGCCCGCTCTCGGCAACTCAGTTTCACCCCGAAAAGTCTGGCGCGGCAGGCATCAGGCTGCTGTCGAACTGGATTGAGACGCTGTAGGCATCCCGAAATTTGCTAACCCAACCCACCGCACTAACTAAGAGGATTTCATGACAAACAAACTCGAGCTGCTTCCGGCCGTGGACGTTGCAGACGGCAAGGCGGTTCGCCTTACCCAGGGTGAGGCCGGTTCGGAGACCGACTACGGTCACCCGGTCGAGGCAGCGCTTACCTGGATCGAGGCCGGCGCCGAGTGGATTCACCTGGTTGACCTGGATGCTGCTTTCGGTCGCGGCGACAACCGCTCGATCATCTCAGAGGTGGTCAAAGCCGCCAGCACGGTGAAGATCGAACTGTCGGGCGGAATCCGCGACGATGCCTCGCTCGAATCTGCGCTTGAGGCAGGTGCGACGCGTGTCAACCTCGGCACCGCAGCTCTCGAAGACCCAGAGTGGACAGCTCGCGTGGTCGCAAAGTACGGCGACTTCATCGCAGTTGGTCTAGACGTGCGCGGCACCACCTTGGCTGCCCGCGGTTGGACTCGCGACGGTGGCGATTTGTTTGAGGTGCTTGACCGCCTCGAGGATGCCGGTTGCGCTCGCTACGTGGTCACCGATGTCACCAAGGACGGCACTCTGCGCGGCCCAAACCTAGACCTGCTCAAGTCAGTGCTGGCCAAGACGGAGAAGCCCGTCGTCGCATCCGGCGGCATCTCGTCGCTCGATGACATTCGCGATCTGCGCGAGTTGGTCGGTATCGGCCTCGAAGGCGCGATTCTCGGCAAATCGCTTTACGCGGGCAAGTTCACCCTCGAACAAGCACTAGAAATCGCGGGTCGCTAATGGGTGTTGACCACGAGGGAATCCCACACATCAACCATGATCGCTTCGCTGATTCGGCCGGTCGCACCTGGTCGGGTCGAGAATTCGAATCAAACAACTGGTCTGCCGACGATGGCTCGGCTCCGCCTGAGCTGATTTCAGCAATCGAGTCGTTCAAGGCAGAGCAGGCTTCGCTGGCTTCAGTGGTCGATGCTTTGCGTGAGAACCGGCTTTTGATTCCGCTGCTGGCCAAGCTGGGGGAGTCGGGCAAGGGTGCTCGCGGTCAGGTGGTCGATAAGTCGGCTGACCTCGCGATTGTCACGGTCGAAACCCCCGATGAGCAGACCGGTTTGCCGGCATTTACCTCGGTGGATGCGATGGCGCGCTGGAACCCGCAGGCCAGACCGGTGCCCACGGATGCGATTAAGGTAGCTCTCGCGGCTGCATCCGAACAGACCAACAGAATCATCATCGATCCCGGCAGCCCAACCGAAATTGCACTTCGCCGTCCAGCAATTGAGGCGATCGCGCAGTCGCTACCATGGGCGCCGCCCGAAGAAATCGCAGAGATTCACGAGCTATTTTCCGCGGCGATTGCCAGTGAGTCCGATGTTTTTGCTTTTGCGCTGATGTCTGGTGATCCGACGGCGACTCTGGCCGGCAGCGAATTGCTCGCGCTGTTCCGAGTCAGAGCGGGTCTCGATTCCGAATTGTTGGATGCGACCATGCACCGCATCTTTGAGCGGCTCGCCACCGACGAACTGTTTGCTAGGTCGGTTGACTCAATGGCCGTCAAACTGGTTGCGGCCGAAAAGTAGCTAGTTGACCGGTCCGGTGTACTTCTCGCCAGGACCCGAGCCTGGGGCATCAGGAAAACTCGAGGCCTCGCGGAAAGCCAGCTGAAGCGAGCGCAATCCGTCGCGAAGCGGCCTAGCGTGGTGGTCGCCAATCTCTGGAGCAGATGCGGTCACCAAGCCAGCCAGGGCGTTGATCAATTTTCGCGCCTCGTCTAGGTCGCCCTTGTAGCCGTCTTCGCCAAGTCCGCACTGAACGGCGGCGGCACTCATCAGGTGAACGGCTACCGTGTTGATAACCTCGACAGCTGGCACCTCTGCGATGTCGCGGACTTTATCCTCGACGTCTCTGAATTCAACCAAGGGCTTTTCCTTTCAAAATCTATCTGCTAGGCTAACCCATGGCTCCGAGGTCCGCCTCGGTCAGAAGTGGATTTATTTCCCACCCGCGTCCACCGCTT
>JACCDN010158631.1_pt1 | contig 10982 bp, 10 predicted proteins | sample 7441691 | NCBI WGS metagenome assembly JACCDN01 (sample SAMN15323439, study PRJNA562643) | freshwater metagenome | isolation source: river surface water | place: USA:Blue River Watershed | collected 2017-08-16
CAGGTCGCTTCAACGAAGACGGAGACGCTCGAGTTCCACTAGACGTGAAGGTCGGCGATCGAGTCATCTTTTCGAAGTACGGCGGCACTGAGCTTAAGTACGACGGCAAGGAGTACCTAGTTCTCTCTGCTCGCGACGTGCTCGCAATCATCGAGCGCTAAACAAGTTCCAATCAAAAGCCCCTGGTTGCCCCAGGGGCTTTTGCATTTCCTAGGTCTAGGCTTTGTCTGTGGCCAAACTGAGTCGCCAAGGTATTGGCTATCTGTATGCAGTGAGCGCATATTTACTCTGGGGAACTTTCCCGCTGATTGTTGCGGCCGCGTCTTTTGCCGATCCGTTTGAGGTTGTGGTCTGGCGGTTAGTTTTCGGTTTCCTGTTTGCCATAGTTTTGATTGCCTTCACCAGAAGTTTTAGGCAACTTTGGGAGATTGTCAGAAACCCGAAGAAGCTAGGTTGGCTGGGGATTGCTTCGGTGTTTATCTTCACTAACTGGACCGTTTATGTCGTTGCGATTGCAACCGGTCACGTGATTGAGAGCTCTCTGGGTTACTTCATAAATCCGCTGCTCACCATTTTGGTCGCCGTGATTTTCCTGAAGGAAAAACTTCGCAAGTTGCAGTGGGCGGCGCTCGCCGTGGCGCTTCTGGCGGTAATTGTCCTGACGGTTGATTATGGCCGTCCACCCTGGATTGCATTTTTCCTGGCATTTAGCTTTGCCACCTACAGCCTGGCCAAAAACAAAATCGGGGGCAGAGTAAATGCCCTGCACAGCTTCACAATTGAATCCGGGCTTCTTCTTCCGGTCGCCCTAGTTCAGTTCTTGATTGTCGCGTCCTATACCCAAATCCAATTTGGAACTGCCGGTTTCTGGCCAAGCATGGTGCTGGTGGCCTTTGGCATCATGACCGCTATCCCTCTGATTCTGTTCGGGGCGGCCGCATCCAGGATTCCGTTAGCCATGATCGGGTTTATCCAGTATTTGACCCCAACGGCCGTATTTATCCTGGGAATCACGGTTTTTGGGGAGGAAATGCCGCCTGTTCGGCTCCTTGGATTCGTTCTGGTTTGGACCGGATTGGCCATTTTGACCTTTGATGCCTTGAAAAATAGGCCCCAGAGGGAAGTTCCCGCCGAAATCTAATTGTTACAAAGGGGCCTCCCAGTAGTCCCATAAATGCCCTTTGCCTGAATAAACTTGGGTCTTGTAGGCCTTTGGCCCACATCACAATTGCAATTGCAAGGAGCAATAAATATGACCAACAAAATCTCCAGGTCACGCTTCACCAAGGCAGTTTCAGCAACCGCAGTGTTCGCACTGGGTGCTGCTGTTCTGACTGGTTGCAGCTCGACCACAGCGGGAGGCTGTGAACTAGGTCCAACCGTCGACGGTGACCTCGTTCTAAAGCTCGGAACCGCACTACCACAGACCGGTAACCTAGCGTTCCTCGGCCCACCTGAAGAAGCAGGTGCTGCTCTAGCGATCGACGAGATCAACGCAGCTGGCAAGGGAATCAACATCGATGTTGTATGGGGAGACTCAGGTGACACCGACAACAAGGCATACGACACTGAAATCCCACGTCTTCTAAACGAAGGTGTTGAGGCGATTCTTGGTGCCGCATCCTCCGGTACTTCACTGCAGTTCATTGACCGTGTTATCGACCAGTGTGTGATTCAGTTCTCACCAGCTAACACTTCAGCTGCATTCACCACCTACGAAGACAAGGGTCTGTACTTCCGTACCGCTCCTTCGGACGTACTACAGGGTGAAGTTCTAGGAAACCTCATTGCTGAGGACGGACACCAGAAGATCTCTATGATCGTTCTGAACGACTCCTACGGAACTGGTCTAGCAGAATACGTAACCACAGCATTCACTGCTGCTGGTGGCGAGGTTCTAGCTGCACCTACCTACAACACTGGTGACACCAACTTCTCATCTCAGATTTCTGAGGCGCTAGCTGGAGACCCAGACGCAATCGTTCTAATCACCTTCGATGAAGTAAAGACCATCATCCCTGAGCTGGTTTCCCAGTTCCCAGCGGACAAGCTCTACTTCGTTGACGGTAACCTAACTGACTACAGCGCGGACTTCCCAGCTGGCACTCTAAAGGGCGCAAAGGGTACCTACCCAGGCGTTAACGAGAGCAAGATTGGTGACTTCCTAAAGAAGATGAACGACAACTGGGTTGCTCGTGGAAACGAAGAGCTAAAGCTAGCTGCTTACGGTCCTGAGTCATACGACGCAGTTGTTCTTCTAGCTCTTGCTGCGCTAGAGGCTCGCTCAACCGAGGGTGCCAACATGTCTGTGAAGCTATCTGAGGTATCAGGTGGCACTGGTGGCGGAACCAAGTGTTCTTCCTTCGCAGAGTGTGCTGACATCATCAACGGCGGTGGAACTGCGGACTACGACGGTCCTTCAGGTCCAATCACCTTGAACGACGTTGGAGACCCAACTGATGGAAACATTTTGATCCAGCAGTTCGACGACAACAACGTTCCAAGCACTATCCGTGGCTAATTAGCTACAAAGCAAAACCCCCGAGGATTTCCTCGGGGGTTTTCTTTTGCGTAACTTATCTTCACATTTTCTTCTGATTTGATTCCGCAACTTACCCTTGTCGCACCCCCAACTATTAGGAGATGAACATGTCTGTACTAAGTGAAGTACTCGCAGCAAATGCCAAGTATGTGAGTGAATTCGGAGAACGTGGCTCACTGGCACTGCCACCTGCTCGGCAGTTTGCAATTCTCACCTGCATGGACGCTCGACTCGATCCAGCAAAGTATGCAGGCCTTTCGGAGGGAGATGCACACGTAATCCGCAATGCCGGAGGTCGCGCATCTGACGATGCGATTCGCTCACTCGTAATTTCATACAAGCTGCTCGGAACTAAAGAGTGGTTCGTGATACACCACACTGACTGCGGAATGGAATTCTTCACCGACGAGTTGATTCGTGGATTGCTCGCAAACAGTTTGGAAACCGCAGCCCTTGGGGAAAACGGTTTCTACGATGTGGGTAGCGGACCGGGTTCGGCCGAGGCCAAGTACATCGACTGGCTAACAATTTCAAACCAGGCACAAAGTATTACGGAAGACGTATCTCGAATTAGTAATCACCCATTAGTTCCAGGGAATATTGCCATTTACGGTTATATCTATGACGTGAAGACTGGTTCGCTGATTGAGATTCCAGAGGCAACAAAAGTAGGCAAGGCTCGATAGAGATGCAAAAGAAAAGGACCAGGGATTCCCTGGTCCTTTCTACTTTTTCTAAGCTATGCGCCGAGTGTTCCTAGGTAGAGGCCGATGACCTGTGGGTCATTCAGTAGCTCTCGGCCACTGCCGGTGATTGCATCCTTGCCCTGATCAAGAACGTAACCGCGGTCTGAGATCTGTAGGCAGCGGCGAGCATTCTGCTCAACCATGATGCAGGTGACACCTGCCTTGTTGATCTCCGAGACTCTGAGGAATGCCTCGTCTTGACGAACCGGTGAAAGACCCGCTGACGGTTCATCCAAAAGCAGAACTTTTGGTTCCATCATCAAAGCTCTTCCCATGGCAACCATCTGTCGCTCACCACCGGATAGCGATCCAGCACGCTGCTTTAGGCGCTTACCCAACTCAGAGAAAATTGAGGTTACAAACTCCAGACGCTGGTTGTAATTGCCTGGGTTCTGGAAGATACCCATCTGAAGATTCTCTTCGATGGTTAGCGACGGGAACACATTGTTGTTCTGTGGAATGAAACCAACACCCTTTGAAACCAACTTGTTCGCCTTCAGTCCGGTGATTTCTTCGCCGTTAAGCAGGATGCCACCACCACGAATTTTTACCAGTCCAAAGATTGCCTTTAGCAGAGTTGATTTTCCGGCACCGTTAGGTCCGATGATTCCAATTAGCTCACCCTGGTTTGCATAGAGGTTTGCTCCATTGAGAATGTTTACTCCGGGAAGGTAGCCGGCAATTAGATCCTTGACTTCAACTACTGGTGTCATTTCTTCTTCTTCCCGTCAATTACGTCGATTCGTCCGGTGACCACACCCAAGTCGGTGTCCTGGTGTGAGCCAAGGTAGGCATCTATTACCGCTTGTTCCTTCATAACGGTGTCTGCTGGACCTTCGGCAACAACCTTGCCCTCGGCCATCACCACAACCCAGTCGGCGATGTGTCGAACCATGTGCATGTCGTGCTCAACGAACAGCACTGTCATGCCCTGCTTCTTCAGGTCAAGGACGTGTTCCAAAAGCGACTGAGTCAGAGCCGGGTTCACACCCGCCATTGGTTCATCGAGCATCACTAGCACGGGGTCAGTCATTAGTGCCCTCGCCATTTCCAGAAGCTTTCGCTGTCCACCCGAGAGAGATGCGGCGAAGTCGTCCTTCTTGCTGTCGAGCTTGAAGCGCTTTAGAAGCTCCAGAGCCTTGGTTTCTATTTCCTGATCTTGCTTACGCCAGATAGAAGGAATCAGGGCCTTGAAGATTGACTCACCCGCTTGGTTTTTGGCACCAAGCTTCATGTTCTCCAAAACCGTAAGCAGGCTCAAGGCCTTGGTCAGCTGGAAGGTGCGGACCTGTCCCTGCTGCGCAACCTTGAAGGAGGGAACACCGGAGAGCGAGTTGCCATCGAAAGACCAGGTTCCCTGGTCAGGCTTGTCGAATCCGGTGAGGAGGTTAAACAGCGTGGTCTTGCCAGCGCCGTTTGGTCCAATCAGGGCGGTAATTGCGCCGCGAGGGATTTCGAGGTGATCAACGTCAACGGCGGTTAGACCACCGAAGGTTCGCTTGACCCCGTCTGCCACCAGAATCGGATCTTTTTTCTTGACCCCAGGCTTTGGGTCACCGACGTGCAGGCCGGTGGTCTTTTTTGGGGTTGGGATTTCGTTACTTGACAAAGGTCAGCTCCCTCTTGTCTCCGAGGATTCCTTGCGGGCGGTAAATAACAATCAGCATCAAACCAATACCCACCAAGATGTATCGGAGGGTAGCGGCTTGCTGAGAGCTAATTCCAGGCAAGACTCCTACTTCTGTTAGGGCAGGCAAGAAGTTGGTGAGGAACGCCTGGAGCACCCAGAAGATCACCGAACCAAGTACCGGTCCAAAAATTGTTGCAGCGCCACCGAGAAGAAGTGCTGTCCAAACAAAGAATGTCAGCGAGGTCACGTAGACACCGGAGTTCACGTTTGCACTCAGTGCATAAACGATTCCACCCAGTGCTCCGAAAACACCACCGATCACTAGTGATTGCATCTTGTAAGAGAAGACATTCTTACCAAGAGCTCTGATGGCATCTTCATCCTCGCGAATTCCCTTGATGACGCGACCCCAAGGGGAGCGCATCAATGCCCACAAGAACAGCACGACTACAACCAACAGGATGGTTCCAAACAGAACTACCCACAGTGCTTGGGCCGAGTAGGTGAATGGACCAAAGCCATAATCCCCTGGAGGGAATGGGTTGGCATCACGGAAACCATTGTTGTAACCACTGAGACCGTCGGCACTACCGGTGTATTCCTCGAACGCGGTGGTTAGGAACAGCAAGCGCAGAATTTCAGCTACCGCGATTGTCACAATCGCTAGGTAGTCGCCACGCAAGCGCAGAGTTGGAATACCCATGATGAGTGCAAGAACAACTGCCGCAAGCATTCCAATTACCATCGCTAGCCACCAGGGCAAACCGAAGGTGAGAATTGCGATTGCGTAACCGTAGGCACCCACGGACATGAATCCCGCGATACCGAAGTTCAGAAGTCCGGTGAAACCGAAGTGCATCGCAAGACCCATCGCAGCCAAAGCCCACGCAATCGTGGTTGGAGCGAGAAGTGAAGCGAGCGTGTTGTTGAGAATTGATCCCCAGTCCATTTCGTTAACCTATGCGTCCCTTCTTGCCCAGAATTCCTTGCGGTCTGAACAGCAGAATTGCAATTAGCACAACCAGTGCACCTACGTACTTGAGGTCCGCAGGAATGAAAAGGCTGGATGTTTCAACTAGCAAACCAACTACCAGCGCGCCTACCAGCGCACCGAAAGCGGTTCCGAGGCCACCCAAGGTAACGGCGGCAAAGATCAGAAGCAGAATCTGAGCTCCCATGTCCCACTTAATTCCAGGGCGGAAGTAAGCCCAGAGAATTCCTGCGAGACCGGCAAGCGCTGATGCCATGATCCACACAATTCGAATCACTCGGTCAACGTCAATTCCCGACGCCGCAGCAAGATCGATATTGTCCGAAATTGCTCTGGTTGCTTTACCGATTCTGGTGAAAAGCAACCAGTAAGCAAATCCCAATAGCACCACCACTGATAATGCCATTGACACAAGATCGGTCGGACTAACAGCTACTGGTCCAAGTTGAATAATCGAGGTGTCATATCCAGGAAGCTGAATGGTTCCACCGCCAACAAAGAACTGGAAGATGTAGCGTCCGGTTAGCGCCAATCCAATTGACACAATCATCAACTGAACTAGTCCAAGACCACGCTTTCTCAGCGGTTTCCATAATCCCGCATCGAGCCCGTAGCCAAGTGCCGCGCTAGCAACGATCGCCAAAATAATCGCCACGAACATCGGAAGACCAAGATTTGCAAAAAGCAAAGCACCGAGCGCTCCGAAGGTAACCATCTCTGAATGCGCAAAGTTTGAAAGACCAGTAGTTCCAAAGACCAACGAGAGTCCGATTGCTGCCAGTGCGAGCATCAAACCAAAGTTGACTCCCAAGAACAATCTTTGAATCAGCTGATCTGTGAAGTTAACGGCTTGGCGCGCTCCTTCACCGATAAAGAAGTTTTTAGTGACTCGACCACCTTGACCAATTTCTACTTCTTGTTCCGCGCCACCTTCCAAAACTGCGATGCCCTCGGGCAACGTGGTTTCGTCAAGGAATACTTTGTAGGTGTCCTGAGCGGGAACTCCAATTAGCCATCTTCCCTCTGCGTCGGTAACTGTCTCGGCTTCGTAGCCGGCTCCAGTCACAACGATTCGCACTCCGGAAAGAGGTTGACCTTCATTCTTGACGTTTCCAGAAATGGCAAATTCCATCTCCTCATTAACGCTGTCCGCGAATGAGGTGGAACCGATACCGGTAACTGAAATTAGGGCCAAGACGAAGGCGGCGATGATTTTTGTCACCCTTGTAAGGGTGGCTTTGGCAAGGAGCACTAGTCCTCCATTTAGTCAGGGGCCGCGTTGCCCATGGTCTTCCCCTGGTCGGGGACTTAAAAACATTAGCAGTGCTGCGGGATAAGATTGTCCTCAGCTCGTATTGGGCCTTGGACCGCAAAACATAAGGAAAATCTATGGAGCAGGACCCTTTCTCCCTGGTAGGTCTCACCTACGATGACGTACTGCTTCTGCCTGGCCAATCTGACGTAATCCCAAGCGCCGTCGGCACCAAGACCAGACTCAGCAAGAACCTAGAGATCAACATCCCACTGCTTTCTTCGGCCATGGACACCGTTACCGAGTCCAGGCTGGCCATAGCGATGGCAAGACAGGGCGGAATTGGCATTCTGCATCGCAATCTCTCCTTGGAGGACCAGGCGACGCAGGTTGACCTAGTAAAGAGGAGTGAGGCGGGCATGGTCTCCAACCCCGTCACCACAACCCCATACGCCACTATTCAAGAGGTGGACGACCTTTGCGGCAGATATCGAGTTTCCGGATTACCGGTGGTCGATGAAGACGGCAAGTTGGTGGGAATCGTGACCAACCGAGACATGAGGTTCGTCTTGGATGTCCAGCGCACCACCACCCTGGTGAAGGACGTAATGACTTCAATGCCCCTGATTACAGCCAAAGTAGGCACCAATCCGGACGAGGCTATGGCCCTTCTAGCCCAGCACAGAATCGAAAAACTACCTTTGGTCGACGACCAGGGGAAGCTTCGTGGGCTGATTACCGTGAAGGACTTTGACAAGAGCGAGAAGTATCCAAACGCCTCCAAAGACTCCTCGGGCAGACTCCTGGTCGGAGCGGCAGTCGGCGTTGGCCCGGACGCCTGGGAGAGAGCGATGGCCTTGGTTGAGGCCGGAGTAGACCTATTGGTCGTAGACACCGCCCACGGCCACAACACCGCGGTTCTGGACATGATTCGAAAGCTCAAGCTAGAGCCATTCGCCAAGCACACCGACGTTATGGGCGGAAACGTGGCCACCCGAGAGGGAGCCCAGGCGATCATTGACGCCGGGGCGGACGCCGTAAAGGTTGGAGTGGGCCCAGGCTCGATTTGCACTACCCGCGTCGTGGCCGGAGTCGGAGTTCCACAGATCACCGCCGTCCACCTGGCCTCCTTGGCTGCCAAACCAGCGGGGGTTCCGGTGGTTGCCGACGGAGGATTGCAGTATTCCGGCGATATCGCCAAGGCTTTGGTGGCTGGGGCCTCTTCCGTGATGCTCGGTTCACTCTTGGCTGGAACCGATGAGGCTCCAGGGGACGTGACATTTGTAAATGGCAAGCAATTCAAGACTTATCGCGGCATGGGTTCTCTGGGAGCGATGCAGTCCCGTGGCCAAGCAAAGTCTTATTCCAAGGACCGTTATTTCCAAGATGATGTTTTGCGTGAGGACAAGTTGGTGCCGGAAGGCATCGAGGGGCGCGTGCCATATCGCGGAACAGTGGCGTCGGTAGTTCACCAATTGGTTGGAGGGCTTCGTGCCTCTATGGGATACGTCGGAGCCGGCACAATCGCAGAACTTCAGAGCAAGGGTAAGTTTGTGCGAATTACCGCTGCAGGTTTGCGCGAATCACACCCACACGATGTGCAGATGACAATCGAAGCACCGAACTACGGCACTCGCTAGGAGTCCAAAATGAATGAAATAGAAATTGGAAAATCCAAACGCGCTGTGCGCTCCTATGCCTTCGACGACATCGCGATAGTTCCAACGAGACGCACTCGAGACCCGCAAGATGTTTCCACCACTTGGAGCATTGACGCATTCAAGTTTGATCTGCCAGTTGTTGCCGCTCCTATGGATTCAGTTATGTCGCCAGCAACTGCAATTGCAATGGGTAAGCTCGGCGGTCTTGGAGTTTTGGACCTAGAGGGACTTTGGACTCGTTACGAAGATCCAACAAGGCAATTAGCTGCAATTGCAAATGCTAAAGATGAAGACGCAACCGAAGTTTTACAGTCGGTCTATGCCGAACCAATTAAGGCAGAACTAATTGCACAGCGTTTGGGTGAAATTCGCGCAGCAGGAGTCACTGTTGCCGGCGCCCTCTCTCCACAGCGAACCGCGGAGTTTTCAGAAACAGTCTTGAAGGCCGGGGTAGATCTTTTTGTGATTCGTGGCAACACGGTTTCAGCCGAACACGTGTCGAAGACTGTGGAACCTTTGAATCTAAAAGAGTTCATTTACAAGCTGGACGTTCCGGTAATTGTTGGCGGGGCCGCAACCTACACCGCCGCGCTGCACCTAATGAGAACTGGTGCCGCTGGCGTGCTAGTTGGCTTTGGTGGCGGAGCTGCTTCGGCAACTAGAAACATTCTTGGAATTCACGCACCCATGGCAACTGCGGTTGCAGACGTAGCCGCTGCAAGGCGCGACTACATGGATGAGTCCGGTGGGCGCTACGTGCACGTTATTGCAGACGGTGGTCTTGGAACTAGCGGAGACATTGTGAAGGCGATTGCCTGCGGCGCGGATGCGGTAATGCTCGGCTCGGTATTGGCAAAGTCCGCAGAAGCCCCCGGAAAGGGCTGGCACTGGGGTCAAGAGGCGGTTAATCCATCGCTGCCGAGAGGAAAGCGCGTCTGGGTTGGAACTCACGCGCCCATGCAGAATGTATTGCTAGGTCCTGCTGCCGTAGCGGACGGGACCAGCAACTTGATTGGCGCCCTAAAGCGTTCAATGGCAACCACTGGTTATTCAGATTTGAAAGAGTTTCAAAAAGTCGACGTGGTTATTGCTCCTTACGGAAAGTAAATGACACCAACTTGGTTTCAAACCGCCAAGCGTCCCAAATATCTTTTTGGTTTAGCGCTTGCGATTTTGACCGCAGTGGTTTTTTCGCTATTGGGACAGTGGCAACTGTCCAGAACATTTGAAACCGTTGGGCAAAGTTCAAATTTCTCTGAACCAATTCCAGTTGAAGAACTATTGCTAAATGAACTTCCCGAAGGGGAACCCGTTTTTGACCGACTTGCAACCGCCAACGTGATGCTGGATCTAACCAATATGCATATCGTTGGAAATCGACTTCAGCTCAAACCTAACGACACCACAGAGCCCGGTTTTTGGCTGATAGCAAATTCACGCGCTCTGATTGCGGATGAAACTTACTCTCTGACATTGGCACTAGGTTTTTCGAAAGACCTAGAAATTCTGAGGACCCTCAAGAGCGAACTTGCTAGTTCAATGCAGGCGCAGGCATTTCTTCCCATAACCGGAATCGTTGAACCAACTGAGGCGCCAAAGGAATCTCTCGCTTCGGACGTGCTCGGATCTCTCTCGCTTGCGCAACTTGTGAATCTGTATTCTGAGGAGCCAATTGCGACTCTTCCGGCATACCTGATTGTCACCGAGGGTTTTTCGGCAGATTCCTTGGAACCAATTCGAATTCGAATCCAGCAAGAGCAGATCAGTGTGAACTGGCTAACAGCTTTCTATGCCCTTGAGTGGGCATTCTTTGCCCTAGCCGCCTTCTATGTTTGGTGGCGGGTGGTGATGGATGAAGTAATTCGTCGCAGGGAAGAAATTCAGCCCTAGTTTTTTAGCAATTGGACGGTTTGAAAGAGCGAAAACTGACTATCCTCTCTTTTATTAGGGAGGTCAAATGAGCATTCGAGCCAATGTAGTTATCCAAGATCCAATCGGTCTGCATGCCCGTCCAGCGGGCCAGATCGTGAAGCTGGTCAAAGAGAGTGGCCTCGAAGTGCTCATCGGTCCCGAGGGTGGCGAGATGGTGAAAGCTAACTCCCCGCTGCGCATGATGGCCATGAAGGCCAAGACCGGAGAGACCCTCACGGTCGAGATCGA
>JACCDN010994808.1_pt1 | contig 10982 bp, 11 predicted proteins | sample 7441691 | NCBI WGS metagenome assembly JACCDN01 (sample SAMN15323439, study PRJNA562643) | freshwater metagenome | isolation source: river surface water | place: USA:Blue River Watershed | collected 2017-08-16
AAGCGGCCGGAACAGGTGTTCTGCACGCATGGGGAAGAGGGGGCCGCGGTCGCACTGGCGACGCGATTGGAGAAGGAGCTGTCAATCAAGACCCAGGCGCCGCGGTATCAGGACGTGGTGACGCTATAAGCCAGCGCGTTGGAAGGGTTGACGGCGGTAGGGATTTTTGCTACGAATACCAGGTCACCGAACCGCCGTGCGGACCGGACGTTTCCTATCCGCCCCCCTCAAGGAGCATCGCATGAAGATCAAGACCGCCATCCTTTGGTCTCTCCTCAACGGGCGCAACCATCCGTTGGTCGCGGATGCCGACCTGACGATCCATGCCTTGCGGCCCCTGGTCGACGGCCTTTTCCCGGGTATCAACTACTTCTCCGTCACCGGGTTCGGTCAGGTGATGCGCGACTGCGCCATCCCCGTGCTCAGGAAGCGCTTTCCCGAGCTCCTCACGACCCCGTCCGAGGCAGTCCAGGCGGACGCGCTGACTGAGATCGCCGAGCCGTTCCTGCCCTCCAAGGGATACGAGTGGCAGAACAGCCTCGCCTGGAAAGGGCGGTTCGACGCCCGCCTGGCTGCCCAATCCCGCCCGTCGCGCACGACCGGCTCCAAGCGGGCACGTGCGTGATGACCCCCACCCAGCCCGAAAGGCTGGTTTTTCCCTTGATCTAGACAAGATTCCCCCTTTCCTGTATCCTCCTCCGGAACGCCGCTCCCGGTGTCATTTATTTCTATGCCAGCCATCCGCAACATCGCCATCATCGCCCACGTCGACCACGGGAAGACCACCCTCGCCGACGCCCTCCTCCGCCAGTCCGAGACGTTCAAGGACAAGACCCTCGAAGGCGAGGCCATTTTGGATTCCAACGAGCTCGAACGCGAGCGCGGGATCACCATTCTCGCCAAGAACTGCGCCGTCATCTATGGCGGCGTGAAGATCAACATCGTCGACACCCCGGGCCACGCCGACTTCGGTGGGGAAGTGGAGCGCATCATGAACCTCGTCGACGGCGTGCTCCTGCTCGTCGACGCCAAGGAGGGTCCCATGCCGCAGACCCGCTTCGTGCTCAAGAAGGCCATCGAGGCCGGGCACCGCATCATCGTGGTCATCAACAAGATCGACAAGCCGGAAGCCCGCACCGAATGGGTCATCAACCAGGTCTTCGACCTCTTCGTGACGCTCGGCGCCTCCGACGCCCAGACCGATTTCCCCATCGTCTACGCCTCGGGCAAGCAGGGGAAGGCAGGTGTCGAGAACGACCTTTCGAAAATGACGGGCGTCTCTGGCCTCTTTGACGTGATCCTCAAGGAAATCCCGGAACCAAAGGTCGACAGCACGGGCCCGCTCCAGGTTTCCGTCGCCAACATCAGCTACGACAACTACAAGGGCCGCGTCGCCATCGGCCGCGTCGTCCGTGGGATCTTCCGCCCGGGCCCGGTCGTGCGCCTGGACCGCCAGGGCAAGCCGTCCAACCAGAAGATCGCCTCGCTTATGGGCTTCATGGGCCTCGGCAAGGTCGAGATCGCCGAAGCCGTCGCCGGGGACATCGTCCTCTTCGCCGGGATCCCCGACATCACCATCGGCGAGACCGTCGCCGACCCGCTCCAGCCCGAAGCGCTCCCCGTCATCCAGATCGAGGAGCCGACCGTGAAGATGACCTTCGGCGTCAACACCTCGCCCTTCGCGGGTGAGGAAGGGACGCTCACGTCGTCGCGCAACATCAAGGAGCGCCTCGACCGCGAACTGCAGAACGACGTCGCCCTGCGCATCGACCAGGGCCAAGGCGACGGCAACTTCATCGTCTCCGGCCGCGGCGAGCTGCACCTCTCCATCCTCATCGAGCGCATGCGCCGCGAGGGGTTCGAGCTCCAGGTCTCCCGCCCGCAGGTGATCTTCAAGGAAGAGAACGGCGTCAAGACCGAGCCGTATGAGGAGGTCTCCATCGAATGTCCCGAGGGCATGTCCGGCTCCGCCATCGAGAAGATGGGCCGCCGCAAGGCCGAGATGAAGGACATGCGCGTCGAGAACGGCACCGCCTACCTCACCTTCGAGGCCCCGACCCGCGGGCTCATCGGCTACCGCACCGAGTTCATGATGGACACGCGCGGGCAAGGCATCATCAACACCCTCTTCCTGGGCTACCGCCCGTTCGTGGGTTCGATCGACGCCGCGCCGCATGGCTCGCTCATTTCCTTCGAGACCGGCGAATCCAACAGCTACGGCATGCAGAGCGCCCAGGAGCGCGGCGCGCTGTTCATCCGTCCGGGCATGAAGGTGTATGAGGGCATGGTGGTCGGCCAGAACGCCAAGGCCGAGGACATCTGCGTGAACATCTGCAAGGAGAAGCGCCTGTCTAACATGCGCTCCAAGGGCGACGGCGTGGCCGAAGGCCTCACCACCCCGCGCGAGATGAGCCTCGAGGAATGTCTCGAGTACCTCGGTGAGGATGAGCTGCTGGAAGTCACCCCGAAAAATTTGCGGATCCGCAAGGTGTTCCTGAAGGAGTTCGAGCGGAAGCGTAACTAAGCGAACAAGAAAGAAAAGACTCCCGACCGTGGTCGGGAGTTTTGTTGTGTGAAAGAAAAACGCCCGGCACGTGTCGTGCGGGCGAAGGGCCGGGCCGCCCTCAGGCGGGAGCCTCAGCCGTCCTGCGGCGGATCCGTGGGCTTGGTGGGGCTCACGGCGACCGGCTTGGGCTCACGGCGCTTCCAGATGAGCTCCTTGAGCGCGATCAGGCCAAGGGCCGGCATCCCGAGCGGCGAGATGATCGCGACCCAGAGGGAGACGGGATTGAGCTCACGCTCACGATGGTGGACCGCGGCCAGGTAGATGACGCCGATCCCCCACATGGTGAGGCAGTAGGCCGTGAGGCTGTTGAGGTATGAGTCCATTCTTTTTCCTCCGTCTAAGTTCCGTTCTGCGTGGGGTCTGGCGGGGATCAATCCCGCGTGTGTTCGGACGCCTTCGCCGCCTTGGCCTGCTCGGCCTTCTGCTGGCGTTCGTAGGTGAACCTGTCCCAGACGTCCACGAGGGCCGTGATGCCGCGCATCGGGACGGTGGCGGGGGATGCGACGAACTCGTAGAACGCATCGCTACCGAAGGCGACGTACCGGCCGATGGCGCGGTCGCGCATCAGGAGGGCGAAGCCGATGGCGTACAGCGCGACGACGCCGGCGAGCAGTCCGTGCCCGTAGATCGCGGCACCGACGACGGCCCCCACGGTGACGAACACGACTCCAAAGATGAACTTGCCGCTGAGGAGGAGCTGCATAGCGATGCCTTCTGGCGGATCCGTCCGCCGTTGCCTAGGGACTGCCTCCGAACGAAGCTGGTCCGTATGACCAGGGACGCTTAGAGGTGATGGGGAATCGTAGCAGTTCTCCACGTTTTCGTCAACCGGATCGTACAAGACAAAGGGAAAAATAGCGACATTTAACGCAAATATAGGGGATATTTAAAGAAAAAACTCCACGGAGGTGGAGGAGGGGGCGCTGTGGTCCCCGACGGCACGGGACGGAAGGATCCAGTCCGGTCGAGCCGTCGTCCCGTCAGCGGCTTTACGGGCTTGGAAGTCAGTTGTTGCCGATGATGGCGAGGGCTGTCTTGAATACCCAGACCGTGAAGTCCACTGATAGGTTCAGCGGCGAGCAGAGCCACCGGAGTAGCGCGTCTCCAGGGTGCTCCGATTCCCTGGAAGCCAGGAGGCGTAGCAGTCCGATCCCGTAACAGAAGCCCATCCAGAGACCGATCCCGAGGAGGAATGCGTCCATGTTGCCTCTCTTTCAGAAGATGCTTGAAGGCACTCCACTCTAGCCGGGTTTTGCACGATTGTAAAGCCCCTCTTACGAGAGGGGCGGGCCGATCGTATAGTTGGTGAAGAATTCGTCCGGGATGTCCTTCACGGTACTTGCCCAGTTCGCTCCCCAGAGCTCAATGGCGCGGGCCTCGTTGGGGATGAGGCGCATCGTCCCGAAGACGTCCGAGACGACGTAGGTTTCCGGCGAGGTCTGTGATTTCACGAGCGTCCCAGGCCGGTGCGTGACGTTGCGGACGATGCGGAAGGCCGAGAGGGCCGTGTCCGGCACGCGCGTCACCTGGTCGAACGACGGGTACCAGGACCGGAAGGTCGCCTCGTTGGGAAAGATCAGGCGCTCGTCGCCCGGTAGCAGACAGTATACGGCGCTCGAGGAGGGGACACGGACGGTATACGTGCAATCCAACGTCGATTGATCTACGAAAGCGAAGGTCCGCCGCGAGCGCTCCGGATCAGCAAAGGTGAAGAAACGATCGCGTTCTTGCGGGCTGAACTGGTCGAGCCATTGCAGGACGGCGCGGATGTCGACGAGCTCGTAGCGGATCTCCTGCGTCTGGCCGTCTTCGGTGATCGTCACGATGCGCGTTGGGATCCCGATGAGGTTATAGGCGCCGTTTAAGGCCGTCCCGCCTGAGTTGCCAGGCTGGAAGGTGGCCGTGGTTCTGATGAAGCCATTGCTGAATCCTTGGATGAAACCGGTTTGGACCGTGAGGTTGCCGCCGCCGGGATAGCCGAGGACCCACATGCGCTCGTCGACCGTGGAGAATTCCCAGACGTTCAGATAGGGGAACGGGCCGGACAGGGCCTCGCGCGAGCGCGGCAGGCCGATCTGCAGGAGGGCGAAGTCCTGGTTGTGCGTTGGGTCGAAGGTCCAGCGGGTGACGGAAGCCTCGTACGTGTAACGAAGGCGCTCGGTATCCGGATCGATGAGGCGGACCTGACAGCCTGCGGCGGGACGGATCGGCGCGTCCGATTCGACATCGGCGATCACGTGGGCGTTCGTGAGGACGTAGCCCGTAGCGCTCACGATCGTGCCGGAACCCTGGCGGTTGCCGCATTGCACGAACACCGTGGCCTGCCGGACTTCGGACGGCAAGACGGGATCGGCCGCCTGGGCCGTGGGGATGGTGATGAGGAGCGACAGGCCGTACACGGCCGCGGCGAACAAGGGGACGCGCATAGATGTCGCGCACCTTAGCACGCCGGTTTGCCTTCCTCAACGCACGTGCTATGCTCTGCGCATTTTTCCCTATGCGCAAAGAAGTCGTCTTAGACATCGAGACCCAGAACACTTTCCAGGATGTGGGCGCCTACAACCCATCCCTGCTGTCCGTCTCCCTCGTGGGTGTGTATTTTTACGAGACCGATACGTATGAGTCATTCCTCGAGCCAGACCTCCCCAAGCTCTGGCCCCGCCTCGAACGGGCCGACCGCATCATCGGCTACAACCTCATCGGGTTCGATTACCCTTGCTTGCAGCGCTATTACACGGGCGACATCAAGCGCCTGCCGACCGTTGACCTCCTTGCCGACATCGAGAAGCAGATCGGCCACCGCGTGAAGCTGGACGACGTGGCCCACGCAACCCTCGGGGTGGGGAAGAGCGGCCACGGCCTCATGGCCGTCGAATATTGGCGCAAAGGGGAGATCGACAAGCTGAAAGAATATTGCCTCCAAGACGTGAAGGTAACGCGCGACGTTTACGAGTACGTGCTGAATAACCAAGAATTGTTCTATTTCGATCGCCAAGGGGGGAAGCAGCGCGTGCCGCTCTCCCTCGAGCTGCCGACCGCCAACGCCCGGCCCGCCATCAACCTCTCTCTGGGGTTCTAACCGATGCGGGAGGCACGAACGTCCGATTCCGTCGGGCGTTTTCGTTATCCACAAGGCCTTTTTTTGGCGAATCAGCTTGCGACGCTCGGATCGGGTCCGATTCCTGGGTGAATCGTGGGCATTTGCCCCGGGGTCAGACCACAAGATATTGTGGCCAAGCATCCTTTGAACCACTACATCTTGTGTTTCTATGACTTCCTTCTTCGTCCTCACCCGGAGCGGGGCCCGCGTGCCCTTCGACCTGGGCATGCTGGAGCAATCGCTGGCCCGCGCCGCTGCCGAGACGGGTGAAGCGGACGCGTTCCTTGTCCGTTCCCTCGCCGAACACGCCGCCGAGGCCGTCTTGCCGTTATTCGAGGCCCAGGCCGAACGTCCGTCGACGGACATCCAGGCCGCCATCGCCGGCTCCTTGCGGGCTCAGGGTCGTGCCGCCATCGCAGAGGCCTATGAGCGCCATCACGTGCCCGTTGCCCTGCCCATGGAAGCCCTACAGGCCCATACGCATGAGCCCGAGCCCATCAAGCCCGCGGCTTCTGCCCCGGTCCCGGTCACCGTCATGGTCGGCGAGGTCCACGCGCCGCGCCGCCGCCGCCTGAGCGAGGAGCGCCGCGCCATGACCCACAAGTTCCGCGTCGGCGACCAGGAGGGCTACATCACCGTCGGCCTCTACGACGACGGCCAGCCCGGCGAGATTTTCCTCAAGATGAGCAAGGAGGGGAGCTTGCTCAGCGGCCTCATGGACTGTTTCGCGACCTCCATCTCGATCGGCCTGCAATACGGCGTGCCGCTCAAGGTCATGGCGCGCAAGTTCACCAACGTCCAGTTCCCGCCCAACGGCGAGACCGAGAACCCCAACATCCCGACCGCGCAGTCGATGATCGATTACGTCTTCCGCTGGCTCGCCCTCAAGTTCCTGACCCCCGAAGAGCGCCAGGCCATCGACGCCGAAGCCGAGACGGCCAGCGCGCACGCCCTCGCGCCTTCCGTGGAAGAGCACATCGGGCGGCTATCCCTGTAACCCCGTATGAGTTCATCGATCTTTGGCTCGTGTCCCATCCTCACGCACCGCAAGTTCTACCGGCCCTTCGAGTATCCGCATTATTTCGAGTTCTTCCGTAAGCAGAACCAGGCGCACTGGCTGCCGACGGAAGTCCCGATGGAGGCCGACATCAGCGACTACCGCTTCCGCCTCACGCCGTCTGAAGTTGCGCTCATCACCCAGATCCTGCGTTTTTTCACCCAAGGGGACATCGAGGTCAACAACAACTACAACACCCAGCTCATCCCGGCCTTCCCGAAGCCGGAGATCAAGATGATGCTCTCGTCGTTCGCGGCCATGGAAAGCGTCCACGTCTGGGCCTATTCCTACCTCAACGACTCGCTCGGCCTGCCGGAGAAGGAATATTCCGCCTTCCTCGAGTACGAGACCATGAAGGCGAAATGCGACTACCTCCACCAGTTCGAGATCGGGACCGTGCGCGACCTGGCCAAGAACCTCGCCGTCTTCGGGGGGTTCATGGAGGGCATGGCGCTCTTCTCCTCGTTCGCGATCCTCATGAACTTCCCGCGCCAAGGGAAGCTCCGCGGAGTGGGGCAGATCGTCACCTGGAGCATCCGCGACGAGAGCCTCCACAGCCAGGGCGTCTGCACCATCTTCCGCGACCTGATCGCCGAGAACCGCCACCTCTGGACCGAAGACCTCAAGCGCGAGCTCTACCAGGCCTGCGAAGACATGGTCCGCCTCGAGGACGCCTTCATCGACACCTGCTTCTCGCTCGGGCCGGTGCCCGGCCTCACGCCAGACGAGGTGAAGCAGTACATCCGCTACACCGCCGACCGCCGCCTCAACGACCTCGGCCTCGACAAGCGCTACAACGTCACCAACTCGCTGCCGTGGCTCGATATCATGGTCAACGCCAAGGAGCACACCAACTTCTTCGAGAACCGCGCCACGGAATACGCGAAGGGCGCGGTGGTCGAGGATTGGGCATAGCCAGATAGCCAGTACGTCCTTTTTTCCCCTGTTTCACCCCGCTCATCGTCCGCCAACCTTCTCATATGTCCTACGCCACCGTCCTCGACGCCCTCTCCCAGAACGACCTGAAGGCCGCCCGTGATTTGCTGCTCGCCCAGATCCTCGAGAAGACCGCCAGCCGCAACAGCTGGGACTGCCCGCACTACAGCATCGACCCCGCCATCCAGCAGTCCATCAAGATCGAGCCGTCCCGGAACGCCATGTTCACCTATTTCGGCCTCGAGAACATGCGCGACCGCTATTTCCTGACGGACGCCAGCGGCGAGATCTGCGAGAACCCGCAGACGTTCTTCGCGCGCGTGGCCGCCGGCATGTGCCGCGGCGACCGCGAGCTCGCCCAGAAGCTCTACGACGTCATGAGCAAGCAATGGTTCATCCCCGCGACGCCGGTCCTCATGAACATCGGCACCAAGAAGGGCCTGCCCATCTCCTGCTTCCTCAACATGGTCCCCGACACGCTCGAGGGGATCTTCGACATCTACCGCGAGAACGCCTTCTTGGCCAAGTTCGGCGGCGGCATCGGCACCGACTGGTCGCAGCTCCGCGGCCAGAACGCGCCCCTGCAATCGAGCGGCCTGCGCTCCTCGGGCGTCATCCCGTTCCTCAAGATCATGGACTCCGAGACGCTCGCCATCTCCCGCAACAGCCACCGCCGCGGCGCCGCGGCCGCCTACCTCCGCGTCGACCACCCGGACATCGAGGACTTCCTCGAGATGCGCCGCCCGACGGGTGGCGACGTTGACCGCAAGTGCTTGAACATCAACAACGGCGTGGTCGTCACGGACGAGTTCATGAAAGCCGTCGAGGAGAACCGGACGTACAAGCTCATCGACCCGCACTATGGCACCGTCACCAAGGAGCTCAACGCCCTCGACGTCTGGCGCCGCATCCTGACCATCCGCGCCGAGACGGGGGAGCCGTACATCGTCTTCATCGACACCGTGAACAACGCGGTCCCGGCGCACCACAAGGAGAAGGGGCTGCTCATTCGCCAAAGCAACCTCTGCACCGAGATCGTCCTCCCGACGAGCGAGGACCGCACGGCCGTCTGCTGCCTCGGCAGCCTCAACCTCGAGACCTATGAGGAATGGAAGGACCAGCAGGAGGAGATCATCGGCTGGTGCATCAAGGGGCTCGACAACAACCTCGACTCCTTCTGCGAGATGGCCGATTCGGTCGAATACAAGAAAGCCATCAATTCCGTCCGCCACGAGCGTTCCATCGGCCTCGGCGCGATGGGGTACCACGGCTACCTCATGTCGCAAGGGATCCCTTTCGAGAGCCTGCAGGCGCGCCTGACCAACAAGCGGATCTTCAAGCGCTTCGGCGAGGCGGCCCGCGAGGCCTCCCGCAAGCTCGCCCTCGAACGCGGCCTCCCGCTCGACGGCGGCACCCAGCGCAACAGCTACGTCACCTCGATCCAGCCCACGGCCAGCACGGCCTTCCTCTGCGGCGAGGCCACGCCCAGCATCGAGCCCGTCGCCGGGAACGCCTATCTCCAGAAGACCCTCTCCGGCAGCTTCCTCGTCAAGAACAAGTACCTGGAAGCCCTCCTCGAGAAGAAGGGGATCAACACCCAAGAGGCCTGGCAGCAGATCATCGCCGCCAAGGGCAGCGTGCAATACCTCGAGGGCCTGAGCGACGAGGAGAAGGCCGTCTTCCGCACCGCCTACGAGATGAACATGCGCGAGATCGTCCAGCAGGCCGCCGACCGCCAACCCTACATCGACCAGGCGCAATCGCTTAACGTCTTCTTCCAGACCCCGGTGAGCGGCAAGTACATGCACGACGTGCACTTCCTGGCTTGGAAGACGGGCGTGAAGACCCTCTATTACCTCCGCTCCTCCGCGCCCATCCAGGCCGAGAGCATCAGCGTGAAGACCGAGAAGCGCAACCTCGACACCGAGGAATGCGCGGTATGCCAATAAGCCGTCTCCTCAAAGAAAACGCCCCAATATTGGGGCGTTTTCTTTTGTTGCCTTACCGCCCCATCTTTGTTAGTCTCACCCCCATATGCCCACCAACTGGAAAACCCTCCTTAAGGCCCTCGGCCTTACAGAAAGCGAGGCGGCCATCTACATCTCTTCTCTCGAGATGGGGCCTGCGTCCGTGCAGGACCTCGCCAAGAAAGCCCATGTCTCCCGCGTCACCACGTACGCCGTCATCGAGACGCTCGCGCAGCGTGGCCTCATGAGTTCGGTGGAGAAGGGGAAGAAACACCTCTTCACCGCCGAATCCCCGGAGCGGCTTGTCTCGGTGGTCCAATCTAAGGTCAAGCAGATGGAAGCGACCCTCCACGAGGTCCAGGACTCCCTCCACGAGCTCAAGCTCCTGCAGCGCGGCGAGAAGCCTGTCGTCCGCATGTTCGAGGGCGAGGAGGCGATGAAGGCGATTTATGACGACGTGGCCAACACCCGTCCCGCTACCCTGAACGAGTTCGGCAACCTCGATGAGGTCCGCAAGTTCGTCTCGAACGAGGCCGTCACCAAGCAGGCACAGCACATCCTCAAGCGCACCAAGCGGCGCTCGATCTACATCAGCGACAAGATCGAAGGCAAGACCGTCACGAAGGATGACCTCGAGCACCGCTTCCTTTCCACGAAGGAAGCCCAGGTCTTCGGTGACCTCATCATCTACGACAAGAAGGTCGCCGTCTCAAGTTTTCGCGGAAAGATGGTCTCGGTCCTCATCGAGAGCCAGGAGATCGCGCAGACATTGCGTGAGCTGTTCCGGCTGGCGTGGGAAAAGAAATAAAAAACGCACGGGTGGGAACGCGACGAAGCTCCGCTTGGTCGCGTTTGTTTTTTCAATAAAAAAGAAGAGCCTCGCGTGCGCGAGGGTCAGAGACATCCGTGGAAGAATGGATGTTGTTCGGGGTGGAGCAGGACGCTCGACCCCATCCGGTGTCACTCATCTCCTGTCGTCGGTCCTTCGATGGCGTTGAGCCTTCCGCGACGGCTTGGGCGCGCCTTGTGCGCCTGCGAGGGGAACGGCGGCCACGACGGTCGCCCGTACGCTCGCCGTCGGCTGTTGGCCTGCCATCTGATGTGATGTTGTTCGGGGTGTCAGTTGTCGGTTTCGAACATGGCGCGACACTCCAGACGGGGGGTGAAGCACGTTCTTTTTCTTGGGCGGACCGTGGGACGAATCCTCAATCAGAAGCGTTGTTCCGTGGCCTACCCAACACGAGCCCCCAAAACCCGGCTCTCGCACGCCTTCCAATGGCGTGCGGATGCAGAGGCGTTCATGCGCCTGCGAGCCGGATTCGGCCTCTCCACCGGAACGTGCAGAGCGGTCAAAAG
>JACCDN011163793.1_pt1 | contig 10982 bp, 15 predicted proteins | sample 7441691 | NCBI WGS metagenome assembly JACCDN01 (sample SAMN15323439, study PRJNA562643) | freshwater metagenome | isolation source: river surface water | place: USA:Blue River Watershed | collected 2017-08-16
GCCGAGGTGTTGTTTCCCACCACGTACAAATCACCGTATGTTGCGCTAGTTTGTTTGATAAAAAGTTGACCGGCTCCACCGTGTTGATAACCTGTACCACCCAACAAATTTACTGTTGAACTTGCAATCGTGTTGCTGGAAGTAAAAGATACCTGAACACAACCACCACCACCTCCACCACCATTAGCAAGCAAAGAATTTTGACCATTTACTGTAAAAGCTTCCGGAGTTCCAGCGATGGTATTTGCTGTTAGTTTAACTCCACCACCCGATCCTCCACCTGAACGACCAGATCCTCCAGAGCCACGAGCACTAATGGTTCCATTGATTGTCAGAGTTGAGGTGGTGTTTAAAATTATTAAACCCCCGCCGTATGATCCGGCACCATCGGCTATGGTACTACCACCAGAACCAATAGTATTAATGTCAGTGATCGAACAGTTGCCTGTTCCACCACCACCAGTACCTCCTGTTGCGTCCCCTCCGTTGCCACCATGCCCGGCTCCACCACCATATCCAGACTGTGAGATAGTACCACCACCAGGTCCGCGACCAACTTGATCAACAGCACTCCCTCCATACCCCAAACCATCAACATTGATACTGCCACCGGCCTGCACATCTATATTAGTGGCATTAAAATTTATAACATAAAGCTGATCAGTAGAATTTTGTCCATGCCTTAATATTCCACCATTTTTAATGGTTAAAGTACTGGTGATTGTTTGGGAAACACTATTTTGTTGGGTCAGAATACCAGCGTTATCAATGCTTATGCTTCCACCAGTAGAAATATCCCCAGCCAAAATTAACTCAGTTGCATTTGTTCCCAGACCAATTGCTAAGGTACTAAAGCTGGCGGTCTGGCCAGAAGAAAGAGTGACTGTCGCATTATCAATTGTTACAACATCCGTAGAATCAGGCAAAGTATTAGCGCTCCAATTATTTGCGGTTTCCCACTTACCATCTCCCCCACCACCATCCCACGACACAGTAGCGGCATAGGTTTTTTGAGCAAATAACTGAAGCGAAATAAAAAATAAACCAAAATAAAAAAACTTCTTAAAAAATATTTTTTTAGAAATTATACTTCGATGTATATTAAAAGATAATTTCCCCTCCATACAACGAAACTGCAAATCAAAATAAAAAAATTAGTAAAATATTTTATAGAGATAGTATAGCATACATAATGAAAGCAGAGAACATTGTGAATTTACTCACTAATCAAAGTTCCCACATGTTTTTTACCTCGGATTACATTTCTTACCTCATTCAAATTTGAGCCACACACAAATTTCACTTGTAAGCCAAGTTTTTGCGCCGTACGTGTGGCTAACGGATCGAAAGGTAGGTTGGCACCAGGGTTCCATTTTTCTCCGATTATTTTTCGCAACTCGCTCCACGTAATATTCTCTAATTTTTTCGCATTTTTGTTAATCTTTGGATCACTATCATATACATAATCAATATTGGAGAGATTTATTATTTCTTTCGCACCATAGTGCTTAGCAAAAAGAACCGCGTCAGCATCAGTGGAACATCCTGGTTTCCAACCGGCTGCAATAATAAGAGAACTCTTAGTGACCACCTTTATCGTAGGATTTTTGACCACTTCAAAATGAGATTTTTTTTCAAACATCATTCTTACAAATTCTGCGTTAAAATACGTACTGTAAATCCCTAACCAATCTAAATCTACTGAGGTTGTTTTACGCACCTCCTGCAAAGCAGCTTGATACATCCGGCAAGTAGCGCCACCCCCTACTACGAGCACAAATTTTTGACCTCGTTTAATTTCATTTAAAATGAGTGTTTTAAATTTTTTTAAAAATGAAATATTAAAACCTGTTTTTGGAATAATAATTGAGCCTCCTAACGAAATAATCTTAAAATTATTTTTTAACATAGCTTGGGGATTTTTTATGCAATTTAGTTAATTGGCCACGTTTAAAAATTTCTGGTCTGTTAGCTAACCATCGACTAGGTGTTCGATATGCCACACGGCCTTTTTGTTGACGCGATGATGAATAGTTTTTCATAAAAAAATTCCTGCCGAAGGCAGGAATGAATTATTTCTTTTTTAAAAGACTATTGGTAAACCACCCCACAAATGACATGATGAGAGCAGCCCAAAATGCAGGCCAAAAACCATGCACTTCAAACCCTTTTACAATTGTTGAGGTAATCCACATCATCAGGGCATTTACTACTAAACTAAACAAACCTAATGTTAAAATGGTAACTGGTAATGTAAGTATGGTAATGATCGGTCGTATAATCGCATTAAGTAGCCCTAAAACCAAGGCTGCTATTAATGCAGTGTAAAAACCTTCTACCCAAAATCCTGGTAAATAATAGGCAATTCCCAACAAAGTAGCTGCGCTAAGCAACCAACGTAAAAGTAATTTCATATTTTTTAATTATTAAAATTTTTTTTTAATTCTTTAATATGATTTTCAGCACTCAACAAATAAGCTTTGAGCTCTTGGGCCAGGGCAACGCCAGCTTCGATTTTAGCCATACTCTCCTCAAGACCAGCCTCAACACCTTCTTTTTCAAACCATGAAATAATACCTTGTAATTTTGTGTAATTTTTGTCAAAACTATTTACTTGTTCTTTTTTGGACATATGAAAAAAACTAGATTACGATTGCATTTATTTTATCTTCTGCCAATTCTATCACAACTTTTTCTGCTTTGTCCACCTGATTGGGCGATCGTACCACAACTCCTTTTTTTGATCTTACGATGGCAAAACCTCGTTTTAAAACACGCTGGGGATCAAGTGATGAAAACATGGCCTGAGCATACTGAACTGTTTGAATGCGATGAAGCAAAGTCGATTCAAACCGCTCACACACATATTTAAAATCTTGAAGCACTTGCCCAGGAATTTGCACTAAGGTTTCAGCTATTTGAAATAATCGATTATCCAGCTGGGTCACGTCTGATTTTTTTTTGGAAACTGCGTGCATTTCTTCTTGCAACATGAAGTCAATAGATTGATCCAATTGTTCAACAACGTCTTTTTTTTGTGGCGTTATTATTTCGGCAGCGTGTGAAGGTGTAGATGCCCTCACATCAGCAACAAAATCTGCCAAGGTTTCATCACGCTCGTGCCCCACACCAACAACTACCGGTATTCTACTTGCATAAATTGCCCGCGCAATAATTTCTGAATTGAAAGCGGCTAAATCTTCCAAAGAACCACCACCACGAATAAGTACCAGAATGTCATATGTAATTTCTGAACGGTTAATAAATGCACATGCCAACATAATATCCTCGATAGCTCCCTCACCCTGAACCCGCACAGGGAACAAATCAATAAACAAACCAGCCCAACGACTATTAATAATTTTTTTAAAATCACCCCAGGCTGCACTATCCGCAGAAGCAACCACCGCGATTCGCGATGGAAAAATAGGCAAAATTCTTTTTCGTTCGTCCAAAAATAATCCTTCAAGTTCTAAACGTTTTTTTAGTAGCTCATACTCACGTTTTAAGCTTCCTTCGCCAATATATTCAACTTTATGCGTAGTAAAGCTGAATCGACCACTTTTTTCATGAACTTTTGCATAACCAGTAACCCTCACGCGCGCACCGTCATCCAAACGATGAGGAAGCATGAATATTGTCGAAAAACAACTCAACAATGAATTGCCTTCTTTTAAATCAAAAAAAATCCATTTGCCTTGCGAAACACTGTAATTTGCCACCTCTCCTTCAACAACGCATTCGGAGCCAATAAGCTCATTTACTGCATCTATAAACTCTGAAACGCGAATAGATCTCATAAAACAGATCCGCTTCCTTGTATCAAAAAGGAGGCTATCCACTCAATAAGTGGCGTTACATACTGAAACAGGGAAAAAACGAAAAAAATAAGAATTACGAAACCGTAACGTTCTAACAAAATTTTAAGGGATCGAAATGAATCTGGTAAAACAGCAAACAAAACTTTGGACCCATCGAGCGGTGGAATGGGAATTAAATTAAAGATCATTAACCCGATATTTGCATAAACAATAATACCAATAAAAAATGACCACACTGAACCAATCGGAAATAACTTTAAAACCAGTGAAAAAACGAGAGCAAGCAATAAATTTGCTAGCGGCCCCGCTAAACCCACCAGTGCAGGCCCCCACGTTCGCGGCTTAAGATTATAAGGGTTAAAAGGAACTGGTTTTGCATATGCAAACAAAAATTGGCCCTGGCTGATGAGGTAGAGGCCCACAGGCAACAAGATTGTTCCCCACAAATCTATGTGAACAAGGGGGTTAATGCTTAATCTTCCTGCATAGCGCGCTGTTGGATCACCCAACCTATCCGCCACCCAACCGTGCGCATACTCATGAATAATGCTCGAAGGAATAATGATTAAAAAATAGAAAATAAGTGAAATATAATCCATATGTCTCTTGACAATTTTTGTTTAATTAAGCTATACTATGTGAACTTTAGTCAGTATAACTTACCCATTTTAAACAAGCAATAGTATGAGCAGAATGTGTCAATTATGTGCCAAACAAGCTGTGAGAGCAAATAGCCGCAGCCACTCTAAACAAATTACACCTCGCCGCCAACATCCTAATCTTCAATTTCTTACCATTGGCGACGGTCGTCTTAAGGTGTGTTCAACTTGCCGAAGAACATTGGTTAAAAAAGCTGCTTAACAAAGCACAAAATCAAACTAAAAAACTCATCATTTGATGAGTTTTTTAGTGTTCGGCCACTCACGAAATACATGTCCCTAATTTGCTAGGTGGTGAACCGCACTCAAAGCCCACAGGCTTTAAAAATATAGGTAAACCTTGAAAACATGTTGTAGAACAAATTTTTCGTTGAGTACCAAACACTTTAATTTTAGACGACAACGCCATGTCTGTCAAAACAAGCGGTGAATAACAACTAATCAATGAAACGAGGGTAATCAAAGATAACTTCACGGCCACCGAACCAATGCTTAATTTCATGCTCTGCCTCTTCTTTGGTTTCAGAAGCATGCACAATGTTCATTACTGGTCTTTTTTCCATGTTGGCAATGGCTGGTGAATCTGCTGAGTAATCTCCACGAATAGTGCCCATATCAGCTAGATACGGCATAGTAGCTCCACAAATTTTACGCACCATATCTACAGCATGCACACCTTCAACAACCATACGAACAAGTGGGGCGGAAATCATAAATTCTACCAACCATTTGCGCACCATAGTGCCAATTTCTAAATCATCGGCGGTACCAAGTTGTTTCATGGCATCCATACCATATTTTTCGTATGTTCCAAGAGTTTTTTGGCCAACACGACGAATCCAAGCTTCATCTTTTGGGTAATGGTTGTCGATTTGGTCATGAGTTGGCTGGAACATTTCCAAAGCCACAATCTTTAAATCGCGCTGTTCAAAACGGCGGATTATTTCTCCGATCAAACCTTTTTTAACTCCGTCCGGCTTGATCATCACGTACGTGCGTTCTTTTTTGAAATTCATACAACATTTCTTAAATAAATATGTTAAATATTTTTATTTTAATTTCATTAGGTCAACTGATGTGCCATTGATACTAATTTCGAAATGTAAGTGCACTCCTGGCTTTCCTCTTACCTCTCCAGTATTACCCATCAAAGCAATTGTCTGTTCTTTTTTCACCACATCTCCAACCACCGCACTTAATTTGGCATTATGGCCATACATCGTTTTTACCCCACTCCCATGATCCAAAATAATATAGCAACCCTTTTCTACATCAGCACAATCAGCTCTTTCCACCACCCCATCGGCCGCGGCATAAATTGGATCATTGAGTTTGCCCGCAAGATCTACAGCAGGGTGGGCCTCGCTAAAATATTGAGTGGTAGTGTGGGATTTTGTGGGCCAAAAATAGTCAAATTTGCCTGTTTTACTATTATAATCCTGTGCAACCGAGGGTATGTCAGGAGTAATTTCGGAAGATTTTACGATGTCTTTTGGAGCCTCACTACATCCTGCACCTGCAACAAGAAAAAAAATAGCAGTGGCGAAAAAAGCGGTTTTATTTTTAAAGTTCATAGGCAACATTACTTAATAAAATCCAGGCCTATTCTACCTAAAAAACCAATAACTGTCAATAAAAAACAGCCAAACGAAATCTTACAAGTTTGGTGGCCTTGTTTATTATCACTAACAAACCGGCAAAAATTTGAGATCCTTCTGTAATATTTTTTTTAAAACAATAATGTTTTACAGTTTTGCAAAATTTATTCTTTTTTGAAGAGGTAATAGACAAATCTGTGGCTAACGAGCCCGCATTTCGCGTTTTAACTTCTATGAAGTAATAATCTTCCGCCAATCTTGCAACAATATCAATTTCCCCTTGAGTTGAATGATAATTTCTATCGAGTATAACAAAACCTTTTCTTACTAAAAACTTGCAGGCCTGATCCTCTCCCCAAGCACCCATCTTTTGGAGATAGCTACTCATGACAAAGTCTAATTTTTAGACTGAGGCAGATAATTGTAAAAATTATTTTTTCTCTCCCGCTCTTGAAGTAATTCGGGAATTCTTTTTTTAATAAACTTTGTACTAACAATGGTGCGCCAAATAGTTATTCCAACTAAAACTAGCAGCCACAAACGCATGGAAAAGAAAACAATTTGTTCTTGGCGAAAAATAAACCAAAAAAATAAAACAACTCCATCAATAATCATTAAATTACTAATACGAAACAAAACTCTTTTACCCAAATCATGCGCGTTTGAAAAAATCACCAGTTTAAACACCATTCCTAAAATAATACACGCAGCCGCAACCAACAAAAAGAATACATAAGCAAAACCAGAGGCTGGAGAAGGTCTAAGAAACCAATATGACCATGAAAATAAATGTAAGATATTCATACCAATCGATTATTTTTTAAGGATTAAACAATAATGATATGTTTGCTCTCCAAATGTTTCAACGACCGTTAGGCCTTGTTCATGGGCGATACGCTCTACCACCTCTGTGGCCACCATCATTTCTGGAAGTGGCCCTAAACCACCCACATTTTTTTTCCAATCAATCACTACAATAAAACCACCTTTTTTTAGCAAACGAAAAGCTTCTTCCAAAACAGCTTTTTTATTCTTGGCTAAAAACATGATGTTGATAATGAAACAGCCGTCTAAACTTTCCGCGGGGATTGCTGTCTTTCCAACAGACTCTATGTCAGCCCAAACGGTTTGAACGTTGTCATACCCTTCTGAGCGAATTCTACTACGTATACCATTCAAAACCTCCTTTACTACATCAACTGCATACACCACACCCGCATCCCCCACCTTGCGAGCAGCAGAAAATACAAAATGACCCGTTCTACCGCACCCAAAATCAGCCACGCGCATCCCAGTGGTTAAACCTACTTTTGCAAAAATTTTATTTGGATCAATAAGTGCTATTCCTGAAGTGGTCATACCTCCTTTTAGGTTAATTACGTATAAAAATTCTTCCGATTGTCCCCTCTAAAAAACCACCGAACAAATTAGTGATTAACAAAAAGCCAATAAAAATAAAAGCTATGCCTATCAACTTATACATCAACCGTGTTCCCCCATTCATGCCCAAGTGCTGCTCCGCCCAAGCAATAGTACCAAATGTCTCAAAAAACCACTCTGTTTTTAGTATGAGCGCTATTCCAAAACAAACTGCTAGCGCCCCAAAAAAATAAACCATAGATATATATTTTTATGGTGCTGGAGAGAGGACTCGAACCTCCATGACCTTGCGATCGCTACCACCTCAAGGTAGTGCGTCTACCAATTTCGCCACCCCAGCTTTTTAAAAACGAGATTAGAACTTTCTCTGCTTACCTACTATCATATCAATAGATAGGCCTGCAAGTCTAATCGTTAGTTGGTTTTCTTTAGACAACCTACCATCTACAGAAATAGTGAACGGCACTGCTGATTTAATTTCCATCCGTTCAAACGGAAATATGCTCGGCTCTTCAAATGTATACCCCCACCAACGTTTCTTTGTCAATGGACGAACAAAGGCTTCCAGCTTGCCATCTTGTGGATGAACAATGTAGTTCTCAACAATTTTATCGTTAGTTTGCCAATAAAACGGCTGCAAATTACACACAACCAACTCCAACAACCGATCCGCTTTAACACTAAATTTTCCATCGTATCTAATTTCAATTTTGGACGGCAAAATATGTATTTGAGAAATGAAATAACGGTTATTTATCATCCCCATATCTAAATATTCACGTCTTCGTTGCGAAAGAACGCGACACGCCTCAATGCCAATAGGAATTCCCAATATAGACGCAATGGTATTTTTTTTAACCCCAACAGGAATAAAACCAAATGTTGCATTAACCCCACCCGATTTTGATAATACATGACCAAACGTCTCATCATTACCAACAATCACGATAGTTTTTGCACCCCTCTTTATCTCATCATCAATGAGAGATTTAACATCATTATAATTTTGGATTCGCAACACTTTTCCACTAATACCATAATCGGTCAATTGAATTTCTAAGCTTTTTATTAACGAACTATATTTTCTTTGGCGCAAAAAATTGTCATGCAAATACACGTACATACCTAATAAAAAACCGTAAGTTATGTTTTGTTGTTAGAAGAATTTTTTTTAAAACCTGTCTGACGCTCATGCGGACGAGCGTCTATTTTATCATCAACTGTAACAAGAGTGGTCATGGTAATATGGCCCTGAAAAACAGCGCCTGGGGCAATAGATAGTATTTTTGTTTCAACATCTCCAACAACCTGTGCAGTAGCTAGCAAGTCTAATGAATCTGTAATGGTTATATTGCCTTTAACATGTCCGGCAATTTTTGCAGATCGTGCTTTAATTTTTGCCACAACACGTGCTCCTTGTTCAATTGTTAAAAGCTGGCTTGTTTCTACAGTTCCCGTAACTTTTCCACGCACTATTATATCACCTTTAGAAGCAAAATCGCCTTCAACATGAACAGACGGACCAACTACTGTTTCAACCCCCTCTTGAAAACCCGCACCCTGAGTAGGCTGTTCAAGCAATCCATCATCTAAATTGAGTTGCGGCACTAACTTTGAAAAAACCATATATACATACGTGATTATTTTTCTTACCTTACCTGATTACCTATAAAATTACAATAATATGCTTAAGCTTTCTGTTTATAGGGAATCCAAAAACCAAACTCACTTCCATGGTTTAACCCTTCACTTTTAGCCCAAACTCTACCATGATGCGCTTCAACAAACTTACTGCAAACAAATAAACCTAAACCCGTTCCGTTTACATTTGTTCCTTTTACATTTTCACCGCGATAAAATTTTTGAAAAAAATTAACTTCATCAATTCTTTCAAAACCAATCCCCTCGTCTTTTGCTGTTAGCACAACGCCATCATTATCCGCACGCAACTGAATAACAATTGTTCCGACTTCACTATATTTTATACCATTGTCTATATAATTAAACACAACGTGTCTTATTTTTTCTTCATCAAAAAATACTTTAACTGCTGTTACTGGTCTTTTCCATTCAACAAGCAAACCTTTCTGTTCTGCACGACCACTCAATTCTTCAACTACGCTATCTACCACCAGTCGTATATCTTTTTGAACAAAATCATATCGCACCCTGCCCTGTTCGATACGCGTAATATTTAGAAACTCATCTACCAAAGAAATTAAACGACCATTACTTTCATCCATATTTTGCAATACGGTCATGGCAGGCTTTCGCAATTTACCATATGCCCCATCTTTTAAAAGTTCTATGTACCCATTGAGGATAGAAAGAGGGGTGCGCAGCTGATGTGACGCAATAGAAAGAAATTCTGTTTTCTGCTGATCTAGTTTACGCAAACTAACATTTGCTTCTTCTAGAGATTTTGCAAGCACAGTTATTTCTTCTCGCCTTCTCACTTCTTTACGCACTGAGCGTATAAGTAAAATTCCAAATACAATCATGATTAAAAGAGCAAAAAGTCGAAATATTAACTCAGTAAGTGTTTTTGATAGAGCTACGTCGATTGAAAAAATAATCATCATCAACCCAGAAAAAAGCTCGGCGAAAATAACCCGTATATCCATGAAGCGATATTTCATAATGGCATACACGGTAAGTACTACATAAATAGTTACCAAACCATTGCCCCACGGTAAAATGGGAATGTTGTACCAGAGCGGATAATTTGTTGAACCCCCAATGAAAGCAACAAATAGCCCAAGCAGCAAAAGCACTGACTGCATTTTTTCATCTTTGTTTTTAGTGTTTAAAAATTTTCGAAACAAAAGAACCGATGCCAAAATAACCTGCACAGCAAACATTACTAAAAATGGTGTGTATAATTTACCTGGAATTGGCCAGAATTTAAAAAAAAGCCGCTGTTCTACGCCGGCAACAAAATAAGTAGTTAGATTTAACAAAGAAAATATTCCAGCAAAAGTATAAAATACAACAAGTATGTTTTTGTATAATTTAATTTGCAAAAGGTTCAAAAAAACCAATACCAAATGAAAGTAAGAAACCGAACTAAAAATAGCTCCAAACATAAGCAACCGAACCCACCACAGCGCAGAACCACCATCTTTGGTAACCTGCCAAAAAAAATAACTAATCGACCACCATGCAGCAGTAAGACAAAAATAAAAAAGATATCGTACAATTCTTTTTTGGTAATTTGTAAAAATCAAATAAAATCCAAGAACAACACTTGTAATAGCGTTGATAAGTGCGGAGAAAGGAAAATACCAAAAAAATGATTCCATACTATTTCATTATACAAAAAAAATAGGCTTTTGCCTATAATTAAATGAAAGACGACGGATTGCTCCGTCGTTCCCCCCCCTTTTTTTGTTATTTTGCCGAAGCAGTCCTGCACTGAGCCATGTTGTGAGTTCTCGTTGGCTCACCAGTGATCTTGAACGACCCAGTCTTGCCAAAGCTACTGTTCAGCAGAGCCTGCTCAAACTGCTCTTGCGTGTACCGCC
>JACCDN010911027.1_pt1 | contig 10980 bp, 13 predicted proteins | sample 7441691 | NCBI WGS metagenome assembly JACCDN01 (sample SAMN15323439, study PRJNA562643) | freshwater metagenome | isolation source: river surface water | place: USA:Blue River Watershed | collected 2017-08-16
AACAATGACAACTACTGAATTAATCAACGTATCTAGAATCATGAGCGCAGGTTAGTTCAGAGGAACCACTTGGTCGCATCGTAATGAGGCTCAAGGTTGGCAAAGAGTTTCTCGTTCTTGCACAACTGTGGAGTATCTCCAAGCATCTGAGGCTCTCCATCCTTAAACGTCCACTCTCCACGTTGCGATGTCTCTCCACGTACATAGCTCGAAATAGCAAATGCCCGTTCATGCACGGATTCATTTGGCAAGGAACCGTGCACGGTCATCAGACCCCACACAACAAGGTCTCCTGGTTCAAGCACCACATCCATTACTCGTGAAGGATCTATTCCCACTTGCACCAATTCATCGTCTTGAGTAAGACCTTTCATGATCTGGCCATCGCCGTTATCGGAAAGTCCGAGATATCCCATGGTGTGGCTGCGTGGAACAATTTTTAGGCATCCGTTTTCGGGAGTGGCTCTGTCGATTGCGAGTCCCATAGTGACGGTGTCACGCACCACGTCTTCATATGACTCTCGGCTTTCCCTGAATCGCAAGTCTTGATGAAATCGATATCCAGTTAGACGAGCTCCCGGCGGCTTCCAGTGAATTTGTTGCGTCACCTGTTTAACGTTCCGACCAATGAGAGGCTCCAGCAGTTGCAGGTAGCGAGGATTACTCCTAAACCGATCGAAGTAGGCATCAGCCCACGCAAACCAATACGCCTGAATGACGTAACGCTTTCCAAAATGCTCCTCTGGCAGAATTTCGTACGTCAAATTTCCGTGGCGATAGGTAACGGGATGCTGCAGCGCAATTTCACGCAACTCGGCGGTTTTCTTCTGTAATTCAGCCAATTCGTCTTCAGGCAAAAAGTTGCGAACAATGGTGTATCCCTCTGCATGGAACTGTTCCACTGCATCCTTAATCGCCTGTTCACTTAACATCAGTTCACCTGCTTTGTGTAGCCGTCCCAATACGGGGCTCGGAGTTTGAACTTCTGCAACTTTCCAGTTGCTGTGCGTGCAAGTTCTGTACGAAATTCGATCTTCTTCGGACACTTATATGCCGCAATCTTCGTTCGGCAATACGAAATCAGCTCTTCCTCAGTAAGCGACGAGCTTGAACTCTTCACCACAAGACCTAACACTAACTCACCCCACTTTTCATCAGGAATACCGATCACGGCAACCTCAGTTACATCTGGGTGCGAGAACAATGCATCTTCAACTTCAATAGAACTGACGTTTTCTCCACCTGAAATGATGACGTCTTTCTTGCGGTCACTAATGGTGAGCACATGACCGTCGCCGATACTCCCTCCGTCGCCAGTGTGGAAAAAACCATTCATAATTGCCGCATCAGTTGCGTCAGGCTGATTCCAGTAGCCATTCATCACGGTATTGCTTCGCGCGAGTACTTCTCCATTGGGACTAGTTGCCATCTCGGTGCCAATTGTTGGAACACCTGCTGCGCTGAGGACTACTGAACGTTCAGCCGGAGTGAGGTGATCTGTTTCTGGACGAGGACTATTGATGGTGAGCACTGGCGAGGTTTCCGTTAGTCCGTAAATCTGATGAAATTGCCAGCCAAGTTCGGTCTCTACGCGTTCGATCGTCTTCGAAGGAGGCGGTGCCCCTGCAACCACCATGCGCACCTTTTCCCTGCCAGGAATTCCAGAATCAAACTGATGTGCAGCCTCAATGATTGCATTGGCAACAGCTGGTGCTCCACACATCAGTGTGACTCCATGCTTGTCAACCCGGCGCAAGATTTCAGCTCCATCAACTTTGCGCAACACCACATGGGTGCCACCCATTGCTGTTACTGCGTACACCATTCCCCATCCATTGCAATGAAACTGCGGCAAAGTATGCAAGTACACATCACGATCGTTGACACCCATGTGCCAGCCAAATGTTGCCGAGTTCAACCACAAGTTGCGATGAGTTAACTGCACACCTTTTGGCCGAGCTGTCGTTCCACTGGTGTAGTTAATAGTTGCAGTTGCATCTTCATCAGGTGCCCACGGTTTAGGTTCTGCTGAGTAGTCATACAGCGCTTCATCACTGTCTATGCCAATAACAAATCGATGCTTTGTGGAAACACTCTTGAGCGAGTCCTCCAGTTCAGGATCCACAATCAACACTTCGGCACCACAGTGATCCACGATGTATGCAACTTCTTCGGCAGACAATCGGAAGTTAATTGGAGCAAGTATTCGTCCGTAGGCACTTACGCCAAAGAAGCTGGTGAGGAGACGCGCGGAGTTCTGACTGACAATCGCAACGCGTGCGCCTTGCGGAACCCCCAACCTGTCCAGAGCGGCTGCTTGCGCACGAGCCCGTCGAGCCATCTCTGCATATGTCTGTGTTCCCCACGACTCAGCAGGTTGATCAGGCTCATCAATGAAGGCCGTACGGTGCCCGTAAACCTGTTCAGCGCGACGCAGATGATCTACAACGGTTAACGGCACCTTCATTACGACCCCCCGGCTCGCATAAATCGACTGCAGTTACAATAACTGCGTGGCCGAAAAACGGAAGAAACAAATCACCCTCGCTGACGCGTACAACCTGATGACCCCTGAGGACAGCCGCGAGCTTTACGCGCAGTGGGCACCAACGTACGACAAGACATTTATTGAGGACACAAAGTACATCTACCCCGCCAAAATCGCAGAAGTTCTTGCCAAGCACATGCCATCCGATCGTGCATTCTCCGTCATAGACATTGGATGTGGAACTGGAGCCGTGGGTGAAGAGATCGCAAAGATACGCCCTCTTAGTGTGATCGAAGGCGTTGATATCTCACCCGAAATGCTTGCAGTAGCCGCCTCGAAAGTTCGTGCTGATGGATCCAAGTTGTACGAGGATCTGCACGAAGCCGACCTCACGTCAACTATTTATTTTGCAAATAATTACTTTGATTTTTTTGTTAGTGCCGGCGCATTCACCATTGGGCACTTAGGCGCGTACGAGCTCATTGATGCAATCTGCGTCTGTCGCTCTGGCGCAACGATTGTTGCTGGGGTGAACAAGCAGCACTGGGAAGACAACGATTTTGCTTCTGCGATAACTGAAGCAGTCAATAACAAGACCATCACAAAACCGCAATATGAAGAAGTTGATATTTACGCCGAAGGCAGCCCGCACTTCGGCGATAAAGCTCGCGTGGTTATCTTTAAAAGAATTTAAGACTTCTTTTTTTCAGCTTTCTTCGCACGCTTCTCTTTCAAGGTGAGCTTTGCTTCTTTTTTCTGATTGCTGTTCTTATTCTGTTCTTTGTTTGCCATACCTCATTCTTACTACAAGAAACAGCACAGGTCCGATCGCTGTAAGAACAAAAGCTAGTGCGACACTCGCCACCTCTAGTTGGGAAGCCATCAATACCGTTGCTACAACACCCAAAATAGGAAGAATTGGCAATTGTCTAATACTGCCTGGAATGCGAAAAGGTCTGACCTCGTCTGGTCGCCCGAATCTCAACATGATCACAATTACGTTCACTAGCAGGAACATCAAATAGATAAGTGCATCGGTGGCAGCAGCAAGACGATGGATATCCCCAAGAATGAGCAACGTACTCGAGCCGCACAGAGCGGCGATCACGGAGTTTCGAGGAGACGAATGATTCCTTATGGAACCAAACCACAAAGGCAAATCCCCTTTCGAGGACATGCCGTACATCATGCGCGAAGCCGCTGTTACCACTAGCAACGTTGTGTTGAATGTCGTTACCAGCGCGATTGCAGTAACTACATTTACTGCCCCTCCACCAACAGCGTCGCGAACAACATCGGTAAGCGGTTGATTCGATAATGCAAGCTCGTCGGCCCCCAACACGCTGACACTGACAATTGCTACAAGAACATAAAGAAATGTTGAAAGCGCAAGAGCAATGAACAAAGCTCTCGGCACTGTTCGGCGTGCATCGATAGTTTCTTCGGAAAGAGTGATTACTTCATCAAAACCGATGAAAGCAAAAAAGATGAGTGCCGATCCGGCGAGCACACCAGAGACTCCTTTGCCTTGCAGCAAATTCACATCTCCAACGTGGTCTGCCCCTAGGACAATGACCAGTATCAGCCCTCCAACTTGTATTGAACTCAATGCGATAATCAACCACGATGCGCGCTTCATCCCACTCGCTGCGATGAATGAAATAAGAAGCAGCAGGAAAAGAGCACCGACCCGCACATCAATGTCGATAAACAGCTGCAGGTAACGTGCGAAGCCGAGCGAAACGGTTGAAGCAGCAACAATCAGTGCAAGCATCATCGCCCAACCCGTTGTGAACGACACCCAACGTGGAAACACCTGCCGAGCAAATTCATGTTCAGACCCTGCACTTGGAAACATGGATGCCAACTCCATGTAACTGAAAGCTGTCAGCGCACTCAGCAATCCAGCAACAAGGAATGATGCCCACACCAAACCTCCGGCAGCTTGAGTTGCAGGACCAAGCAACACATAAATACCTGCGCCGATAATGACGCCGATGCCACTCGCAGTTAGGTGTCGAAGCCCAAGGACTCGATTGAATCGATCTTCCTTCGGGCTATCGCCCATTATCGATGCTTCAGTCGAAGGGATTGCCAAGATCCATCGGCAGTCCATCCGCCATCTACAGGCAGTGACACACCATTGATGAATGAAGACTTTGACGAGTCACACAAGAAGGCAATCGCTTGGGCGATGTCATCGGGCTTGGCAAAGCGACCCATCGGCACATGTTCCATGATGTCGGCATCGCTATAGCTTCCACCAGCTTGATCCTTGTGATCCATTTCGGTCTTCACCCAACCAGGGCAGACCGCATTCACGCGAACGCCTTTTGCACCCCACTCCACAGCAAGCGTTCGAGTGAGTCCGATGAGTCCGTGCTTACTTGCGTTGTATGCCGAGCGATCGGCAACGCCTTGCAAACCCGCAACCGAAGCAACGTTCACAACTGAACCAGAACCATTTGCAACCATGACGCGACCAAATGCCTTTGCCAATAGAAAAGGTGCAACAAGATTCACGTCAATCACTTTGCGATACAAATCAGCAGAAGTGTCAAGCGCAGAACTAATACATGAAATTCCTGCGTTGTTCACCAGAGCATCTACACGCCCAAACTTTTCAATGCATTTGTTTGCAGCAGATTCAACAAACTGCTCATCTGAGATATCTCCAACAAGTGCCACTGCCGACTTGTATTCCGATACGTCAACTGGCTGAAGGTCGAGCAACAGCAAACTCCAACCCTGTTCATTCAATACCTGTGCAGTTCTGCGGCCAATGCCTTGTGCTGCACCCGTGATTACGGCAACGTTTGACATGTCGTCTTTATCCCTTCAATTTCTTCACCATCAGGCTGACCATTTTCCCAGGTCGCGTCTCTAATTCTTCCATCTGCACGAAACCCTCTCGAGCATGAAAGCGCAAAGAGCCCTCGTTACGAGGTTTTGTGTTGACCTCGAGCGCGAACCACTTGGCACTTGATCTCAATTCCACCTCTCGGTATATCGCTGCCCCAATTCCCATCCCCTGGAAATTCTTTGTGATTGCCACCCGATCAAGGTAAACGAAATCGTCTAGACGTTCGCAGAACAATTCAAAGTTTGGACTTCCGTAGTCAGCCCCTGGCAGTAGAACCATGCAGAACCCAACAATCTGATTTGCCACTTCCGCAACTAAAGCGATTGTCGATTGATCATGAATCTTCGCAAGATCTGCAAGCGTCTCTTCCCCCACCGCCGGAACGTTCTCTTGATTGATTGCCCACACCACTTCAAGGTCTGCAACGCGCATTTCGCGAATGATGATGTCAGTCATAATCAATCACCATAAAGACAGCGTATAAACTGGACGCATTAGTACCTCGAAAATCCTCCTCTATTACAAGTTCACACCGATTACTGACCCTGAGGCGATTCGGCTGTGGCAGCGAGCATTATGCGAAAGCCTTGGATTGCACGGGCGAATCTTGATTTCCAAGCATGGGATCAACGGAACTGTTGGTGGACCAATTGACAAAGTGAAGAAGTACGTCAGGGTTACGAAGAGTTATCCAAGCTTCAAGACCATGGAGTTCAAATGGTCCGATGGCGGCAAAGACGACTTCCCCGACTTGCAGATAAAAGTTCGTAGCGAGATTGTCACCTTCGGTGTACCTGACGAAATTGTTGTTGACGAAAACGGAGTTGTCGGTGGCGGCATACACCTGAAGCCAGAAGAAGTGAATGAACTGGTTGCAAAGCGAGACGACGTTGTGTTTTTTGATGGCCGCAACGAATTTGAAGCAAGGATCGGAAAGTTTCGTGACGCCATTGTTCCTCAAACCGAATCAACACGAGATTTCATTGCGGAGCTGGAAAGCGGAAAATACGATCACATCAAAGACAAACCGATTATCACCTACTGCACCGGTGGAATTCGCTGCGAAGTGCTTTCTCTCATTATGAAGAACCGCGGGTTCAAAGAGATTTATCAAATTGAAGGTGGCATTGTTCGCTATGGCGAAAAGTACCGAGATCGAGGCCTCTGGGAAGGGTCGTTGTACGTGTTTGACGCACGTCTGAATCTTGAGTTCAGCCCATCGGCATCAGTAATTGGCGAATGTGATTACTGCCAATCGCCCACTAGCCAATTCCATAACTGCGAACTCAGTGACTGCCGTAAACGGATCTTGCTTTGTGACTCCTGTTTTGAGCAGCATCCAATTCCTCGGTGCCCTTCACACGCGGCATCAGTTACGCAGTAAATGCACCCACGTAAACGACTGCTCCGATCCCCACGGAGTTATGTGGACTCTTTGACCGCTTCGAACAACGCTGCAGGAGTCTGCAAACAGCTTGGCTAAATCCTCTTGCGACCATCGTTTCACTGGCAGACCAGAGCACGACTCTGGCCCATTTGGCGCAAAAGCAGCAATCACAATGTGTGAACCCGATTGGGTGGCGTGCAATACCTTGCCAACGTAGTTCTGTTGTTCTTCTTCATTCACTAAGAAATGGAAAACTGCGCGATCGTTCCAATAGGAATACGTCTCCGTTGGCTCCCACTTCAATATGTCGGCCACAATCCAATTAACCGATTCACTTGCGATACCCATCATTGATTTCGCTTCCGCAATTGCAGCCTGTGAAATATCAAGAACGGTGACTTGGCTATATCCGCGTTGAACAAGTGACCTCACAAATGTTGAAGCGCCTGCACCAACGTCAATGATTCTCTTCTCAATTGACAAATCTGATAATTCAAAATCATCTAGTGCATCACTTTCACCACTTTCACTCCACGAACGATCGTTTACTGCCTTTGTTGAGTAAGCACTTTCCCAATGGTTTTTCAAACTCACGATTGGGCACCAACCCACGCCGTGTAGCCACCAATAAGGTCGCTGACGTCAGTAAACCCGTGTGATTTCAACAAACTTGACGCGATTGACGACCGGTACCCGCCTCTGCAGAACACGACTGTCGGTGCATCCCTGTCGAGTTCGTCAATTCGCTTTAACAGCGATGGCAGACTGATGTGGAGCGCATTCGGGATACTTCCAAGATCAACTTCGCCCTGATTGCGAATATCTACCAGCACAACATTGCTCATTGATGAGATGCGCTCATTAAATGCGTCTACAGACAGCCTTGACTGCTGCTCAACGACATCTGGGTTCTCGAAGAACACGCGCACCGGTTCGCTCAATGCACCGAGCACATTGTCAAAACCGATTCTCGAAAGCCGCATTCTTGCTTCCGCTTCAGTTCCAGTTTCACAAACCAGCACAATGGCAGTACCTGGGTCCATCACTTCGCCAACATATTCGGCGAATCGACCAGACAGCCCTACGTTGACCGAACCTCGAAGGTGCCCAGAAGCAAAACTCATATCGTCACGAGAATCGATAACCACAGCGCCATTTGATTGCGCTGCGATTACTTCCTCAAGCGACATCATGACAACTTCCTTGTCGTCAACGAATAAATCGTGAGCTTGTCGGTTCTTTGTTGCAGCGAAAAGAAAGTACAACGGGGCAACAGATTGACCTTGCGTTACTGCCTCTACGAACTGCTCAACTGTCATTGGAGCCAATGCATAGTTCGTTCTGCGTTGTTCGCCAATCGTTGAAACTGTCTCGGTGGACAAATTCTTTCCACAAGACGAACCAGCCCCATGTGCTGGATACACCTTCGTTGTGTCTGGAAGCTTCATCAACTTATTGTGCAATGAGTCGTACAACTGATGCGCAAGATCTTCTGCAGTGAAACCTACTGATGACAACAGATCGGGACGACCTACATCTCCAATAAACAGAGTGTCTCCGGTGCATACACCGTATGGCGTACTCAATGGTCCTTCAGGGCGAACAACCAAACATGCAGATTCTGGAGTGTGGCCTGGAGTTTCCAACAGTTCTAGGTCAACACTTCCAAGTGAGAAATGTTCTGAGTGCTTCATGGTGCGAATTGGAAAGTCAACACGTCCGTAAGCTCCATGACCGTAAATAATTTCGGCGCCAACTTTTGCCGCAAGTTCAAGGTGACCCGACAAGAAATCAGCATGGAAATGCGTTTCAAATACAGAAGTGATCGTCAGCCCTTCGGCCTTTGCGTCTGCGATGTATTGATCCACGTCTCGCTGCGGGTCCACCACAATCGCTTTACCCGTCGAACGATCTCCAATGAGATAACTGGCATGAGATAAACACTGCAGGTAGTACTGGCGGAAGAACATATTTGCATTTTCCATGAGATCAGGATACCCTATGGGGTATGTGCCGACAAATCAATTGTAAGAAATGCAACAAAGCAACATGGGCCGGGTGCGGAGCTCACGTGGAACAAGTGCTTGGCCACCTGTCGCAATCACAGCGCTGCCAGTGCGGATCAGGTTCTTCAGCTTCCGCTCCAGCAAAGAAGAAGTGGTTTAGCCGTGGAAATTAAGGAAGAAGTTCAGGCAGATCTTTCGCTGCGGCTTCGACGAATTGAAGGACAAATTCGTGGCATCCAAGCAATGATTGAAGAGAATCGCGATTGCAAAGACGTTGTAACGCAGATCGCTGCTGCATCAAAAGCACTCGATCAAGTTGGATTCAAGATGCTTGCGTCAGGTCTTTCTTCGTGTCTCGAAGACCCAAAAAAGTCAGCGAAGCAGGGCTACAGCGTTGCCGAAGTTGAGAAACTATTTCTCAAACTCGCTTAACGTCACTCGCCAACTAAACCATCAATAAATTCACGAATGAAGTCTGCGTGACCGTTGTGTCGTGCATATTCTTCAATCATGTGCACCAGAATCCAGCGCAGGCTAGGCGATTCACCATTTGGCCACTTTCGCTTCGCCAGTTGATCCAATCCTCCAGATTGCAAACAATCGTCGAGTATCGATTCTGAAAGCTGGATTGAAGCCACCCAATTGGCCATCAGTGTTTCAGCATCGTCGTGCTTTGCCGACGTGAATTCCCAATCTGGATCCTTTTCAAAATCTGTAGACGGCCAGGGCTCCAAGCGATCGTTGTTGCCTATCCAACGCCAGAACCACTCGTTCTCCACAAAGGTCATGTGCTTCAGCAAGCCACCAATCGTGAGGGTTGACTTGGCTACCGAAACATTCAACTGATCTTGTGCAAGACCTTCACTTTTCCACTTCAGGGTTGCACGCTGATAGTTGAGAAACCCGCGAAGAGTTTCCACTTCGTTTACTGCTGGTTCCGGTTCTGGTCTGCCGACATCGTCAATATTTGCCACGCGCAGAATCTACTTGCTCCCGAATTAGTCTTTGACCATGAGTAAGTATCTTCTGCCAGCTGAGCAAGTATGCGCTGCATATGACGAGCTAAGGGTAAGAGTTACAGCATTGATGCAAGGCATTTCTGCAGAAAAAGCGCAGACCGTTGTGCCGCACTGCCCCCAGTGGACGGTGAAGGATTGTTTAGCCCACATGATCGGCGTTCCTGAAGATGTGATCAATGGTCAGATGGACGGAGTAACAACTGATGCATGGACAGATCGTCAAGTGCAACGTCATGCTCAAGACTCGGTAGATGACCTTCTGACGACATGGTCGACCATTGCGCCAACGTTTGCGAGCATCCTTCCCCGCATTCCGCAACCAGTTCTATCTCAATTTATGTTTGACCAAGCAAACCATGAACAGGACATACGCGCAACACTCAAGCAGCCAGGAGGACGCGACAGTGTTGCAGTTGCCGTAGCCGAAGGTTTTCTGCGAGATTCACTCAGCAGAAATAGTGACCTTGCGATTGCTCAGTTAGCCGATCACAAACTGCCAAGTTTCGAGTTTCTTCGCTCGCTTTCAGGAAGGCGATCACTTTCTCAAATCGCCAATAGTGGTTTGCCGTCTGAGACCGTTGAACGATTTATCAATGCAATGCCATACAGCATTCCCAAATCTGACGTCACAGACGATTAAGGCGCCAGTTCAAACCTGATTTGGTCGTTGTCGCCAGTTGCCACAAGTGAAATCTTGATTCCGTCAGTCGTGAAAGATTGACCAACCTTCATAAAGTCAAGCGAGTGTTCACGAACAGGAATCACATACGTTCCCGTTGAACTGCCCAAGTCCCAAACTGTGTCGTTGCGCGTGTCGACGCGCATTACCGAAACTCCAGTTGTGCCAACTGGCCATCGTTCCGACCACTTGTCTTTGCGGTGCGACTCAATGACGAGAGCTTCATAATCAGAAAGTTTGACAACGATGCTTCGTAAGCCAACCTGCTCACGCTCCAACGGAACCAACGCGAGTGTTTGCGCCGAGAGATTCTGTTTCGACACGCAATAAATGTTCTCCTGCTTCATCCAACCAAGCGTCATTGCATCCCATGAATTGAGCGTTGCTCCAGGAGAACCCGTATTCCAGAACAATCCAATTTGTGCATTCTTCGGTGAATGGCCTAGTGCTCCGTGCGAATGAAGAGTTTCATGCACAAAGTGCTGCCAAATTGGTGTACGTGCTCTGTACGAGTCGCTTCCAATAGAGAACACCCCTG
>JACCDN010019164.1_pt1 | contig 10979 bp, 9 predicted proteins | sample 7441691 | NCBI WGS metagenome assembly JACCDN01 (sample SAMN15323439, study PRJNA562643) | freshwater metagenome | isolation source: river surface water | place: USA:Blue River Watershed | collected 2017-08-16
CCCCCAAACCCGCACCACACATCACAAAGGAAAAACCATGTCATTCACCACCCACAAACTGGCGGCCGTCGCCGCCATCGCAGCTGCGAGCCTCGGGCTCAGCGGTTGCGCTGCAGGCGAAGCAGCCCCCGAGGCCCCCGCCGCAGACCAGCTCGAAACACTCGTGCTCGACTATGCAAACTGGAACCCCCTGAGCCTCGTCATCAAGGACCAGGGCTGGTTGGAAGACGAACTCGCCGATGAAGGAATCACCGTTGAATGGGTCTTCTCGGAGTCCAGTGCAGCGTCGAACGAAAACCTCAACGCCGGCGCTACCCTGATTGGTTCGTCGGCCGGTGCCGCATCGTTCGTGGCACGCGCCAATGGCCAGGATATTCAGACGGTCGGCGTTTTCTCGCAGCCCAACTGGGCCAGCATCGTTGTCGCCGAGGGCTCCGAGCTTGACTCGGTTGACGACCTCGCGGGCAAGACGGTTGCAGCGGCAATTGGAACCGACCCCTACTTCTTCCTGCTGCAGGCATTGGACGAGGCCGGAATCCCCGCATCGGATGTGGAAATCGTGAACCTTGCGCACGCTGACGGCCAGAAGGCCCTCGAGGCTGGCGACGTGGACGCGTGGGCGGGTCTCGACCCGTTGACCGCAAACAGCGAGCAGACCGCAGGTTCGCACATCATCTACAGCAACCCTGCATTCAACTCGTGGGGAGTCCTGAACACCACCAGTGCTTTCGCGACGGACCACGCTGACGTGCTCGAGGTTGTCCTCGCTGCGTACCAGAAGGCCCGCACTTGGATCGGTGAAAACCCTGACCAGGCCGTCACCATCCTCGCCACCAACGCTGGATTCTCGGAAGACATCGCCCGCGTCGTGCTGCTCGAACGCACCAACGTCGACGTGTCGATCGTTCCCGGTGCAGTGCAGCGCGCTGTGCTCGAGACCATCATCCCCGTGCTCGTCGAGGTCGGCAAGGTGAAGACCGAAGAGGCCGCGCGTTCGGCTCTCGAGACCCTGTACGTCGATTCGGTCGCAAAGCTGGTCGAGTAATCATGAGCAACGTGGACACCGGCGCACGCCGCACCCTGAATTCTTCCGTCGGTTCGCTGACCTCGGTCACTCGTACCGTGACGACGGTGGCTCTGGGTCTGTTGGTGCCGGTGTCCATCGTTGCGCTCTGGGCGTATTTTGCGGGCACGGGCGAGTTTTCGACCAGCCAGTTGCCCAGCCCCGGCGATGTGTTGTGGGCTGCCGGTGATCTGGCCAGCCGCGCAGTGCTGTGGGACCACATCGCTATCAGCGCCCAGCGCGTGGCCACCGGTTTCGCTATCGGCGCCGCCATCGGTATCGCGGTCGGTTCGTTGGTGGGATTGTCGAAAATCGCCGGCGTTATCATCCAGCCCACTATCGGCGCTATCCGTGCTGTGCCGTCACTGGCATGGGTTCCCCTGCTGTTGATTTGGTTGGGAATTTACGAGGCGCCCAAACTGACTCTGATCGCGATTGGCGCGTTCTTCCCCGTTTTCACCACCGTTGCCGCAGGTTTCCGCGCGGTGGATCGCAACCTGGTCGAGGTGGGTCGGGCGTACGGCCTGACCGGTATCCGACTGGTCACCCAGGTGCTGTTGCCCGCCGCGGCCCCCACGATTTTTTCGGGTATTCGACTGGGCTTGGCTCAGTCGTGGTTGTTCCTTGTCGCGGCTGAACTGATTGCCTCGTCGAAGGGCTTGGGCTTCCTGTTGCTCGACAGCCAGAACTCTGCTCGGACGGATATTCTGTTTTTGGTGATCATCCTGCTCGCCGTGTTGGGTAAGTTAACGGACTTCCTCGTCGGTTTGCTGGAAAAGCGCGTGCTGCGCTGGGTGTAGCCCCCTAGTTTGTCGAAAGTTGGTTGTCTCGTGACGTTGATTCCCGCACCTGAACTGATTGGTGATGCTTGGTTGTCGACGGGTGGTCGTCGACTCTCGATTGAGGATCTGCGCGGACGTTTCGTCCTGCTGGACTTCTGGACGCTGTGCTGTGTGAACTGCCATCACGTTCTGGCCGAACTGCGACCCATCGAGGCGCAGTTCCACGATGTATTGACCGTTGTGGGTGTTCATTCACCAAAGTTTGAGCACGAGAAGCGCCCCGAAACGGTCGCCAGCGCCATCGAACGTCACGATATTCATCACCCGGTGTTGAACGATCCGAACATGTCCACCTGGCAGGCGTATGGTGTTCGAGCCTGGCCCACCCTGGTGTTGATTGACCCGGAGGGCAATATCGTTGCGACGTATTCGGGCGAGGGCCACGGGCACGCACTGACCGCGACGTTGGAGCGCCTTGTGCCGGAATACGAGGCGCGTGGGTCGTTGGTGCGCGGTGCCGACGTGTATGTCGCACCCGAGCCCGGGGATTCACCGTTCCGTCAGCCCGGCAAAGTCACCGTAATCCCCGAACCGCTGCGTGCCGCGTTCAACGATTCTGATCTGTTGGTCAGCAACAGTGGTGGTCATACTCTGGTGGCAGTGTCGTCTGAAGCCTTGGATGTGCCGAGGGCGATTCTCGGTTCCGGTGTTCGCGGTCGTTCGGATGGGTTCATCCCGGACGCCGAGTTTGCCGAGCCCTACGGTGTGGTTTTTGTGGACGGTCCCGTCGCGAATCGTTTGGGAGTGGACCTTGTGTTGTCCGATACGGCCAATCACCTGCTGCGCGGCATCAATGTCACCGACGGTACCGTGGTGACCTTGGCCGGTACGGGTGCCCAGTGGATGGGGTCCGACCCCACTGAAGGTAACGCCATCGATGTTCCGCTGTCGACCCCGTGGGATTTGGCTGTGCTGGGGGACGACATTGTCATTGCCATGGCAGGCGACCACCGCATTTGGGCTTTCTCAACCGTTGACCGTACGGTTCGCGTCATTGCGGGTACGACGAATGAGGGGCTCGTGGATGCGCCGAACGAGGCAGCATGGTTTGCGCAGCCTTCCGCTGTGGAGGCGACTGCGCAGCGTGGTGGCGGAGTGTGGGTCGCTGATTCGGAAACATCCGCCCTGCGTTTCGTGGGCCGTTCCGCCACCGAAACGGTGTCGGGTCACGGGCTGTTTGATTTTGGTCATCGCGACGGCACCGCCAGCGAGGCCCTGTTCCAGCACCCCTTGGGTTTGACGGAACTTCCGGACGGTTCAGTGCTGATCGCAGACACGTACAACGGCGCGGTGCGTCGTTTCGACCCCGCCACGAACTCGGTGTCGACCATCGCCCGCGACCTGTCCGAACCCAGCGATGTGGTCGTGGTTAACACCAACGGTTCAGCCCACTTGGTCGTCGTCGAGGCGGCCGCTCACCGGTTGACCCGTGTGCCGTTGGATCAGTCCGTTGTCGTCGAGGGCGAAGCGTTGCGCACTGTCCGGCCGGCGCTGCATGTCGCCGCGGGAACTGCCACGGTCGAGGTCGTGTTCTCGCCGCCGCCGGGACAGAAGTATGACGACCGTTATGGCCCGTCGACCGCACTTGTCGTCAGCAGCACACCCGCCGATCTGATTCTGTCGGGTGCGGGCCGCAGCGTTGAACTGGTGAGGGACATCGTGCTCAACCCCGAAATCACCGAGGGTGTTTTACACATCGCGGCGCGCGGTGCATCGTGTGATTCCGAGGATGCCGGCATTGAACACGCCACGTGCCACATTCACCAGCAGGATTGGGGTATCCCCGTCCGAATCTCTGAGGGCGGCGAATCGGTTGTGTCTCTGGTGCTGTCCGGCGCGTAACATTTCGTCGCATTACGACCGGCCGATGTGGGCCGGTGTTAGCGTGTGACCATCATGAATTTCTCGGCCACCTGTTGTTGTTGTCTCTAGTTCTGTCGAACTAGAACTTTCTCGCGCTGTCTGAATACGCGCACCCCACAACAACACACACCGAGTGACACCGCAGCGGCGGTGGTTCACCTATACCCAGGGATTTTTGATGAATTTCGCACACCGCCTCTCTGACACCATCGGCAACACACCGTTGGTCCGTTTGAATTCCGTGACCGAAGGAATCGCGGCCACCGTGCTGGCGAAGCTGGAATACATGAACCCGGGCGGTTCCGCTAAGGACCGCATCGCCCGCCGCATCATCGAGGATGCCGAACGCACCGGTCGGCTTTTGCCGGGCGGCACGATTGTCGAGGCCACTTCGGGGAACACGGGTGCGGGCCTCGCTCTGTTTGCCATTGAACGCGGGTACCGGATGGTGTTCGTTATGCCCGACAAAATGTCGGTCGACAAGCGGTACGCACTCGAGGCTCTCGGGGCCGTGGTTGTGATCACGCCGACGAACGTTGACCCCAACGATCCTCGCTCGTACTATTCGGTTGCTGCTCGCCTGGCCGCCGAAATTCCCGGAGCATTCATGCCCAACCAGTTCGCGAACCCGATGGGTCCCGCCAGTCATTACGAGACAACGGGCCCTGAAATTTGGCAGCAGACGGGCGGTGCGGTGACCCACTTTGTGGCCGGCGTCGGTACAGGAGGCACCATCTCGGGCACCGGCAAGTACCTCGCCGAAGTCTCGCAGGGTGCTGTGACGGTGATTGGTGCCGATCCCGTGGGGTCAATCTATTCGGGTGGTCCGGTGCACGGGTACAAGGTCGAGGGCGTGGGCGAAGATTTCTGGCCCGCCACTTTCGACACCACCGTGCCCGACCGTATTGTGTCGGTCAGCGACCAGGAATCGTTCGACGCGACACGCAGCCTTGCTCGTCAGGAGGGAATCCTTGCCGGCGGCTCGTCGGGCATGGCGTTGTCGGCCGCTCTGACTGTGGCGCGCGAGCTCGATTCCGATGCCGTCGTTGTTGTCCTTCTGCCCGACAGTGGACGCGGCTACTTGTCCAAAATTTTCAACGACGACTGGATGCGCGACAACGGATTCGCCGTCGACCGAGGCACTGAAACCCTGACCCTCGAATCCCATGTCTCCCAGATCACCACAGAACTTTCGCTCTAACCAAAGGACCCGCAATGTATTCGTTCAACACTCGTGCCGTGCACTCCGGCCAAACCCCCGACGAAACCACCGGTGCCGTCATTCCGCCTCTGCATCTGTCGTCCACATTCGCACAGGACGGTGTCGGGGGGCTGCGCAACGGATACGAATATTCCCGCAGTGGTAACCCCACCCGCGATAACCTGCACACCAGCCTCGCTGCACTAGAAAATGGTGTGCGAGCCTTCGCGTTCGCCAGCGGTCTGGCGGCCGAGGACACACTGCTGCGCACCCTTGTCACCGCGGGTGACACTGTGCTGTTGGGTAACGACGCATACGGTGGCACATTCCGGCTCATCAATTCGGTTTTTGGTGCGTGGGGGGTTCGAAACGTTGCGGCAAACCTCGGCGATTTGGCTGAAGCAGAAGCCGCCATTTCGGCCCAGAAACCCGCCGTTGTGTGGATCGAAACCCCCTCGAACCCGGTTCTGCGCATCGTCGATATTGAAGCCGTTGCCGCCATCGCGCACCGACACGGCGCGCTCGTCGTCGTTGACAACACGTTCGCGACCCCCGCACTGCAGCAACCCTTGACCCTGGGCGCCGACGTTGTTGTGCACTCAACCACCAAATACATCGGCGGACACAGCGATGTGGTTGGCGGGGCTTTGATTGTGTCGGATCCGGCGCTCGCTGACCGCATCGCCTTCCTGCACAACGCTGTCGGAGCTGTCGCCGCGCCCTTCGATTCGTATTTGACGATTCGCGGAATCAAGACCTTGGGGTTGCGCATGGAACGTCATTCGCACAACGCCCACGCGATCGCCGAACGTCTCAGCGCCCACCCGGGTATCCTCGACGTGCGATACCCCGGGCTTGCTTCGCACGAGGGTCACGCCGTCGCTGCACGACAGATGTCTGACTTTGGTGGCATGGTGTCGGTGCGTGTTGCTGGTGGCCACGAGGCGGCCCGCGCGGTTGTGGCACGCACAGAGCTCTTTACCCTCGCCGAGTCACTGGGTGGTGTCGAGTCGCTGATTGAACTTCCGTCCGCTATGACCCATGCCTCGGTTGTGGGCACCGACCTTGCCGTGCCCGACGACCTCATCCGACTGTCTGTTGGCATCGAAAATGTTGAGGATCTGCTGCACGACATTGTGTCGGCACTCGATTCCGTCCACCGTTAACCCCATCGAAAGGCAGTGCAATGAAGACCCTTCCCATCCTCGATTTCTCGTTGCTCGACGGAACGGCCGATGATGCCGCCACATTCCGGTCGCAACTCCGACAGGTCACCCACGATGTCGGTTTCTTCTACCTCACCGGCCATGGGGTTAGTGACGGAGAATTTGCGCGGGCGATCGACACGGCTCAGGCATTTTTTGCCCTCCCGGAATCGGACAAGCTGGCAATCGAGAACACGTACAGCCCGCATTTCCGCGGCTACACCCGTGTGGGTGGCGAGCTGACCCAGGGAAAGGTCGATTGGCGGGAACAGATCGATATCGGTGCGGAACGGCCGGCAATCCCTGTCGAGCCCGAGACCGAGGATTATTGGGCCCTGCAGGGGCCAAACTTGTGGCCCGAGGCATTGCCGGAACTGCGCGAGTTTGCCGAATCGTGGATTGACCGACTGAACCACATCAGCTTGCGTTTGTTGTCGGCGTGGGCCGAGTCTCTGGGCGCGCGGCCCGACCATTTTGATGCTGCGTTTGCCACAGCACCATCCCCGCTGATGAAGATTGTGCGATACCCGGGGAAGGATTCCGATCAGCCCGTCCAGGGGGTCGGAGCTCACAAGGACTTGGGCGTTCTGACGTTGTTGTACGTGCAGGACGGCAAGGCCGGCCTGCAGGTCGAAAAGGACGGCGAGTGGATCGATGCCCCGCCGCTTCCGGGCGCATTTGTGGTGAATATTGGCGAGATGCTCGAAATCGCGACGAACGGGTATCTGAAGGCGACCTCCCACCGCGTGATTGCCCCTAAGGCGGGCGACGAACGCATCTCGATTCCGTTCTTCTACTGCCCTGCGTTGGATGCGGAAATTCCCGGCATCGAACTGCCCGCCGAATTGGCGGCAGAAAGCAACGGGGTAACCCGGGACCCCAGCAACCCGCTGTATCCCGTGTTTGGGCGCAACTGGCTGAAGAGCCGTGTGCGCGCTCATCCGAACGTGGTCGAGGCGCACCACCCGCACCTCGCTATTGCCTCGGGTGCTGCCTAGGCGACGCGGGGATGGGCCTCCGGAATACGGCTTCTACAATGGTGTTACACAGGCGGAAAGCTTTTCCCAAAACGTCAGGATTCTTAGTGTCGACCGAACCCGTTCATCCCGACCTCACGTCGGCCGCTACCGTGCACCCCGGTCTGACCGCTGACGAATTCAAGCTGGCTTTCCGCAACCATCCCGCCGGTGTGGCTCTGATCACGGCGGACGCGGGAGATGGGCCCGTCGCTTTGACCGCGAGTTCCGTGTTCTCGGTCAGCGCAGAACCGCCCGTATTGGTGTTCTCACTGTCGGATCGGGCTTCAGCTTCGGCGACAATTTTGCGGGCCGGAACCGTGGTGGTTCACATGCTGGCCGCCGAGAACTTACCGCTGGCGCGCCTCGGTGCCACCAGCGGGGTCGATCGATTCGCGGACACCACACGGTGGACACGTTTGGCGACGGGTGAACCGTATTTCCCCGAAGCCGAGGTCAGAATTCGGGGCGAAATTATTGAAAAATTGCGTGTGGGTGAATCCACTGTGGTCGCCGTCCACGCACTCGATGCCTCGTTGCCCGAGGTCGCACCATCGGAAACCCCGTTGGTGTATCACAACCGCACGTGGCATCAGCTGGGCGAAAGCTCGCGTATTCCGACCAGCTAACGTGCGGCCGCAATCCGTGCGATTCGTGCGGGTACCGTGTCGTCCTGCAGGCTGGTGACGTCGCCCAATTCGCGCCCCTCGGCGATATCGACGAGCAGTCGTCGCATGATTTTGCCGGAACGGGTTTTGGGAACATCGGGCACCACGAGCACGTCCCGGGGGCGAGCGATGGGCCCAATCTGTTCGCCCACGTGTCGTCGCAGCACCGCATCAAATTCGGCGGTGAGTCGCAACCATTCGTGTTCGTCATCGGCTGACGTGTCGGGTCGGTGGCGGGAGGGCACCACGAAGGCGGCGATTGCCTGGCCTGTCGTCGGATCCGAAATGCCGACGACAGCTGCTTCGGCAACGTCGGGGTGGGCAACCAGCGCGGATTCGATTTCGATTGTCGAGAGCCGATGGCCGGACACATTGATGACGTCGTCGACTCTGCCGAGCAGCCAGATGTATCCGTCCTCGTCGATTTTTGCGCCGTCGCCGGCGAGGAAATAGCCTTGACGCCAAAACTTTGCCCAATACGAGTCACGGTAGCGAGCCTCGTCGCCCCACACGGTACGAGCCATAGACGGCCACGTGCCATCGATGACGATGTAGCCGCCCGAGCCTCGAGGCACTGGGTCGCCGTCATCGTTCACGACACGAACGGTGACACCGGGGATGGCGTGTGTCGCAGATCCGGGCTTCAGTGCCGTCACACCGGGGAATGGTGCCACAATCGCGGATCCCGATTCCGACTGCCACCACGTGTCGACAATAGGTGAACGTCCTCGGCCAAATTTGTCGTGGAACCACACCCACGCCTCGGGATTGATGGATTCGCCGACAGTGCCCAGCAGTCGCAACGATTCGAGCGCGTATTCGGCGGGAGGGCCGTCGGGGAAACGGGACATCAGGGTACGAATCAGCGTGGGCGCGGTGTAATACGTGGTCACCCCTAACCGTTCGATGATGTCGAAGTGACGCGTGGGCGTCGGGTGGAACGGTGTGCCCTCAAAGAGCACACTGGTGACGCCGTTCGCCAAGGGTCCATAGATTACGTATGTATGGGCGGTCACCCACGCGAGATCGGCCGTGCACCAGTACACATCGGTGTCGCGGTGCGCGTCGAAGAGAGCCCAGTGGCTCCACGCCGCCTGCGCGAGGTACCCTCCCGATGTGTGCAGGACCCCTTTCGGTTTCCCTGTCGTGCCCGACGTGTACATGATGAACAACGGTGTTTCCGAGTCAAAGTGGTCGGGGACGTGTTCAGCTGATGCGGTGTCGACCACGTCGTGCCACCAGACATCCCGACCATCCGTCCAGTCGTATTCCGTCGGCACCGAATCGGTGCGGCGCACCACCAGTACGTGTTCCAGGGTGTCGATTCCGTCGACCGCTGCATCGACGATCGGTTTAACGGGGACGGCGACACCGCGTCGGAATTGCCCGTCGGTGGTGACCAAGAGCTTTGCGCCGGTGTCCTCTACACGGAATCGCAATGCTTCGGCCGAGAAACCACCGAATACCAGCGAGTGAATAGCCCCAATACGGGCGATTGCCAGTGTCACCACCACTGTTTCGATCAACACGGGCATGTAGACGACGACCCGGTCACCCTTCACCACACCCAGTGCGGTCAACGCGTTTGCGGCTTGCGCCACCCGCGTTTGCAGTTGAGCATAGGTGACGGTCTCGCGGTCACCACGTTCCCCTTCGAAATGGAATGCCACAGTGTCACCCCGGCCCGCCGCAACATGCCGGTCGACACAGTTTTCGGCAACATTGAGCTGGCCGCCGGAAAACCATGTCGCGCGGGGAACGCTCAGCACGGGTTCACCTTCCGTCGTAGTCAGCGGAGAGCCGTCCGACCCTTGCACGGGTTGGGCCGGTTCCCATGTGTGTACGGAATCCCATTGACGGTGCCAGTCGAGGCGGTGCGCCTGCTGCTCCCAAAAATCAATCGGGTTGGCGCTCGCCGCTGCGTGCAGTCGCTGCAGTTCGGCCTCGTCGATATTGGCCTGCGCACTGAATTCGGCGGGGGGTGCAAACAGTCGCGACTCGATCCCTAACGAATCGATTGTGGCTGCGTGTGGTGACGGCGATGCGGGCATGTTTCCATCGTCCCCAATTCCCGTCGATCGTGTCGGAGTGTGAACTTTCGTGACGTGGCCCCGGCCGGTCGCCCGCCTACACTGAGAGCATGACCGCCGATTCTGACACGACATCCCAGCCCGCAGTCCTCAAGCTGGATGGGGGGCTGTCGACGGCGTTGGGTGAGCGCGGTCACGATCTGAGTACATCGCTGTGGACGGGCGAGCTGTTGCGCAGCAACCCCGAGGCGGTCGAACAGGCTCACCGCGATTTCGTCGATGCGGGCGCCGACATTCTCATCACCGGCGCCTATCAGCTGTCATTTGAGGGGTGTGCGGCGCGGGGCTGGACGGATTCCGAAACTCTCGATGCGTTGCGTGCGTCGACGGTCGCCGCGAGGTTGGCCGCGGCGGAAGGCACTCTGGTCGCTGCGAGTGTGGGCCCCTACGGCGCATCGCTGGCGGATGGTTCCGAATACCGGGGAAACTATGGCGTCGACGACTCGGTGATCCGCGAATTTCATGCGCGGCGCCTTGAGGCACTCATTGACACAGAGCCCGACCTGCTCGCGATCGAAACGATCCCCGACACCGTCGAGGCCGCCATCATCCTCGATATCCTCACGGAACTCGATGCGGGTATCCCGTTCTGGCTCAGCTTTTCGTGCACCGACGGGCTGCAGACCTGTGCGGGCCAGTCGTTTGCGGATGCCGCGGCACTGGTCGCCGCCCACCCCGATGCTATTGCCGTGGGCATCAACTGCACTCGCCCCGAACTGATCACGGGCCTGCTGGAATCCGCGTCGGTGGACATCCCCTTTGTCGTGTACCCCAATACCGGCCAGGATTGGGACCCGGTGTCGAAGTCGTGGTCGAGCGAGGCCACAATCGCCGGCCCAGCTCTGATTGCCGAGTGGGTCGAGGCTGGTGCCGTCATGATTGGCGGGTGCTGTGGTTACTCTGCGGAACAGATCGGCCGTCTCGCGTTACCGGTTCGCGAGGATTAACGGAACCATGCCGCGGTTTCGGGTGATTCGTGGCCTGCTGGCGGGGGTTCTCGCCACCGCCCTCACCGTGCTTCCTGTCGGTTC
>JACCDN010958830.1_pt1 | contig 10976 bp, 12 predicted proteins | sample 7441691 | NCBI WGS metagenome assembly JACCDN01 (sample SAMN15323439, study PRJNA562643) | freshwater metagenome | isolation source: river surface water | place: USA:Blue River Watershed | collected 2017-08-16
ATACCTAAAGAATTAGAAGAAAAAGCTGACATATTTAAGCTAATGAAAGATTTTTTATCCAAGATACGTAAAGTAATAAAAGAATATGCTAAGGATCAAAAAGAAAGTAAAGATTCAACGCAACAAGAACCTGACTTTAGCAAACTGCAAGAAGTATGTGAAGAATATTTTAGTAAGCTAATAAAATAAGTAATTAATTAACGAAAAAATAGGAGGAAACTATGAATAAAAAATGTAAAACACCAGTTAATAAGCTAGTTTTTGCCTTTTTTAGCGCTGTATTATTTTGTGGTACCGCACAAGCTTCGAGCAAATTGACCATCAAAAATGACGATACAGCGGAAGTAAACATTACGGTTGAACCAGGTGATGGAAAATTAATAACCACTGATGAAAAATCAGAGAGGCTAATACTAAAGCCAGGTGAGGAAAAAACCATAGAAATAAAAAAGGAGCAGTTTCGCAAAGAAACATTTAGCGTTACTGGTAAGGTTTCTATGCCTTCCTTACACAATAGCTGTGGACCTTTAATGATAGGAAAAGATTACAAAGTAATTTTTGTAGGTGCAAAGACCGGCGGCACTATTTGCATCAGCCAACAGTTATAAATTAGCTACTATTACTTACGGGTTTAGCGTTAATCACACGTCTAAACCCAACACGATAATTATATGCTATAATACTTAAACTTTGCTTCATTATAGATCTTTTCTTTCTTCTGTGATGCCTATAATTTTTTTAATGAAGGGAATGGTAAGGCTATGCTTATAAGTTAGCGCTGCATGATTGAGCTTATCTACTAACTTGATAATTTCCTCAATTCTTCTCGGCAAATGCAGCAACAAAAAACTCAAGCTGCTTTGGGATATTCTAACCGAATTATTAGAAAACAACCTAAACAACAAAATTTTTATCAGTTCATCGTCAGGCGGTTTTAGTTTTACCTTCAAAAGGGAGTTCAGGCGCGAGGATAAATCCTTTATCTTTAACTCCTGACCAGCTGCTGCCATAGTAATTAGCAAATATTTTTGGCTTTCATTTACTAAGTTAAAATAATAAAGGGCTTTCTCTTCCTGCCATTTTTCTAAATCTTCAATAATAAAGGCTTGGTATTTAGAAAACCACTCCCCTGCTAAGATCTCATCGCTGGAGGATAATAAACAAGCGCCGGCAAAGTTTTGCCATATTTTACTTAGATAAGTTTTGCCAGAAGACTGCTCTCCCTGAATCACTATAGAAAAAGGATAAGGATAATGCCCCCATCTTTTAGGCGGCCAGCAGCTAACTATGTCATATGCTGGTTGGTTGGAGACAGAGACAATAAAATCTAGCGGCTCATACTCTTTAGTATTTTTGAAAGGAAGGATAAACTGCTGCATACTATTTTAGCAATTAATTTTCGCGTGCTTTATTAAAGCACGCTTTTAAAACATGTTTGAGGAGGACTTTAATAACGCCAGCAACTGGCACTGCCGCTAGCACCCCTATAAAGCCAACAAGACTACCACATGCCAAAATGGCAAACATTATCCATAATGGGTGCAAACCTATCTTATCGCCAATAATGATAGGTGATAAAATAAATGACTCTAGCAAATGCCCAATAATATATAATGCAGCTATATAGCTAATCTGGATTGATCCTCCAAAAGTAAAGTAACCAACTATTATTGACACCGAAAAAGATATTAAAATGCCAACAAATGGCAGAATAATTAATAGCCCCGACATAACACCGAGAAATATTCCCACATCAAGACCTATAACCGAAAGACCTATCATATAAAAACAAGACATTAAAAAACAAACATTAAACTGCCCACGTATATAGGAAGATAATACTTGGTTAATTGAATGCAAAACCTCATTAATTTGCGCTCTTTTTTCTTTTGGCACTAACTTGCCAAGCCCTAATTTGATTCTGTGCCAATCTCTAAGAAAATAAAATAAGATGATTGGCACAAAAAATATTAGAGATAGCGCATTGATAGTGGCCATAGTATACCCCCAAACATTTTCGGTTGCCTTAAGCGCCAGAGAAAAGCCATCATTAATTAAGCTTTCCATTGTATCCTTTATCTTTCCTGCTACTTGTGGATCGAGCGAATAATACTTAGACGTTATAGGAGGAACGATATTATTTCTCACATAATTAGCCCATTGAGGAATCTTCCCGATAAGCACGTAGAGCTGGGATAATAACAAAGGTAAAAATAGCCATAAAAATAATATAAAACTGCCTAAGACTAAAATAAAAAGCAAGCAAGCAGCTTTATCGTGCGACAGTTTACTGGAGATATAGCGATTATTAATCACAGGCAGCAATATGTAGGCTATTACAAAGGCGCTAACAAAAGGAACTAAAATATTAGCAATTGAGAACAAAAATAGGAGCGAGATTATCGCTAGAATAGCCACAAGAATTTTTTGATGCAAAATTTCAAATACCCCGCTTCAAGTCTATGAGGTGATAAATCTGCCCATATTTCTTAAAAGTAAGCCCATTTATATATAAACCTTCCGCCAAATCAAACTCACTACCGTTAGTTATAATACTTACTTTATATTTTCTGCCATGTTCATGAGTAATAGTAAAGCTTTGGATTTGCTCAACTTTTTTCAGTTTATCTTCCACTATTTGTAATTCGCCTTCATTAATGGCATATAAATTTAACAACAAAGTTTTTGGCTTGTCGTCCGAGCTTGTTTTTTCTTCGACGCCCTCGGCATTTCCTTTACCTTCTTCTAAATCTAAATCAAGGGAGGCAAAGTTATATCTACCGTATTCTTCTATAGTGCTAGTAATAACAGTATCTATAATATAAGGAATTTCTTTAATATCTTTAATGGGATATTGTTGCTCTTTTATGTTACGCACTTCATCCCAATTAATTAAGAGTAGCTTTATGTTAATTACCGTCTCACCGCTGCGAGAATCAGTAAATAGCTCACATACATTTAACATGACATTCTTAAACAAGATAGCAGGAAAAATATCTGTAAAGTCGGCATAGGATAAATTAAATACATTCTGAGAAGAAACTTTTATAGCAAGCTCCTTACTGGATTTAGGATAAAATATTTTACTATATTCCAGCATATTTCTAGCTGTTTCCCATTTTTTATGCCACTCTTGATCGTTACCCCAAATATTTACTACTTTGCGTTGTTTTAAAATAGGCAGGATTAAATACTCATAAAATCTCTCATTGACAGAGTCCGATCCATACTTAAGTAGTGCTTTATTTATTGTCTGCAAATTGTATTGATAATTAACCGTAGCAGCATAAAACCCATCATTTCTTACTTCATTCTTTATTGAAGAAATAGTAAAAGCTTCTTTAAGTTGTTGGTAGGGAATTTTTCCTATTTCGTCTGGGCGAATGCCGTTTTTGTCGGCTACCATAAGCAAAGCTCTATACATTCCAGTTTTATTAGCCTTAATCTGCGCTTCATAAGTATTATTGCCCATTGATTCAATATAAAGATCAGCAATTTCCCTTAATTGAGAAGAATAAACAGGTAAAGCAGAACAAAGAATTTTTATCAATATTAAATTGCTTATAAATAGCAGTCTTTTACTGCATACGCTTGATAATACTCTCGCTTTCCGAAAAAGCTTTGTTTTTAAAAAGCTTAATACAAAAAATACTGGATAAAAAATAAAACTCAGCATTACTCCCTTAACTTAACTACTTAAAGCTTTTGCTACCGTCACCATTGCAGGTCGCAACAAGCGTTCTTTAAACTTATAACCTACCTGCATTGTGCTTACTATACTGTCTACCGGCTGCTCTTGCGTTTCTACCTGCGAGACTGCATAATGCCAATTATAATTGAATAACTCTCCTGCAGGCGGGTTTATTGCTTCTACCCCATGTTTCTTAAATATATTTTCTAATTCACTCTTAGTCATATTAATGCCAGCAATTACATTTGCAAAATGGGGATCAGGATTGGAATGCTTATATTCAACCGTCCTTGTTAAATTATCCATCACTCCAACTAATTCCTTAGCAAAACTAAATATAGCATAATATTTACTTTCTTCTTTCTCTTTCTCAAGTCGTTTACGAGTATTTTCCGAGTCTGCTATTGTTCTTAGTAAATGATCCTGCATCTCCTCAATTTGCCTCTTCAGCTCCTTAACTTCATCGCCATGCGAGAGTTCATTATTTAACTCTATCACTGAGTCATCAGAGTTATCTTGTGAATGCTCGTCTATAGCAATATCTATTATCTTATCCTTTTCTTCCATAACAATACCCTTTAATTTATTATACTATAATATATAAAAATTATCCCATCAAATTTTCAAGTGCTCTATTGTCTTCGGGCACATATTTAAACCGCGGTTACCTTCACCACCAGACATCACCTTAGCTACTTGCATATAAACCTAGATTTCTCTACCTTTTCACTTGCTAGAAATATATGGTGCCGGTAAAGGGATTTGAACCCCCGACCTACGCATTACGAATGCGTTGCTCTACCAGCTGAGCTATACCGGCATTTAAGCTTTTACCTTTTGAGGCTCTCTTCTTCAACAAAAATAATATGTTTGTTAAGCAAGAAATAAGCTGTATCTTCAGTAGTCCTTCCCTGTTGTTCTATCTCTTTAACACTATCTATTAAAATGGACTCGCGCAAGATAGTTTGGGCGTTTGCCTCTACTCTAAAACTGTATATTTCTCCATCTTTACTAATAACTATTAGTGCCATCTCTTCACCATTTTTTACAATGCGAGGAGGCAAGAAAGTTGTAGCTTTAAGCTTTCTTTTTTTTAAATTTACTCTATCTAACTCCGCCACCCATTTCACCTTTCCATTGCTAGTAGAAATTGCCGCAACTTGTCTGGCATTAGTAGTTATAAATAAGCTATTGCTATATAAACTCATCGTTTGGATATCGTTTAACTTAAGCTGCCAGACTATATTACCGCTAGCAATATCTATTTTTATCAGTTTATTAGTACTGCTGGCTAGATATAAATAGCCTTTTTCAACTATTGGCGGACATGAAGCCGAGGAAGGCTCAAAGCTTGGCAAGCTAACATCTAAGCTAGAGGCAAGTTCTAATCGCCATTTTTCTTGCCCGTTTTTTGTATCTAGGGCAACCACTTGCCCAGAACTATAGAAAATAATTACATAATCATCATATATTACTGGGCTAACTCTTACCTCTGATGCTAAAGTCTCACTAATTCCCTCATGCTGCCATAACAAGGTTGAATTGGATAAATTATATGCAAACACCTGATTGCTAACAGTTTGAATTATAACGATTTTATTAGCCAATATTACTGGCTGCGTTCTAATAATATCTGGAAACTCTTTCCTTAATATTTCATTGCCGTTCATCTTATTAAGTATAGTTAAAAACTTGGAGCCGTTGGTAATATATAATTTACCTTCCGTATCCTCAGCTATTCCTCCGCCTATATAACTATCTTGATATTTGCTAGCAGCAGCTGATGACCATAGTATTTTTTTCTCTTTTTGGGAAAAAGCTATCACTTTGCCATTACCATCCACTACATACACTATACCTTGCGAAAATAGAGGAGGCGACATTATCGCATGATTAGAGAGTTTATAAGATGAATATTTTAATAAATTTCGGTATGGTAATTTCTCTGCCTCGGGGCTTAAGATAATTGGCTCATTACTTTCTACAATCAGTCTAGGAGTTAACTCGACAATATTCTTAATTCTTTTTGCGCCTTTCTCGCTACAACCTAAAACTATAAAAGGCAGAAGCAGCACAATTATTTTTTTTATCATATTCATTAATTATATTCTATTGCTGCCAGCATTGCTTTGGCTTGCTTTTTCACTGCTGACGGAACTTTATTTAGAGAAATAATATTTTTTAGAGTATCTTTAGCTAACTGTACTTGCCCATTTTTATTAAGCCAGATAGCTTTAATAAGATTAGCATGCCCAAAAAATATTTGAGATTCATTCTTAAAAAACTGCAAATATTCTTGCAATTGTTTGTTTTCCTGCTCTGACCTATTATCATTATCTATTGCTAAATTTAACCATGCTAAACGCGCATAAGAGGCAGTAATATCAGAGCAGTTTTTGCGTTGAATAATTTTCTCTAATAATGCTCTAGTTGTCAAGTAATCTTGCTCAGCCACTTTAATATTGACTTGCTGCAATAAAGCGAGTTCGCTTAACTTACTATCATTCTTCTGCGCTAACTCATCTAGTGACTTTACAATTAACGTTTTATCATCAGTAATAGTATAGATAGATTTTGCTAATATATCCCCCAGCTGCTTAGCGGTTGTTACTTGTTTATCCTTATGCCAGCCATAAATTAACATCCCTATGACTACCATAAAGGTTAGAAGCACAACAAACGGCAAAAGCTTCTTAAAATAATATACTTTACTTGCTTCCCGCTGATCGCTTAGTATTTCCTCTAGGATATCGGTCATTTTATAAAATTATACACTTAGAAAATAAAGATCCTTCTTACTATATCTTTAGAAGATAGCTATTATATTATACCAATCACACTACATCTTACAACCAAATTTCACCTTTGCATCTTTGGCTTTTTTAATGGATTCACCTGACCTATTGGAGAATTCTGCTTCTAATTTAGAAAGTATATTACAAGCTTCACGTTTTTTATTAAGCTTCTCCAAGGACAAAGCTAGCTTTAGCAGCGCATCTGGCGCTTTAGGTCCTTTTGGAAATTGCTTATATCCTTTTAAATAATTAATAGCGGCTTTATCAAATATATTGCGTCTAAAGAAAGACTCAGCATACCAAAAATAAGCATTACCAAGCAAATTACTTTGCGGATAAGCTTTTATAAAATTCATGAATTTTTCCTCTGCTTGCTCCAACTTATTGTCTTTCAGAGTGGCAAGAGCTAAATCATAAGCGGATTTGTCTGCTTCTATTTCGCCATGCAGCAAAGCCTTTTTTTGCTTAGTTGGTTGAGCAGCTGTAGCAGCATGCGGAAGTTCGAATATGTCGCTTTTATCGCTGTCTGGCATAGTTTGAGCACTGACTTTTCCTCCGTCATATTCCTCTATTGGACCTTTAGCCAGCACAGATCTTTCTAGGCTAGCAAAATTACGTTCTAACAACTCTATTCTGCCTATTAGGCTTTGTATTTCTTTTTCCAGTATCTCCAGTTTACTGCCTTCATCATAGATAGAAATAGGATCATTCTCTACTTCTTCTAATTTTACTGCCGTCTCAGAAGCTGCAAAAGCAACGCAATAGCATAAAACCATTAACAAAAAGCCAATAATTTTTATTCTCATAATAATCCAAACGCTCTTTAGCTATTTCTTATTTTAAGCAGTAACATCCTAAAGAGATATAATATAAACACTCCAATAAACCAATATATTATTATCTTTCCTGTAATTAGCAAACTACCATCTTTGTCCAATATTTGCTTAAATAACAAATATACGCAAGAGATACAACCAAGTGGGGCTATAACAAATATCGCCGGGCATCTAAAAGGTCTTGCAGCTTGGGGCAAAGTATGCCTAAACAGCATTACAATTAGCATTATAACGATGTAATCTATCAGCGCTCCCATGCTTGATAATTGCGTTAAGATTTCTACAGGGCAAAAAGCTCCCATGAAAGATATTAATAAGAAAAGAATCCTTATCATTATATAAGGGCTACCATATTTGGCATGGATCTTAGCCAAGCTTGTCGGTAGCAACCCATCACGGGCAATGACGTAAAAAATACGAGATAAAGCATAAATATTTGCCATTATCACTGTAGTCATACCGCAAATTGCACCCGTTGCCACGATCGCGGAGCCTATATTGCTATTATTAAGTTTTAAAGCGTGGGCAAGGGGCTGAGCATTATTTAATTGATCAAAAGGCACTATGCCAGTTACGAGCCCCGATAATATCACATATACTACACATGCCAAAATTAGCGAGCCAATAATGCCAATCATTAAATCTCTTTTAGGGTTTTTACATTCTTCTGCCGCAGTAGCAATACTGCTAAAACCAGTAAAAGCAAAAAACAAGATAGAAGCCCCCACTACCATATTATCCGGTCCAAAAGGCATAAAATTATGCCAATTCTCAATCTTAAAATGCGGTGTTGCAGCTACAATAAAAACAAATATAGCTGCCATCTTAATAAAGACTAAAATAGCATTTAGCTTTTTGCTGTCTTTGGTGCCTAAATATAAAATAAAAGAAACAAAAGCAACAATGACGAAAGCTGGCAAATTAATTATACCGCCGTGCGCTGGTACTGTAGTTATTGCTTTCGGCAAGTAAATACCACCAGCTTGCAATATTACCTGCACATATCCCGACCAACCAGCTGCTACTACTCCTGAAGCAAAAGCAAATTCCAAAATAATTACACTGCCAATCAACCACGCAAAAACTTCCCCAAAAGCTACATAGGAATAAGTGTAAATACTCCCCGAAGTTGGAAGCATGGCTGATAGTTCGGCATAGGCTAGAGCTACAAAAATACATACACCCCCTGCGATGGAATATGATAACATAACAGCAGGACCAGAATATTTTGCGGCAACCATGCCAGTCACCACAAATACGCCGGTACCAATAATAGCGCCAAGTCCTAGTAAAATTAAATCAAAAGCCCCCATCGTTTTGCTAAGGCTACTACCACTTCCTTCTTTAACTGATTCAAAGGTTTTTCTCGCTAATAAGCTACTCATTAAATCCTACCTTTTACCATTAATATAAGTTAATAATTTTATCTTTTTAAGAAAATATCTCTCTAGTGATCCACCCACCTCCTAGCACTCTTGTTTGATGGTATATAACGCACGCTTGCCCTGGAGTAACAGCCTTTATAGGAGCTAGCAGCTTCACCGCCATTTTATCATGACTAATTTTATAAATCTTAGCAGGCACTGCAGGCTTGGTAGATCTTATCTTGACCTGCACTTCTAATTCCTCTTGTATTTCTTCTTCTAGCAGCCAATTAACATCTTTTATAGTAAATTGCTGCGTCTCTAGTCTATCTTCAGATCCTACATACACAATTTGATTATCTGGATCAATTTTTATTACATATAGCGGTTCAGGAAAAGCTATGCCAAGCCCTCGCCTTTGCCCTATGGTAAAATTCATAATGCCATTATGCTGACCAAGTTCAAATCCATCAACATGGATAATCTTTCCCTTCTTACTAGCATTAGGATTAATCTTTTCTATGACGCTGCGATAGTCTCCTGACGGCACAAAACAAATATCCTGACTATCATCTTTTTGCGCTACTGGTAAACCAAACCTACTTGCCATTTCCCTAGTCTGTTCTTTAGTTAACTCTCCCAAAGGAAAATCTACATATTGCAGTTGCTCCATAGTGGTTGCAAACAGAAAATAGCTTTGATCCTTATGCGCCTCAATCCCAGTATGCAGCTCTGGTCCGCTGCTTCCTTGCAATTTACGCACATAATGCCCAGTAGCTAGCATTTCCGCCCCCAGACTCTTTGCCATATTTAACAAATCCTTGAACTTTACTGACTGATTGCACCGAACACATGGCAGCGGCGTTTCGCCTCTCATATAGCTGTCAACAAAGTCATCTATAACGGATTCCTTAAAATTACTCTCATAATCAAGCACATAATGCGGAATATTTAAAATAGATGCCACCATTTTGGCATCATATATATCTTGCCCTGCACAGCACGCTCCTTTTTTGTTAACAGCTTGCCCGTGATCATATAATTGCAGCGTAACACCAATCACCCTATAGCCCTCCTTAGCAAGCATAGCGGCTACCGTAGAACTATCGACCCCACCTGACATTGCAACTACTATAGTAGAACTTGGTTTTAGCGCGTTAATCTTCATACTCATAACCTTAAGCAAGACAGTTATTCTATACAAATTTTCTAATATTGCAATAAAGCTTAACTACATTGTTCTAATGCCTAAAAGATAGAGAAAGCAAAAATATCTTGTCTGACGGCTCTCATCTCGTGTATAAACTAGTATTAAAATTTATTGTTTTGTTATGACCATATTAAGATTATATTTTTTCTCGGCAATAATAACTGCCGCTCTTATTTTAACGGGCTGCAAAAGCAAAAAGGATGATGATGAGCTAATCGTACCGGCTAGAGAGCTATATAGCAAAGGCTTAACGCTGCTGGAACGAGGAAAATATCAAGATGCCGCTAGAGAATTTCAAAAAATTTTCTTCCAGCATCCAGGCAATGATATAACGCCACAAGCAGAATTAATGCAGGCTTACTCCCATTTTGAAAACTCTCAGTTTGATGACGCGATAGATGTATTAGAAACTTTTATCAAGCTGCATCCAATGCATAGCGATATATCATATGCTTATTATTTAAGAGCTTTATCTTATTATATGCAAATTTCGGAAGTAGCTCTTGATCAATCAAAAACGCACTTAGCTAAAACAAGTTGCGAGGAAGTCATCAAGCGTTTTCCTAATACCAAATATGCCTTGGATGCTAGATTAAAGATTGATTTAGTAAATGAACATCTAGCAGGCAAAGAAGTGGAAATAGGTCGTTATTATTTATATAAGAAAAACCCTATGGCTGCTATCTTACGCTTCCAGGAAGCAATAAACAATTATCAAACTACTTCTCACACCCCTGAAGCGCTTTATCGAATTGTTGAAGGATTCATAATGCTAGGACTTGGAGAGGAAGCTAAGAAATATGCCGCTGTCCTCGGCTATAATTATCCTACGAGCAATTGGTATAAATATGCCTATCATCTAATTAATCGTTTTTATCCTAATGAGAAAAAAGAGGTTAGTATACTGGACTGAAAAAACAGGAGAAGAAAGAAGGAAGTTTTGTTTCCTAATAACTCATGTTACGCGGTAGATGTTTAAAGCAGATATATTTTGTAATTCTTTAAAAGATATTATATTAGCTTTTAGCAATAGCTTCTATGCATGGAGGACAAAAGAAATAGAGTTTTAAGTACAACTGA
>JACCDN010596502.1_pt1 | contig 10972 bp, 7 predicted proteins | sample 7441691 | NCBI WGS metagenome assembly JACCDN01 (sample SAMN15323439, study PRJNA562643) | freshwater metagenome | isolation source: river surface water | place: USA:Blue River Watershed | collected 2017-08-16
AATGTTAAATGCTGTCAATTTATTATTGGCCGCATTCTCATCGTATTATTCAGACCCGGCAGGTCAGATATTCGTTTTCTTCATCATGGCAGTTGCGGCAGCCGAAGTTGCGGTAGGCCTTGCCATCATCGTAATGATTTACCGTAATATTCAAAGTATTGATATTGGCGTACTTAATAAAATCAAGAATTAATTACTGCGCTTTTAACGATCCTCCTCTGTCATTAGTCTATTTAATCCCCCTATTACCGTTTTTAGGTTTTGCTATCAACGGATTAGCCTTCCCCAAATTAAACAAATCAATCGCGGGAATCATTGGAACGATACCACCACTGGTAGCCTTCGCTTTGTCATTGCAATTGTTTCTAAACTTTGATGGGAAAGCTCAGATTTACACCTTAGCCGAGTGGATAAAGGTGGGTTCTTTATCAATCCCTTTTGAGTTTCAAGTGGACCAATTATCGCTGTTGATGTTGTTAATCATCACGGGAGTTGGCACCTTGATTCACATCTACTCAATGGGCTATATGTCACATGATGCGGGTTTTGGAAAGTTTTTCGCTTTCTTAAATCTGTTTGTGTTTTTCATGCTCATCTTGGTACTTGGGGCCAATTTTACCGTATTATTCATCGGTTGGGAAGGCGTGGGTCTTTGCTCTTATTTATTGATTGGCTTCTGGAATCAGAAAAACAGTTATGGAGATGCCGCACGCAAGGCCTTCATCATGAACCGTATTGGTGATTTAGGTTTCTTGGTGGGTATATTCTTATTGATTCAAAACTTTAATACCACGAACTACCAAAGCATTTTCCAAGCGATTGCCTCTGGAAATGTACCTGAAAACGTAGGCTTAATTGCTTTCTGCTTGTTTATTGGAGCTATGGGTAAATCGGCGCAAATTCCGTTGTTTACCTGGTTACCAGATGCAATGGCGGGCCCTACCCCTGTTTCGGCCTTGATTCACGCAGCCACGATGGTGACGGCGGGAATTTACATGGTCATTCGTGCCAATGTGATTTTCGAATTAAGCCCAGAAGTCTTGCATTTCGTGGGTTGGATTGGTTTAGCGACTGCCTTACTAGGGGCGGCGATTGGCCTATTCCAAAATGATATTAAAAAGGTATTGGCCTACTCAACGGTTTCACAGTTGGGGTACATGTTCATGGGCTTGGGAGCCTCTGCTTACACAGCGTCGTTCTTCCACGTGGTGCCACATGCATTCTTCAAGGCGCTCTTGTTCTTGGGAGCGGGTTCGGTGATTCATGCAATGTCTGACGAACAAGATATTCGTAAAATGGGAGGCTTGAAGTCGAAAATGCCTATTACCTATTTCACATTTTTGTTGGGGACAATTGCCATTGCGGGTATTCCACCATTTGCAGGTTTCTTCTCCAAAGACGAAATTTTAGCCCATTTATATCACCATGATTTTGCGATGTGGTGTTTAGCGATTGTAGGATCTGCTCTGACCTCGTTCTACATGTTCCGTGTGTTTATTTTGACGTTCTTCGGAGATTTCCGTGGAACGGAAGAACAAGCACATCATTTGCATGAGTCTCCTTTAAGCATGACCTTTCCTTTGATGGTTCTCGCGGTATTATCGGTTATAGGAGGATTAATCAACTTGCCTCATTTCGCAGGAGGGAATGAATTCTTAGCGCATTGGTTGGCCCCAATGCTACCTGAAGCTGGAGAATCTGCGGAGGTTTCCTTCTTAACCTTAGAAATGGGCGCTCCATTGTTGGCAGCTTTTGTACCGGCCTTTTTAGCGATCTATATATTTGGCGTTAAAAAATCGGTTCCTGGCACTGATGAATCCATTAGCGGAATCCAAAAAGTTATCTATCACAAATTCTACATCGATGAATTATACGATTTAATCATCGTAAAACCGATTTCAATTCTTGGTAATTTCTGTTTCCAAGTGTTGGAGTTTTTAGTAATCGATTTGATTGTAGAAGGTATTGGACGAATTGTGGCATATGCCTCGACCGAATTCCGTCGGATTCAAACGGGGAATGTGGGGTATTACATTTTCGTTATGGTTATTTCCATTACCCTTATTCTCGCATTGAGTTTAAGAACTTGGATTTTGTAATTTTTAATAGACAAAAGAGGTATGTTATTACTATTTATCCTATTATTCCCGTTGGTATTGGGCGCTGGTTTATTGCTTGTTAAACCCAGTAAACCATTTAGCATTGCATTGGCGGGATCTCTTATTGAAGCGATTGCAATTGCTTATGCCTTAAGCGCTGAATCATTGCAATTTTCCCAAGCTTGGCTACCGGAAGCGGGCATTAGTTTCACGCTTTGGGTGGATGGAATCAATGGTGTATTGATTGGATTGACGGGTCTATTGATTCCATTTATTATTGGATCTACAACGAATTCGGACAAATCTGAAAACGCATCGTACTTAGGTTTAATCTTAAGCATGCAATCAGCCTTGCTAGGGGCTTTTCTTGCCAAAGACGCGTTCTTGTTCTACTTCTTCTTTGAAGCATCTCTTCTACCGATTTACTTCTTAGCCGCGCAATATGGCGGGGAAAACAGAACAGCTATCACCTTCAAGTTTTTTGTTTATACCTTGTTCGGATCCTTATTTTTATTGATCGCATTAATTTATGTCTACCTACGGACGCCGGGTGAAACACATTCTGCTGATATCGAAACCTTGTATTTAACCGCACGAAATCTAAGTGCAGAACACCAAGGCTTATTGTTTTTATCATTTTTCATTGCGTTTGCAATTAAGATGCCGGTATTCCCATTTCATACGTGGCAACCCGATACATATACAACCTCTCCAGTTCAAGGAAGTATGTTACTGGGTGGTATCATGTTGAAAATGGGTACCTATGGTATGATCAGATTAGTTATTCCGATGTTTCCATTGGGAATTACGCAATGGGGATTGACGGTTTCGGTGCTTTCGATCATCGGTATTATTTATGGCTCGGTGATTGCGATCCAACAAAAAGATGCAAAACGTTTATTGGCTTATTCGTCCTTTGCGCACGTTGGCTTGATGGCCGCGGGTATCATGACACAGAGTGTCGATGGCATACAAGGGGCCCTTTACCAAATGTTGTCGCATGGTATCAATTTAGTGGGTTTGTTCTTTGTGATTGAGGTAATTGAACGTAGAACGAAAACGCGTGAACTGGCTCAACTTGGTGGGATCACGCAATCATCGTATGTCCTAACGGTTGCCTTTATCGTGTTGAGTTTGGGCTCGGTGGCATTGCCATTGACGAATGGTTTTATCGGTGAATTCTTATTATTGAAGAGTGTGTTTGACCAAGAAATGTATTTGGGAATCATTGCAGGAATCACGATTATTTTAGGTGCGGTTTATACCTTGCGACTGATTCAAAAAACAATCTTTGGTAATGTATCGAAGGTAACCAAATCGTTTGAAGACCTTGTATTGGGTGAAAAATTGGTATTAATTCCGTTAATCATCTTGGTGATTGTCGGCGGACTATTCCCTCAATATGTATTAACATTCAGTGCCGCTAGTGTGGAAAAACTTGTTGCGCTTTTAAACTAAGCGGAATTTAAAATAACAGTTAAGCAGAATTATGACAGCTATCATTGCTTTATCATTATTTGGAATCTCTAATCTATTTTTAGGTTTTTGGTTATCGCGTAAAATGATCCAACAAATCACCTTGTTGTTCCTTGCCATCGGCATGGGTATAACGGTGATGGACTGGAATCATGAGTTCCTATGGTTTGGAAACATGTTCCGGACGAACAATACATCGATCAATTTCAGTATCATCATTCAAATAGCCGCATTTTTTGTGGTTGCTTTTTCGAATGCTTTTGGTCAAGATGATGAACATACACACCCGGCTGAGTATTATGCCATTTTACTGTTTTCTACAGTAGGTGCTATTATCATGGTCTCATTTGACCATCTAATAATGTTATTTGTGGGTCTTGAAATTTTATCCGTGGCCATGTATGTGCTGACGGGGTCCGACAAACGAAATCTGCGTTCTAATGAGGCGGCTATTAAATATTTCTTAATGGGGTCCTTCGCGACAGGTATTTTGTTATTTGGAATGACCTTAGTTTATGGGGCGACTCGTTCGTTTTATATCTCGAACATGGCGACAGTGATCGCAACGACAGCACCTGAATCCATGCCATCGTTTTTATATGCGGGTGTCTTATTAATGCTTGTTGGCTTACTCTTTAAAGTATCTGCGGCTCCCTTCCACTTCTGGACACCAGATGTGTATGATGGCGCGCCAACTATCTTTACGATGTTCATGTCGACCGTCGTAAAAACGGCTGGCTTTGCAGCGATATACCACATATTCGCAGGCATTTTTGGGGGCTTGTACAGCACTTGGGTAATGCCGGTTTATTTCATAAGTATGCTAACCTTGGTCATTGGAAATGTTACAGCGGTATACCAACAAAGCATCAAGCGTATGTTGGCATATTCAAGCATTTCCCATGCAGGCTATATGTTAATGACTGTGTCGGCTCGCCAGGTAAGTTCAAACTCAACGATCCTATTTTATTCTTTGGCATATACCTTAGCTACGTTGACGGCGTTTGCAGTATTTAAATTAGTATCAGAGCATCAAACAGGCCGTGTTGAAAAACCCGAGCATTTCCAATCTTTTGAAGGATTAGCCAAGTCCAATCCCTTCTTAGCGTTTTGTTTTACGGTTGCCATGTTATCATTGGCGGGAATTCCTTTAACAGCAGGCTTTTGGGGGAAATTCTTCGTATTCTCGGATACCTTTAATCGGAATATTATCTATCCAGTCGTTTTGGCAATATTGATGTCGGCGGTAGGTATTTACTACTATTTCAAAGGGATTATTGCTGTTTACTTCAAACAAGGAGAAATCGAAAAAATCGAAGTGAGCCCACTTTATCAAGTCGCATTAGTTTTAACAACCTTGGGAACCTTGGTACTGGGACTATTCCCTAATATCATTAAAAGCCTTTTTTAATTGAAGCCAAAATCGCAACTCTTTAATCGAAAAGATTTAGTCGCCTACTTCCTAATCGCAGGTACAGGTGCGATGATTCAATTATTAGCTGGGGCATTATTGAAAGATTGGTTTCACATAGCCTATGAGAAGACCATTTTACCTGCCTACTTTATTTCATTAATTGCAGGCTTTATCATGACAAAGCTTTTTGCATTTGACGCTAGGCAATCGAAACAGACCCGTCGAGAAATGGTCAAGTTTATGATGGTAGCAACCTTTTCAGGTTTTGTGACTTGGGGATTCAGTATTTTACCCTATCATATAATTCAGACAAAATACAGCGATTTATTAATTCAGATACCCTATTCATTTAAGAAGGTTAACGTGACTCAAATAAGTACAACCTTGAATGGCATGGGATTCAGTTTTGTGTCAAACTATGTTTTGCACAAAACATTTACCTTCAAAAGCAGTGGATTTTACGACCGTTTCAAGGATCTAATCAAGTAATACGTCTGTTTTTTAGGAGCAACTATTAAATTAATCTTAATTTTCTTAAGTAATAGATATGCCAAAATAGGCATTAAACACACTTTTTTAAGAAATAGCCCCCAAATCTTAAAAAAATCTTAAAAAATCTGCGAGATTGTTTGCAAATAAATAATTAAGCCGTAGCTTTGTAGCTCAAACCTTAAAATATTACAAAAATGAAAAAAGTATTCGCTTTAGCTTTCGTTGCTGGTATGGTAACTTTAGCATCTTGTGGTGAGAAAAAAACTGAAGCTGCTGCTGATACAGTAGCAACTGATACTGCTGCTGCTGCACCAGTTGATACAGCTGCTGCTGCTGATACAGCTGCTGCTGCTGACACTACTAAAAAATAATTTTAGTAATCTCACGAAAGAGTCCTTCGCATGCGAAGGACTTTTTTTATGCCCAAAAATGGATAAAAACAGAAAAATAGCTTCCTTTTTAGACCACTTCCCTCCTAAAGTGGCTGAATACTGTTTTAATCTCTGGGATGAATTAAAGTTTGAGTTCATCGTAACTAAAAAACGAGATAGTAAACTTGGCGATTTTCGATTCGCTCCGAACAAAGGATTTCAAATTACTGTCAATCATAATTTGAATCCCTACGCCTTTTTAGTTACCTACCTTCACGAAGTAGCTCATCTACTTACCTATCAGCGGCATAAAAATCAAGTAAACCCGCATGGCCAGGAATGGAAAAATGCATTCGGAGAGCTATTTGATCCCATTTTGGATCCTGAATTATTACCCGAGGAATTGGTACCTGTATTAAAAGCCTACCTAAAAAATCCGGTGGCTACCTCCAATGGATTTACCCCCCTTGTTGAGGCACTAAAAAAGTACGATGTTAATCAAGATCCTGCCATGCTATTGTTCAATGTCGGAGAGGGTAGCATCTTCCAATTAAAAAACCTCCTGCTAAAGAAAGGGAAACTACGCAGAACACGTTACATTTGCCAAGAAGTCCAAACAGGCAAATTATACCTCGTAGCGAAAAATGCACAAGTTCAACCCATCGATGCATAAGCGGTTCCTCATCGTTACCCTACTGTGTTTCGTATGTATTTTTCAAACGAGTTTCGGCCAAAACGCTTCCCCCTTACAACAAGGGAAATGGATAAAAATTGCGGTCACTCAATCCCAATTTTACCGCATTAATCAAGCTTGGTTCAAAAAGCATAATGTTTCTGTCGGCAGTCCTGATAAAATTAGCATATGGGGATCAAAACCTGGAATGCTTAATCCCAAAGAGGAGGATCAGTCAGGCTTCTTACAAACAATCCCCACTTCATCACTGCTGAATTCGGATAATTCTTGGGATATCCTGTTTTGGGGAGACTCGCCTCATTCAATTAATCAGCAAGGGACTTGGGGCCAACAAACAAATTTATACAGCGATACAACCTTTTACTTCGTCCAAATTGACGCGGCAAAAACAAATTTAATTGAAGAAATTACCCCGCAAGCCGCCGCGGGCAACACGCTCCCTTTTGCCTATGGCTTAAAGCACTATGAGCCCGAAACGTATAACCTCATACAATCTGGACAAACATGGCTGGGAGATGCATTCTTTGGTAATGGAAACAAATTCCTACAATATTCATTAACTGACTATTATGAAGGGAAAGCTGCATTTTTAACGGCTAAATTTTATGCCAGTAGCATTTCAGCGAGTTCGTTTTCATTTCCCAACTTAGGGAAGAGCATTAACCTAAATCCCATCAGTGGAAATCGATATGACACAAAAGCGAGTAGTGAGATTCTATCAACTTGGGTAAGCCCGACGCTGAGCGCGAATGGCTGGACCTGGCCAATTCAATTTCAAAGCAATGGGGGAACGGGCTACATCGATTACATCAGTCTCATGTATCCGCGCAGCCTAGATGCTAAAAATGCCAACCCACTCTATCTATTGCCCAATAAAAGTGATTCGACAATCCATATCTCGATTTCTAATTTGAAACCCGAGCAACAAATATGGATCAATAATGGCGGGACCCAATGGAAAAAAATTGCCACAAACAAGGCCTTCCAATTTACCTTCCAAACAAACAGTAGACTAGCCATCGCAGACGTAAACCTAGCGGGTGAACCCATTTTCTGTGGAAATCCTGAAAACCAATCTGCATTTGCGATCCCCGCTTCCACTGAAATGCTCGTGATTTCTTCTCCTGCGCTACGAAAAGAAGCAGAAAAACTAGCCCTTTATAAAACGAATGAACGTACTATACCCAGTAGCTCATTAACTACAGCAGCCATCTACCAGGCATTTAGCGGGGGGAAACAAGATGTTAGTGCCCTTCGAAATTTCATCCGTTTTCAATCTCGGAAATTAGGCTCAAAATTAAAATACGTGATTCTATTGGGCGATGCTTCCATTGACTACAAAGGGCAAAACGCGGTTTCGACCCCACTGGAAAAATCATGCTTTGTCCCGACCTACCAAAGTGTGGAATCGCTCCAGCCCTTATTAAGTTATTCCTCCGATGATTATTTCGGAATTGTAGGTCCCAATGCTGGGCAATGGCTGGAAGGAAATAATATCCCGCAAGCTGATATTCAAATAGCCATTGGGCGAATACCGGTCAAAAATCCACAAGAGGCCAATATGTTTCTGAACAAATTGAGGGATTATGAGAAAAAACCGCGCTTGCGAGCTAGTCAATTTGCCTGGGTAGCTGATGATGGAGATGCAAACATCCATATGCAAGATGCAGAAGATTTCGCCAAACTGCTTCTAAATGGATTAGTTGTCGGCCAACAACACAAAGTGTACTTGGACCAATATCCAATCAAACAAAATAATGGCGTCTATACAAGTCCGTTAGCCACGCAGGCCACTTTGGGTTTGTTTGAGCAGAAGGCCGACTTCATTCACTACACGGGTCATGGATCTGAAAGTGGTTTGGCTGATGAAAAATTAGTGACAACGAATGATTTAGTGGCTTTGAAAAACAATAGCAATCTCCCGATTTTATTAACCGCAACTTGTCAATTTGGTCGCTTTGATGACCCCAATATTTTGTCGGGCGGCGAAGTCAGTTTATTATCAGACCAAGGAGGAGCCATCGCATTAATTAGCACAACGAGACCTGTTTTTCAAAGCAGCAATTATTTATTTGGTCAAGCATTTTACCAAGCATTAATCGCAAACCGATCAAACCCATCCTACCGATTAGGTGACCTATTCCGCGATGCCAAAAATAAAAGCCAAAGTGGTGTCATCAACCGAAATATTCAATTATTGGGCGATCCTAGTTTGTCGCTACCTTGGGCATCATCGAAGTTAAGTGTCGAACTCGATCGCGACAAGCAGGAATTACGTGTGTCAGGTCAAGAAATTATAAATGAGGATTTGACTATCCAATTACATCGAATTGATGATTCCAAAACCACCTTGGGAAATAAAGGTTCAGCTTACACCTATGAAACAATGAGTTCGACCATTTGGAAAACGACACAAAAAAGTCAGGGTAGCGGCCTAACAGTTAACCTAAAAACACTACCTACACTCATAGAGAACCAGGCATACCAACTGCAAATCTGGTCAACGAAGACATCCGCGTCAATACCGATTTCGAACTGGCGAAACAAACAAGTCCCAGACCCAATCGCGCCCAAAATTACGATAAACTTGATGGATGAGCCTATCCAATCCACAGGCACTAATCCAAGCTTTGTGATAAGCTTTGCCGATTCATCGGGGCTAGCATGGCTGAATTCCAAGGGAGAACTAGCCTCCATCGTTGTTGATGACAGCATCCGAACCGAATTAGCCCCTATCATTCAGATGAAAAATGGGAGCGCTCAATTGGCCGAAGCAAAAATGCGATTAAATAACCTTAAACAGGGGAAACATAAAATTTCAGCGTTTTGCTGGGACGTTTACAATAATTATTCTCAGCAAGCGTTAGAGTTCCAGGTAACGAATGAGGAACAGCAATCAAATACGGGTAAAATTTACCCAAATCCATTGTCAAAATCCTTTCATTTTGTTTTTGAGCAGGATAAACCCTGGAATCGAATGCCTTATGAAATAGAACTCGTCAACATGGCGGGGCAAGTAATTTTGAGGCGCACAGGTTATAGTGATTACCTAGAGACCAAGGAAGGAATTATAGCATTTGATTGGAGTGAAGATGAATGGCAGAAGATGAATCCTTTGATGATTATTAAAATAAGTTTGCAAGATGAGCTTCAGAAGGAAATGAAAATATTCAGAATTAAAACAAGTACCCTAAAATAAGTTTTCATATTTTTTTTATCAATAGAACATTCTATATCCTAAAAATTAACTATTTTTGACTTTAGCTTCTTATTACTGAAAGACTCTCTTTAAATTAATATACAATGACGAAGAATTATTCGATTTTCCAAAAAGCGCTATTTACAGCATTAGCTGTTATGATAGGTGCTGTCGCTTACGGCCAAACATTGGTTTCGGGACAATTAAATTCAGGTAGAATTCCTACTCCGACTATGTTGTTCCTGAATGTGGCACCAGACGCTCGTTCTGCAGCGATGGGAGACGCAGGTGTGGCTATTTCATCGGATGTTAATGCGATTTATTGGAATCCTGCCAAATTAGCTGGCGCTGACAAAGACTTAGGATTTGCTATTTCATATACCCCTTGGTTGCGTAATCTGGTAAATGACATGGCTCTTTACAACATTGCGGGTTACAAAAAGACATCGAAGGATCAAGCATTCGGTTTTTCGATTAACTATTTTGACCAAGGTCTTTTCCAAGCTACTCTAGCAAATGGAACAAGTGCTGGAAATTTTAACTCGAAAGAATATGCATTGTCATTGACTCACGCGAGAAAATTATCAAATGCACTTTCACTAGGTGTTAATTTAAAATACATCAACTCTAACTTGTTAGGAAACTACCAAGGAACCTCAGGAACAGGAGTTGCCATGAAGCCAGCACAGACTGTTGCCGCTGACATCGCATTGTATTGGAATACCAACTCAGAAAAGAACTGGAATTATACGTATGGTTTAGTGCTTTCAAACATCTCGGGTAAGGTTTCTTACGGGGGTGCTGAAAAGAACTTTATTCCTACGAACCTACGTGCCGGTGTTGCTGCGGTAAAAAATATAGACGATAAAAATAAGTTAACATTCACATTGGATTTCAACAAGTTAATGGTTCCAACTCCACAAACGGTTGTTATTGATGCGAATGGTACAAAAGTTGTTACAGGTACTGACCCAACAACAACTTCGGCTATCGGCGGAATTTTTGGATCCTTATTTGATGCACCCGATGGATTTGGAGAAGAGTTAAAAGAAGTAACAACTTCGATAGGTGCTGAATACCTTTTCAACAATACATTCGCAGTTCGTGGCGGTTATTTTAACGAAAGCGAAATGAAGGGAAATCGTAAATACTTTACCATGGGTGTAGGATTTAAGTTAGACCAAAAATATGGTTTTGACTTTGCTTACTTAGTTCCTACAGGAACTA
>JACCDN010926896.1_pt1 | contig 10970 bp, 10 predicted proteins | sample 7441691 | NCBI WGS metagenome assembly JACCDN01 (sample SAMN15323439, study PRJNA562643) | freshwater metagenome | isolation source: river surface water | place: USA:Blue River Watershed | collected 2017-08-16
ATTACCGTCGTGATCGCCGCCGTTAACGTCGTCTTACCATGGTCTACGTGACCAATCGTACCTACGTTTACATGGGGCTTCTTACGTTCAAATTTCTCTTTTGCCATGTCTTTTTCTCCAAGTTTAAAATAAAACTTTTAATGGTGCTCACGACTGGAATCGAACCAGCGACCTCTTCCTTCCCAAGGAAGTGCTCTACCGACTGAGCTACGTGAGCATGGAGCGGGTGGCGGGAATCGAACCCGCGCGATCAGCTTGGAAGGCTGAAGTTCTACCATTAAACTACACCCGCAATTGCCCTTATGATTTAGGTCGCACTCATACAAACGCAAACCATAAAGGCACTCACTCTAAAATGGTGGAGGGAGAAGGATTCGAACCTTCGAAGGCTGAGCCGGCAGATTTACAGTCTGCTCCCTTTGACCGCTCGGGAATCCCTCCACATTGGAGGGGCATCATACTGGATGTGTTCTAGAAGGTCAATAGTTTTTTATTCTCAATTTGACAAAAAGGTGAATTTCTGCCAAATTTCCTTAAAAATCAAACACTGGCATCCTAATGCATTTTCTGATTGGCAGAACTGACAATATTGGCGATGTGATTCTTACTTTTCCGATCGCCGCTAAATTAAAGGAATATTATCCGGATGCTAAGGTAACTTTTCTTGTACGCAACTATACCAAAGACATTGTTGAGCGTTGCCCTGATATTGATACTTACTTAAGTGAAGATGATTTAAAAGCACTTTCACACGAAGAAAGAATTGCTAAAATTAAATCGCTTAACTTCGATGTATTTTTACCAATTCAGCCGAATAAAGATCATACCCTTTGGGCAAAGAAAGCTGGGATTCCCGTTCGTGTGGGTCATATTCATCGCAATTATTTTTTATTACATTCCAATCGCCTCATTTGGCGTATCAAACGTAAACGAACCGATATGCATCAGGTACAACTCTGCTTGCAATATCTAAAAGGATTAAAACTGCCACATACCCTGCCGCGTGAACAAATGTCTACATTGATTCGCGTTAAACCTTTTGAACCGGCCGCAAAAGTAAAAGCACTACTTGATCCCAAAAAATTCAACTTAGTCTTGCACCCGGGAACCAGCGGTAAAAATACGCTGGAATGGCCCAAAGAGCATTTTGCCGGTCTCATGCGCTTGTTACCTGATTCTGTGAAAGTATTTGTCACCGGCAGCGCCAAAGAAAAAGAACGCTTTGGCGATCTTTTGGAGAATCATCCCAATGCGGTTGGCTTATTTGGCGATTTATCCTTAAGCGAACTCACGGACTTCTTAAGCGTGGTCGATGGTGTGGTAGTGGGTTCCACTGGGCCTTTGCACATCTCCGCAATGCTTGGCACCAAAGTAATTGGCCTCTTCCCTCCGCAACAGGATTCAGATGTGAAGCGTTGGGGTGGCGTGGGCTCACAAGTTATTAATCTTGAAGCACCGCATTGTAAAGAGTCCTTGAAAGGCATTCGCTGCGGTTGTATGGTGAAAATCACCCCGGAACAAGTTTTTCAAACCATGCAAGAGCAATGGGGCATTTAATGTTCCCCACCATTCAACCCTATCACACTGAGTTTGTCAAAGTATCGGAATTACACTCGCTCTATGTAGAACAATCAGGTAACCCCAAGGGGGTGCCCGTGGTTTTTCTGCATGGTGGTCCTGGATCTGGAACCAACCCCATACAGCGTCGGTTCTTCGACCCTACATTTTATCGCATTATTCTTTTTGATCAGCGCGGTGCCGGAAAATCTACTCCTCATGGTGAATTACGCGACAATACCGTTGCTGCTCTTGTTAAAGATATAGAAACCATTCGTAAGCATTTAGCCATCAATAAATGGCTGGTGTTTGGCGGATCTTGGGGCTCAACCCTATCGATCGCGTATGGAATCGCGCATCCACAACCCTGTTTGGGTTTTATTTTGCGTGGCGTGTTTTTAATGCGTGAGACAGAGTTACAATGGTTTTTTAACCAAGTCCATTATTTTTTCCCGGAGTTGTGGTATCCCCTCATGCAGAAATTAGGGCATCCTTCTCCCGAAAATCTCTCGTGCTATGAAATTATGGATCTGATTCAAGAGGTTTTGGATTCAGGCAATCAAAAAAGAATTGAAGAAGTGCTGTATGCCTTTGGCCATTTTGAAGCATCGATCATGACTTTGCTGCCAAAAGATCTCCCCAATCTAAGCCCCGCATTGGTGGAGCAAATTGCTAAAATTGAACATCACTTTTTTAGCAAAAATCGCCATGAAACAATCGATCTCTTAGAAAAAATCGATCAGGTGAAACATTTGCCCTGCATTATTGTCCAAGGGCGTTATGATATGATCTGCCCGCCGATTACCGCTTATGAAGTGCATCAAGCTTGGACGGGATCAAAGTTGGTGATGGTGCCCAAGGGTGGACATTCGGCTCTAGACCCTGCAATGACAAATGCTTTGCTAACTGCAACAGAAGCATTTAAACACACGCCAATAATCAGCTAAAATTAGCACGGCATAGCTTTGTTTACCTAGCAAAGCCAGCATTCTTGTGACCCAACACTTTCGTCTTGAACAAATAAGTAGTGTATAATGATTAAAAATGACCAATGAATTGAAAAATTGATATCATGAATCCAATTGCTGCTGAAATACTCAGCATTATCCGCCCAAAATACCAACATTTTCCCTGGCTAGTAGAAACTACTCAACTATCTGCACATCTATATCGTGCGAGTCCTCACGTAGATCGCCTAGTCATTATCAGCCATGGTTTTAATGAAGACCAAACCTTACAAGGAATGGCTATAGATTATATTACTGCCTTGCTTAATGCCGGTCTTTCGGTTTTGACTTATGACTTTGCCGGATTTGGCAAAAGCGATGCTGAATTAGTTTCTTTGGCCTCCGGTGTAGCCGATTTAAAAGCCATCATTGATCATGCACAAAAACAACTAACGTGCAGCGCAATTGGTTTGTTTGGCCACAGTTTTGGCGGTGCCGCTTCTCTAGCTTGCTATTCAAATGCCATAGCGGCCATTGTGACAATCGGCGGTGTCACTGGAGCAATGCCTTTTCCCATGGATCGCATTTTTTTGCCCGACCAATGGACTGAATTCAAGGAAAAGGGCTATGCTAACGAATATCGTACCTATGGAACCCGTCCGAATATTCTTGTGAGTCCACATATTCTGCAACAAATGACAGAATTGAATCAAAAAACCTTATTGTCTCGTATCGATTGTCCGGTATTGCTCATTCATGGCGATGCAGAAGCCGAAGAACGTGCGTTGTATAACTTATCAAAGCAAGGCTTGCCTTATCTTGGCAGTACTGCATCATTACACTGTATTGCTGGAGCCGATCATAATTTTAGGGGCTTTACCCAACAAGTGAACCAGTTACTGGTACCCTGGTTTATGCGCTACCTAACATTGTCTTAATGGCATATTTTCATTTGGATAATAAAAACAAATCTCCTTGCTTATGCAACTTCTTATGTATGCGCCGCCCGTGCTAACCGATCTAAAACAGCCGCCCATTCAGAAGTCTGCGGCGGACGTTCGACTAAAATCACGTCCACTCCCTCGGTATCCGCTTTTCTCAATGCTGCATAAAGTTCATGCGCATAAACATCGGGTTGGGTATCACAGGGAATAAATACATGCTTTGTCATGACAAATTGATCAAGTTCATGGCGACCAATCAGTTTTAAAGGCGTGCGGGGTGCATAATGAGAAGCAAGTAAGCCTGGTACGCGTACGGTTGTTTTTTCACTCGGCAATAAAATCGGTTCCCCTAAAAACGCCTCCAGCTCTTCTTTGCCAATCATGCCTTGACGTAACAGAGTAAAGGGTTTTTGGTGTAAATCTAAAATGGTGGATTCAATTCCTACCTTCGAACGACCTCCTGGCAACACCAAATCGACTTGACTGGCAAGCTCTGCGAGCACCGCTGCTTCATCCGTGGGGCTAATTCGCCCAAATTGATTTGCAGACGGCGCCACCAAGCCACTGCCAAATTGCCGCAACAATTCTAAAGCCAAGGGATGATTGGGCATGCGAATGGCAACTGTATCTTGCCCGCCAGTGACTTCCGGTAACACATGATCCTGCTTTTGCAAGATTAGCGTCAAAGGCCCCGGCCAGTAACGCTTAGCCAGGTGATACACCTCAGGGGGAATATCTTTGGCCCATTCCTGCAATTCTTCAATACGGCCAATATGCACAATTAAGGGATGATCCGCCGGCCGGCCTTTGGCTGCAAATACTTTCTTAACAGCAATCAGATTCTTGGCATCCGCCGCCAAACCATAGACGGTTTCGGTGGGCAGGCCTATCAATTTACCCTGCTTTAAGAAAATAACTGCTGTACTAATATCGGTAATCATCACAAGTCAATGTATTAGAAGAGTCTTTATGATGCCATTAAATTAAATACTTGACTACATTTGTTAACACCATCATGGAAGGGTTGCTTACCATATCGATAAGGTGGGATGGGAGAAAAATTCATAGGATTTTTACCACATTAAATAGGATGATACTTAATTATGATAACAATGTTGATAAACGTATAGCAGCCAAATTTGGAGCTGGATTATGTACTCTGAGATACTGCACGCCACATTGCCCTAAATATGCTGAAATCATCGCAGTACAAGCCTCATGTGTTAACTCAGTTCGTTCATGCTCACCCAACGTCAAAGATAATTTACGTGAATGCCCCACCAACCAGGTCCCTCCAATTTCAGTTAATTCTTGCATTCTTCGCAAAATTTCATACTGCTGAAGTTTGGTTTTACCAAAACCTATACCCGGGTCCAAGATAAGTTGATCTAATGTCAAACCTAGTTTCTCAAACCGCCTGAACCATTCCTCTTGAAACTCCCGGATAACATTCATGGGAGAACCGCTGATCAATCGATTTGGTTGTGGTGGTACACCGCAATGATGCATGAGAACATATTTAAGCCGGGGCAATGTATGCAAAATAGCACGCATGGCTGCAAACTCTTCTTGGCTGACATCATTAATCCAATCTACACCATAAGGCAATGCCTGTTCTATTGTTTGTGCATGACGAGTGTCAATACTAATGAGTGGCCGATGCTCTTGATGAGACCAGTATTGCTGCAAGCCTCGCAGGACAGGCTCTAAGCGTTGCCATTCAACAATCTGATCCACAAGTTGTGCCGTTGGTCGTGTGGACTCAGCTCCGATATCAATGATATCTGCACCCTCTCTAAATAAACGTTGCGCTTGCATAATCGCCGCACCCGGATCCAAAAATCGATTACCATCAGAAAATGAATCTGGCGTTACATTAACTATTCCCACAATTTGTGGGCCACATAATAAATGTGGCAAAACTTCTAGATCTCGCGAATCCAGTTCTAACTTAGGGTAAAGTGGATGCTGATATTCAGGATCAACCTCCTGTAAAGGAATCCAAGCACAAGACCGGCGATACAATTCTGGATGTGGTAACGTAAGTGCTGGCGTATTTAATACCACTTGGTCATAAACCAAAATGTCTAAATCAATACAGCGTGGAGCCCATTTTTCAGCATTGCTTCGTCCCATTGTTTTTTCAATCTGTTTTAAACGCTCTAACAATGTTTGAGGAGATAACTTTGTTGTCAAACGAACCGCAGCATTAAGATAAAATTTACCTAACCATTCTCGCGGAGTATTGGGTAATAACAAAGGTGCTGAACGATAAATACGTGACACTGCTAATAACTCAATCTCTGACACAGCTTGTAAATGACAAATTGCCTGTCGTAATTGTAATAAAGGCTTCTGTAAATTACTTCCCAGCCCAATAACTACAGTGGCCATCTGTGATCCTCATAACTTGATAAAATAAAACTCCGTGAACCACGATCCTTAGGTAAATATTTGGTCACCTGCAAATTAAAATCGACATTTTGAGGAAGTTGCGCTCGAATTAACTCAAAACTCACATAGCCCAAATGCTCTAATAAATGAAAATGGCGTTTAGTCAAATAAGTCCGTAAAATATCCTCCAACTTCTGATAACATAATGTATCATCAATACTATCGGTCTGCATTCCTTGAATCATTTCATGAAATATGAATGCAATTGATATGCTAACTCGCTGAGGTGATGCTAATTCCACAGGAGTAACACCAAGATGCAACATAAAATTTAAATCATCAATCCTGAGAATAGAGCGCATACAAAAATACTAGATGCCTAAAACCACAGAATACGTTAAAATTCGCTTGTTTGAAATATAGAGATTACACATGTCTTATGAAAAAATTTATTTTGAATTACTCAATCAAACACCAGGACTTTTGATAGAACGGGCATCTGCTAACAAAGCAGCCGAAGCTTGGAAATTTTTGACCTCTGGTTACCAGAAACAAATACAAAATATCACAAACTCAATGTCTCTCTATCCATGCCAAAATAACGGCCTGGTTTTAGTGAAAAATATTGAGTTTATCTCTTTATGTGAGCATCATCTCATGCCTATGTTCGGTCAATGCCATATTGCTTACGATCCACAAGGAAAAATCTTAGGTTTGGGTAAATTTACTGAGATTGTTAATATTTTTGCGCATCGCTTACAATTACAAGAGCAACTCACTACTGAAATTACTCAAGCCATTGCTGATATCACTGATGCTAAAGGAGTCGGCGTTTTGATTGAAGCTCGCCATCTTTGTCTAATGATGCAAGGGGTAGAGAAAATCAACCAAACAGTTGAAACCTCTCATTTTATTGGCTCTTTACAACATAAAGATTCAAAGTTATTTTGCTAAACTCATCAAACTCGCATTACCACCCGAGGCGGTGGTATTAATACTAATGGAACGTTCTAAAGTTAAGCGCGGCAGGTAAAAAGGCCCGCCTGCTTTAGGGCCGGTTCCAGATAAACCTTCCCCACCAAAAGGCTGAACCCCCACAATAGCACCAATCATATTGCGATTCACATAAACATTACCGGCATGAATGCACTTTCTCACATAATCAATAAAGGAATCAATCCGGCTGTGCACGCCAAAAGTTAAACCATAACCTGTGCTATTAATTTGCTCAATCACGTCATCAATTTGGCTAGCATGATAACGAATTATATGGAGTACGGGCCCAAACACTTCTCGTTTCAATAAGCGAATATGGGGGATTTCCACCAATGTGGGTGGAACAAAAAACCCATTTTTGGTATCCGCAGACAATGGTGTTTGGTAAATGATTTTTGCATCTCGACGCATATTTTCAATGTGCTCTAACAATTGCTGCTGTGAAGGCTCATCAATCACAGGGCCAACATCGGTAGTAATTGACATCGGGTTCCCTACTTTTAATTCCGCCATCGCACCTTTTAACATCTCAATCACATTATCAGCAATATCTTGCTGAACAAAGAGTACCCGCAGAGCTGAACAACGCTGACCAGCACTATCAAAGCTAGAATTAATCACATCTTTAACCACTTGTTCGGGTAATGCGGTTGAATCGACCACCATTACGTTCTGCCCCCCTGTTTCCGCAACAAAGGGAACAATTGGGCCTTCTTTTTTGGCCAAACACTCATTAATAAAGCGTGCCGTTTCGGTAGATCCAGTGAAAATTACGCCACCAATCCGTGGATCAGACACTAATTTGGTACCAATCACACTACCTGACCCCGGTAACAATTGAACCACATCACGTGGAAAACCAGCTTGATGTAAAAGTTCAATGGCGAAAGTGGCAATTAAAGGAGTTTGACGCGACGGTTTGGCTATCACTACGTTTCCAGCTGCCAAAGAAGCCGTTACTTCACCCAAGAAGATCGCCAAGGGAAAATTCCAAGGGCTAATACATACAATAATGCCACGTCCACAGAGCTCCATAAAATTGTGCTCGCCTGTTACACCTTGAAATTCAATAGGCTTAAATAATTTTTGTGCTTCTACAGCATAATAGCGACAAAAATCGATAGCTTCACGCACTTCGCCAATGGCATTGGCCAACGTTTTACCTGCTTCCTTGATGGCAATGGCCATAAAGCGCGTAATATTAGCCTCTAAAAGATCTGCCATTCGATTCAACATTGCTGCACGTTCTGCAACAGGTGTTCTACTCCAAACAGGATAAGCCTTAGCAGCAGACTCAAGAGCTAATTCCACATCATTTGCTCCCGCCTCCATCACATGACCAACTATCTCTGTAGTATTCGCAGGATTTTTTGCTTCACGACGGGTATGAGAAAATTCTTTCTTTTCAGAAAGCATGGGCAAGGCAAGCCACTGATCTTTGGCCGCCTCATCAATTTCATTAAGCACTTGCATTAAAACATGTGAATTACTTAAATCAAGACCTTTTGAGTTCATACGTGTATCACCATAAATATTTCGAGGAAGAGGAATGTAGGGATGTGGCACTAAATTCATTGCCAACGCTTCCATGAGAGGGTTTTTTACCAAATCTCCTACGGGAATCCGGGTATTTAAAATTTGATTTACAAACGATGAGTTAGCACCATTTTCAAGAAGACGACGTACTAAATATGCTAAAAGATGTTTATGTGTTCCTACTGGGGCATAAACTCGGCAGGGCATCGCAATTTCACACATCGGACCCACAATTTGATCGTAGAGCGAATCGCCCATACCGTGTAAACATTGGAACTCATAATCACGATAATCTCCTGCCATTTTGAAAATAGCCGAAACTGTATAAGCATGATGTGTAGCAAACATCGGATAAAACGCCTCTGTATGGCTCAACATTTTTTTCGCACATGCTAAATACGAAACATCGGTATATGCTTTACGGGTAAAAACGGGATACCCCTCAAGGCCAAGTTCTTGTGCTTGTTTAATCTCCGAATCCCAGTAAGCACCCTTCACTAAACGTACCATAAGGCGACGTTTATTATTTAAAGCCAAATCACGTAAATAATCGAGTACATAAAAAGCCCGCTTTTGATAAGCTTGGACTGCCAAGCCTAACCCTTGCCAATCGTTTAAATCAGTTTCTTCACAAAGCTTGGCCAAAATTTTTAATGACGGAACCAACCGATCAGACTCTTCCGCATCAATCGTTAAACTAATATTCTGCGCTTTGGCCAATAAACATAATTCTTTAACACGCGGATAAAGTTCATCAAATATACGTTCATCCTTTTGATATTCGTAACGCGGATGTAAGGCTGAGCACTTAATGGAAATTCCCGAACGCTGATAAAGCGTACTGTGCTTAGGTGCAGCCTTACCAATAGCTTCGATCGCTTTTTTATAGTCTTCAAAATAATATTCGGCATCAGGCGCTGTGCGCGCAGCCTCCCCTAACATATCAAAAGAATAACGGTATCCTTTGCTATAGCCCCGACCGGCGCGATCTTGTGCCTGCTGAATAGTTTCACCCATCACAAAATAATTACCCATCACACCCATCGCATAACGTACTGCACTGCGAATAGTCGCTTTAGAATGCTTTTTAAAGAATTCAATAAGCGCTCCTTTCAAAGCCTGTGGGCTAAAATCCGACTCATTAACAATTTTGCCGGCAATCTTCAAAGCATAGGTAACTGCATTGACAAATAAAGATTCACTTTCACCCAAGTGTTTCTGCCAATCTCCTGTACCAATTTTGTCACGAATTAACCTATCTTGTGTCAATTTATCAGGAATACGCAGCAATGCCTCTGCTAAACACATCAAAGCCAAACCTTCTTGATTGGAAAGATCATATTCAGCCATGAAGGCGTTGATTCCACCTTTCTTTAAACGTTGCTCTCGAATTTCTGCAACCAACCGTTTGGCACGTTCTTCAACATCGGTTCCTAATTCCTCGGAGGAAATAAATTCAAATAGCTTTTGCAAAGCTTCAGTTTCATCTATACGATAATAGGCATCAAGAAAACTTAAATCACGGGGCATACTTATAACATAATTAATAAACTCGAGCTGCAATATATTGACACAAAATGAAGTTAGAGTAAACTGAATTTCCTTTTTAACTTAGGAGATTAATAATATGACCGTATTAGTAGGCCGTTCCGCCCCTGACTTCACCGCCCCTGCCGTATTAGCAGATGGCAAAATTGTTGATAATTACAATTTTAAAAAAGCCACACATGGTAAGTACAGTATTATCGTATTTTATCCTTTAGACTTTACTTTTGTATGCCCTTCTGAATTAATTGCTCTAGATCATCGCGTTGATGCACTCAAAAAACATGGTGTTGAAGTAATTGCAGTTTCTATCGATTCTCACTTTACCCACAATGCCTGGCGCAACACCCCTATCAATCAGGGCGGGATCGGACAAGTAAAATACACCATGGTTGCCGATATTACCCACAAAATTACGCAAAGCTTTGGTGTAGAGCACCCTGAGGCAGGAGTGGCTTTCCGGGGTACATTTTTAATGGACAAAGATGGGGTTGTACGCCATCAAGTCGTGAATGATTTACCTCTGGGACGCAACATGGACGAGCTCTTAAGAATGATCGATGCGTTACAATTCTTTGAAGAACATGGCGAGGTTTGTCCTGCTGGATGGAAAAAAGGCCAACCCGGAATGAAGGCTAACCCCAATGGTGTTGCGGCCTACCTTGCTAAAAATGCCAATGAACTGTGAGGCTCCATTTTTTGTTACAAATCTTTCGCCCAAGGGTCTTGCCAAGGCGCACCTGAGTGAATAAAATGGCCAACATCCCCACGGCGTATTTTAATACGCACTGCGGACGACGCATCAAACTGTTAAAGAATGATGCCCATGAGCTTGCAATTCAGCAATACTTGTTGTAAGCTCGCAAGCAAGACTCATGGTTAGTCTGCTTTTAAGTAGTTTAACTACGAAAAAGTTTTAACTTAAACAAAGGAGAAAAACGTGAAATTATTCAACGTAATCGCGGCTTCAGTTGCTGTAGCTTTGACTGCAGGTGCGGCTAATGCGGATATCAATTCCCAATTAGCTAGCCTTCAAGCTCAAGTTAACCAA
>JACCDN011104660.1_pt1 | contig 10968 bp, 8 predicted proteins | sample 7441691 | NCBI WGS metagenome assembly JACCDN01 (sample SAMN15323439, study PRJNA562643) | freshwater metagenome | isolation source: river surface water | place: USA:Blue River Watershed | collected 2017-08-16
GTCCGTTGACGCAAGGCTTTGATTTACAAGCACTTTTGGATGAAATATCAAGCGACTATATCTTGCGTGCACTCAAGCAAACAGGGGATAGAAAAACAACCGCAGCTCATCTTTTGGGCTTTGCAAATCATCAGACTTTGAGCAACTGGATGAAGCGTTTGGACCTAGATCAGGAAGAAAATAATAACTAATTAAAGGGTGGCACGGTACTCGCTATAAATTTTGTCCGCCATCCATAGAAATTTGCAAAATCACACACGCACTGGAGTTAAGTCTTGAAAGATCAATCCAAAGAAACCGACGCACGCATTCTGATCGATGATCAGCTGCGTATGGCCGGTTGGAATCCGGCAGACAAATCCCAGGTGCTTACTGAGGTAAAAGTTTCAAATGGTCAATTTGTTGCAGAAAGCGAGGTACGAACTTCAGGCCTAAGCACTGCTGATGTCAATTCAACATCTAACGGACGTGCTGACTATGTGCTTTTAGATCAGAGGGGCCGGCCATTGGCCATCATTGAAGCAAAGAAACAAGCGATCCAGCCATACATTGCAAAACAACAGGCTTTGCCATATGCCAAGCAAATAGGCGCCCCATTTATTTTTCTGACAAACGGCGATCTGATTTACTTCTGGGACTATCAGAATGACGACGCGCGTATAGTCAATTCATTCTTCTCTCGTCGTGACCTTGAGCGATTGGTGCACATGCGAGCAGTACGTCAGCCGCTGGCAACTGTGACAATTCCTGATACTTACTTAAGGCAAGGGGAGACGCGCTTCTTGCGACCGTATCAAAAGGAGGCGATGCAGGCGCTTGACCGCACGGTCGAGCTCGGTAAGCGCCGCTTTTTGATCGAACTGCCGACCGGCTGTGGCAAGACCGATTTGATCGCGCTGTACATGAAACGGCTGGTGCAGGCGGGCCAAGCCGAGCGTGTCTTGTTCCTTGTGGACCGTGATCAACTCGCTAAGCAGGCCATTGAGGCCATCCAAGACCTTCTTCCTGGGTATTCCAGTTACTGGCTCAAGCCAGGCATGGTTCGGCAGGAGAAACAGGTCACCGTCTGCCTTTTGCAGACGATGATCGGCCGCTACCACGAGTTCACCAGCGGCTACTTCGATGTGGTAGTCATGGATGAGTGCCATCGCTCGATCTATGGTGCCTGGCAGGCGGCCCTGTCGCATTTCGACGCCATGCACATAGGGCTCACTGCGACGCCCGCAATCTACATCGAGCGCAACACGTTCCAGTTCTACCATTGCAAGGACGACACCCCCGACTACACCTACCCGATCCAGGAAGCCTTCAAGGAAGGCTTTCTCGTTCCGTACAAGTTCGCCACCGGAATCACCACGCTGGTGTCCGAGGGCGCGAATGTCGACGAGGAGCGCTACGACCCCGCTGAGTTTGAACGTAAGTGGACCAACGAGGCCAGCAACCGCCTCATGATGGAAGAGTTCGATCGACTGGCCTGGGAATCCTACAAGGAGCTTGCGCCCGGCCAGAAGAATGGCCCCGGCAAGTCCGTGGTGTTTGCCATCACCAAACACCACGCAGCTCGTCTGGCGCAGTACCTGAATGATCTGCACCCCGAGCACAAGGGGCGCTACGCTGAAGTGATCACGTCCGATGTGGCGAACGCCGACGATTTGATTCGCCGTTTCAAGCAGGATGAACTGCCCATGGTGGCCGTGAGCGTGGGCATGCTCGACACTGGTTTCGATTGTCGCGAGGTGTTGCACCTCGTGATGTGCCGCCGCGTGCGCAGCCCCATCCTGTACCAGCAGATGCGTGGCCGTGGCACGCGCACCGCGCCGCATATCGGCAAAGAGAAGTTCGTCATATACGACTTCTTCCGCAATCACGAGTACTTCAACGACTCGGACACGGAAATCTTCTCCAGCAGCGGCGCTGGTGGCTACGCACCGAAACCGAAGCAGCCGGGCGGCAAAACCCCACGCGAGTTGATCGAGCTGGGGCTGGAAGACGAGTGGCTGGACGCCGTTCACTATATCGAGGTCGGGCCTGATGGTGAGCGTGTTGACAAGCGCGACTATGTGACCGATTGGGAAGCCACTGTCAAGCAGGAAGCGGACTCTGATCCCATCATCGCCAAGGTCAAAGCTGGCGACGCACTTACCGAGCTTGAAGAGGCTCAACTTGCCCAGCGACTGAACCAGCCGCAGCGCTACTTCAATGAAGACAACCTGCGCCGTGCTTACCGCAATCCCGGCGGCAATCTGGTCGACTTCATTCGTGCTGCCCTCGGGATGGTTAAGATCAAAAGCCGTGAGGAGCGCGTGGACGAGAACTTCCGCGCGTGGCTCGTGGCCAAGAATCTGACACCCGAGCAGGCCCAATACCTGGCGCTTCTAAAGAACCGTGGTCTGGTCAAGGGGAAGGTGTCGCTCGACGACCTCTTTGCACCGCCGCTATCCATCCTTAATGCCGCCAACATCGGCATTGAACTTTTCGGCGAGCAGGGGCTGCGCAGCGTGATGGACGAGATCAACCAGTCCGTCCTGGCCGCTTGATGCTGCAGCCTGACGCCATTCGGAATACAAGAACATGAACCAACAACTCCGTCGCAAGCTCGATCACATCACCAAAGTCCTCTGGGCAGGTGGTTTGACGAACCCGGTGTCCTACATCGAGCAGATCTCCTATCTCATCTTCCTCAAGTTGCTGGATGAGGAAGAGTCCGATCGTGAACTCCGCGCCCGCCTTGGCGGAACCGGTGGCAATGCGACGTTGCTGTACCCCGCGCAGTCCGAGCGCTATCGCTGGAGTCACTGGCGCTTCAAGAGCGGGATCGAACTGCGGGACTTCGTTCGTGATGAAGTCTTCCCTTACATGGCCTCCCTCGCGAAGGACGAGCCCGAGGTGGCCGAGTACTTCCGCGATGCTGTGCTGGAAATTGTGGACCCCAACGTGCTCAAGCAGGTCATTGACGAGCTTGACGGGTTCGAGTTCCGAAAACTCGGGCCTGACGTGAAGGGCGACATCTTCGAGTACTTGCTGGTTCACCTCGGCTCGAGTTCACTGAATGGGCAATTTCGCACCCCGCGCCAAATCCGCGCCTTCATGGTCGAGATGGTCGACCCGGATATCGGCGACTCCATGTTCGACCCTGCCATGGGCACGGCCGGTTTCCTTATCGATGCCGTGGACTACTTGCTGGCCAAGTATTCCGACCATGTCAGTGAGTACCCCATTTATGGCGAAGACTGGCTGGAGAAGAAGGGCAAACCGCTGGTCGAACTGAGAGCTGAAATGCCGCGCCTGCAGACCTACCGTAAAGGCGCCGGCGAGAAGATTCCGGATTGGAGCCTGCTCGAATCCTCGGTGTATGGCACGGATGTATCGCGTCAGATGCTGCGCATTAGCATGATGAACCTCGTGCTGCACGGCATTCGTCACGCCAAGCTCAAGCGCGCCAACTCGCTGTCGGAGATGGGCGGACTCACTGAGGACGATCTGCGCCGCCGTTACAAGGTGATCCTTGCCAATCCGCCGTTTGCCGGCCAGTTGCCCAAGGATTCCATCCGCGCCGACCTGCCCACCAACAGCAAGAAGAGCGAGCTGTTGTTCATGTCGCTGATGATGCAGCACCTCGCTCCTGGCGGCCGTTGTGCAGTGGTGGTTCCCGAGGGCCTGCTGTTTGGCTCGACGGGCGCCCACATAGAGCTGCGCAAGAGGCTAATACATGAATTCGATCTGTTGGCTGTGGTCAGCCTTCCTGCGGGAGTATTTAAGCCCTATGCCGGCGTGAAGACCGCCGTGCTTGTGTTCCGCAAGCCCGCCTCCGAAAGCGCCAAGCGCCTGGACAAGGTTTGGTTCTACGAGGTGCGCAACGACGGCTACGACCCAGACAAGACTTCGGGTCGCGGCCGCGTGGAAACGCCTGACAAGAACGACATTCCTGACTTGCTCGCGCAGTGGAAGGCGTATACGGCCAGTGGCTACAGCACCCCACCTGGGCTGGAGGCCAACACCCTGCTGGCACACGGCAGCGAGGAGCCAACTTCTTGGTGGACTACCCCCGAGAAATTGACGGAGAGCGACTACAACCTGGGTGCCGGGCAATGGAAGCCGCGTGTCGCTGAAAAGACCAGCGATGAAGATCCCCGTGAGCTAGTGGACGAAGTGCTGGGTGAATACCGCAAGGTAGTGGAGGGGTTGGAGAAGTTGCTGGCGGAGCTACCGCGATGACATGGCTAACCGCGCCGCTGCGAAAGGTAGCACCACCCGTCGCCGCAAAAATTGCCTTCGCGCCCGATGATCGTGTATGGCAGCTATCGCTCGATCAGATCGAAAGTGAAACCGGTGAAATTGTCGGAAAGCGCTATGCCGCAGCCTCTGACGCTGGGACTTCAACGTTTTGCTTCGACGCGGGCAATGTTCTCTATTCGAAGCTAAGGCCTTACCTGAATAAAGTAGCTATTCCCGACGAGCCTGGAATCGCTACAACTGAGTTGATCCCATTGCGCCCAGACCCGAAAACGCTCAATAAGCGTTTTCTTGCCCATTACCTGCGCTCCCCCAGATTCGTAAATCAGGCCTCGCACCACGTTGCTGGAGCCAAGATGCCGCGTGTTGTCATGGATTGGTTTTGGGAGCATGAGGCACCAATCCCGTCGCCCAAAGAACAGTCCCGAATCGTCGAACTACTCGACGATGCCGATCGTCTTCGCCGCATCCGCCGCGAAGCTGACGCCAAGGCCGCTCGTATCCTGCCCGTCCTGTTCCTCAAGATGTTCGGCGACCCGGCAACGAATCCGATGGGATGGTCTATAGAGAGCTTTGCCCACACTTTCGATGACACCACGGCTGGAAACGAAAAATTGCAGTCCAGCCAGTTTCTGAAAGCCGGGAAGATTGCAGTCGTAGACCAAGGTCTATCACAGATTGCCGGTTACTCCGATGATGTTTCCATCGCTTACATGGGCAGGCTCCCAGCAATCGTGTTTGGAGACCATACCCGAATCTTCAAGTTCATCGAACATCCGTTCGTGCTCGGTGCAGATGGAGTACGCATCCTGACACCAAAGCCGAAATTTAATTCTCTCTTTGCCTATTGGCACTGCAAGCTTCTCAACATTCCGAGTGTCGGCTACAGCCGGCACTTCAAGTATCTGAAAGAAAAAAGCTTTATTTGCCCCGATGAGGCTTTTCAAAATCGATTTTCAGATCTGACCCGAATAGTGATGTCGCAGACTGCTGTGCTTGAGAAGGCTGCGGCGAAGGTTGAAGATATTTTCTCTGTGCTGCTAGACAAGGCTTTTTCCGGTCAGCTTACTGCCAAATGGCGTGACGCCCACATGAAGGAACTACTGGTCGAAATGGAGCAGCAGGTCCGCGCGCTGAATATCTCAATGCCAAAGGAACTGGAGGCCCTGCCATGACCCGCCGTCTTCAAGCACTGCGCGTAGGCAATTTCAAGGCTTTTGCAGATGCCCAGCGCATCCCGCTCAAGCCGATCACTTTGATCTTCGGTCCCAACAGCGCCGGCAAGTCCAGTTTCATCCACAGCCTGGCGCTGGCGCATGAAGCGCAGTTCGGGCGCGAAAAGCGAAGTCTGACTCGCCTTGATGTGCATCACACCGACGTCGGCGGCAGTGCCATCGACCTCGGCGGTTTTCGTCAGTATGTGCATCGTGGACAGTTGAACAGGCGAGTTGAATGGGGGGCGGAACTCAAGGTCTCCGTACTCGCCGCCGGCAAGGATCAACGGCTGGCGCAGCTCCTGGCGGCGGTTGAAACCGTATCACTCAACATCGCGCTGGGCATTGAGCTGGATGACCAGGATCGCCCCAGGAGTGGCGCGGCGCCGAGGGTTGACTCCATCGAGGTCACAGGGGATGGCGTTGAGTTGCTGAGGATGAGTAGCCGCCGTGCCGATGGCCAGGGCACCAGCCTGCGCCTGGATCGCGTCGCCAGCGATCACCCGGTCTTTCGCCAGGTGCTCAAGGCCATCGTGGAGTCCGCAACGACCTCCGAAGAAATGCGGGCCGAGGACTTTGAGGGCGCGAACGAAGCTATCGCCTTGCTGCTTCCGGACTTGTTGGTCCGCGTGGACCAATTCTTCCCGACTGGGGTCGATCTGCCCAAGACAGAGGGCGCTGAGCTTTCGCCGGTCAGCATGCTGTTCCCGGTCAGCAAAGGCAACCGCAAGGAAGACATCGCCCAGGCAGTCCGCTTTTACCTTCCGCGCACTCTGAACGATTTGATCAAGGGTCTAGCCGACACGCTTGCTTCCGAACTCAAGCAGTTGCAGTACCTTGGGCCATTGCGGTCATTTCCACCACGACACCTTGCGTTTGCAGAACACGAGGATGCGAACTGGTATGCCGGAGGTGGTTACGCATGGGACGTGGTCAGGCGCGATGATGCGGTACGCGAAGCCGTGAACGGCTGGCTGGGATCGTCCAAACTGAAGACGCCGTATAAGTTGGTCGTACGCTCTCTGGTGGCGGCGGACCAATTGAAAGACCCTCTCGCGAGCGGCCTAGAGGCAATAGCCAACGATGACGAATCGATGTTCCTCGGATCTGTCGACAAGGATGGGTTCGTGATGAACCACTATCCGCCCCGCGATGACGCGCGCCCGTTCTTTCAGGACGTTGATGCCTCAGCGGAGGTTCTCGCGAAATCTATTCATTCGTCGGATATCGATCGAATTCGTGAACTGGTCCTGGTGGACCAACGAACCAGTACAGTCGTTACGCACCGTGACGTCGGCATCGGAATTTCCCAGGTGCTGCCAGTTCTGGTCATGGCCTTTGGATCCCAGGGGAAGCTGCTGGCCATGGAGCAGCCGGAAATTCACTTGCATCCTGCATTGCAGGCAGAACTCGCAGATGTGTTTATTGAAGCCGCGCTTGGGCCGCGACAAAACTCCTTTATCCTCGAAACCCATAGCGAGCACATGATACTAAGACTGATGCGGCGCATCCGCGAAGGAAAAGTCAAATCCGATGACATTTGCGTCGTTTTTGTCGAGCCGCTGGCGCGAGGTAGCCGATTTCTCGAACTGAGGATTGATGAGGAAGGAGACTTCATTGACGAATGGCCTGGAGGATTCTTCGAGGAATCCTTCCACGAGAAATTTTCAGGGCGCTAAGAATGCTCGTACCTTTTGTGATCGACGCTGAAAGTCTTGCGCCGGACCCAGCATGGACGGCAGCGCAGCAGCGTAACTGTTACAACGGTCTGCTTGATGTGTGGCAACGAACTGGATTGCTCGCTTACGACGGTGACTCGTTGCCCACGTCGCGCCTGCACCGAGCTGTAATGGCCCTGCCGCAAAACGTTCGTCCAAGGTGGCAAGAGGTATTGGAGCGATCGCCGCTGCTGGCCACGCCAAAATGGAATGGCAGTGTGTCCAAAGCCACGCTTGTTGACTTTGTTGGTGTTGCGCGATTGGCTTTGGTAGACGATGCACGTGCGGAGGTCGAATTCTGTCTTGACGACGGTTGCGATGAATCTCTCCAGCCGGTCAACGACATCGATGTGTCGGTCTGTCGTCTACTGGGCGCAGGACAAGCCACAGCATTTCAAACTGCGACGGCGCTTGCTGGCACACACATTAAGGCCGGTGACAGATACCAGACGACCTGGGATGCGCGCTTCAAAGCCCTGGCGATAGCGCCGATCAAACTCGTTAGCGTTGTTGATCGTTATGCCATCGGTCAGCTTATGACCTGCCCACAGACAAGACTTTCAGGGCTTGAGCGATTCTTGAGGCTGCTTGATGGTGATGCCACTGGGCAGCGTCATGTCACTATCTATTCCGCGTGGACGTCTGATTTGTCGGGTAAAACCATCGACGATATTGAGAATGAACTGCGCATTATTTTCGGCAGGCTTCAGTCAAGGAACATCAGACGCATCAAGGTCGTCATGGTCCCTAACTCAGCATTTCGTGATGACAGCCATGACCGCTTCATTCGTTTCGGAGATTACGCCTGGGACATTGGAGTCGGTCTAAAAGTACTGGAAGGCCCCTTCTCTTCAGAAAGATCGCAAGCTGCATTCAAGTGCGGCCCGGCAATAAGTGGCTACAAGGCTGTCGAACAGGACCTTGCCGGTAATCCAGACACGAAATCCAGGGAGATCCGATAAGTGGTCACTGAGGCGCTGACCAAAAAGTGGAGTTTTCTGTGTAAGTCTTTATGGGATGATTTTCACGAAAGATAAATTATTGCCGACATATTAGGTGTCAGCGTACCTGCTGGATTCGATGTAACAGCTAAACTGAATGATTACTCAACATTGGGTCGTTTTGGGCATGATGACAAGGGAAAATTCAGCGCCTGTTTGATCGAGTTTTGAGGCAGCCTAAGTGGCGTTTTCCCATTTGATTAGTGTCGGCTTGAAAATTCATGGCAACTTTTTGAATAGACAAAATATGTCCCTTTGTAAATTTTTCGATCTACTATGGCAGTGTCAAATTAGGTTCACAAATAAATTTCAAAGTCCAGCTATTTTTGATAGCTTTGAATTCAAGGACTGAAAATTAGTTGCAATATGAGATGATGAATTTTCTGAAAGTTCATCGCAAAGTAGTCTAATCGCACAAATTTCTTCCCGACTAAACCAAATGCCAGGGAGACGTTTTTTGTTGTAAGCTTTGTCAAGCTTATAAGCGCCAAGATCTCGGTCATAGACGATGGGAACATCAAATCGCTCACGTAAAACAGTCAAGTCACGTTTAAACGTAGCATGTGAAATCTCCATCACTGTCATGAATTCTGACACCGTGACGAAACGCTTACCTTCAAGCAAGTCCATGTACTTATACATGCGTTCTATATCAATCATTTCATAATCGCCTTTTCAATCAGTTGATTTCCGTCCCAATGCAGACGAATAAAGCTGACGCCATTGCGCAGCATGTGCGCTTGAAAATCTCGATGACTTTCCCAGAAGACTCTTTTGTCTTCCTTGTCGTAAATGATCAGCACGGTCTTTGTAGATAAACCTTTTTTGGCATCTGCACAGCAGATCAAATGACGTCGAAGTTGTTGCATCACTTGGCCTGAACCGCCCCTCCCACGAGAGCCATGTGCGATAGCAATAGCCAGGTTGCAACACATGAATATTCCGTTCGGGTTGCAGGGAATGACATTGACCATTGCAGTTGGATCAATAGATGGCAGTGAGCCATTCTTGCTTTCGTCTGAAAGATGCTGCTGCGTCGCTTCCATGCCTTTCTCCAATAGAAGCGTTTCAATCGCAGCGATCAAAGGTGCCAAGGCCGCAGATGCAGCTTTGGGATCAAATACTTCATTCATCTCAATTCCTACTCATGTGAGGACGAATGCGCAGCACCCGGCGGTAAGTCCGCTCGATGTACTTCTGAGCAAGCTCAGGGTTTTCACGACGGAACTTCGAAGCATCGAAGCGATCAACATTCATCCCAGAGAATGAAGCCCAGCCGGCAACGCCATCGCATGCGCCAATTCGCACCATCAGCATTTCCGTCAAGACGGAATCTAAGCATTCGAGTGTTTTAATTTGCGCTCGTATCTGTACGAGTTCCTCAAACATGTTCACCTCTTCAGGAGTTGGCGAACGGGCCTCGGCAAGATCAGACATTGATCTGACCGTGTCCACCTGCTCGTCGGAGGGTTTCTGCGAAAGGAGATTGAGAATCGACTCAATTTCTGAAATGGCGATCACGGAGTTGACCTCAAAGAACTCCCCCGATTTACGGTGTTTAACCAGCTTCGAATGAACATAAGCCTCAACGGTCGAGTCATCGTCCGTCTCGAACCATTGAACTAATTCAAGACGAGGATTAGCCGTGCGTAGGTTTGACAAGCGCTCTTTAAGATTGGTCGCGCGGCCAATCTTCAGCAAGTTTGTTTCGCTATCTTTGAGTACGTAAACACCAGACATATTTATCCCTTCGAATCCAAAATTGTTTTTAAGTGCCCAAGAACTTCTTCGGGCATTACTTTTAAGAGTTTGATCAATCGAGCATCACCACTTTGCAAAATGGCGGCTCGGACGTGATCTGCCATTCCTTCAGCTTGAACAACCTCAAGCTCGGGAATGTCCATTCCGCGAATGATTGCGCCCGTTCGTAGCGCTTCATCTAGCTTTAGGTTGAACTCGCCATCAAATGAGTGACCGCACATGCAGCACTTTTTTGCGCCTGGAGGGTTGTCTGTTCCACAGCTGGGACAAGGCTTAAGACGTGGAGATGCCTTTGGAAACTCATGATCACAGGCACTGCAATGAGCAGCACCAAGTGCGTTCTCATGGTTACAAATCGGACACTTCTTTGTTTTAGCTTCTTTGTCCCTGCCTTTGTGGTGAGGGATTTCTTCCTCAACGCGGCGTGCGTATTGTTCAAACGCTTCTAGAGTTGGAATAACAACATATGCGCGCGTGTCATCGTCAGGACTCGATGTCCTAACAACCCGTCCAACAGCCTGTCTAAATGCAAGTTCAGTACGGGCATTAGGTAAATAGACGAGCACACGCAAACGTGGTATGTCGACACCTTCTGAAACCATAGCCACTGAAACAAGCCACTTCTTAGAGCTGTTTCGGAATGCTGCAATACGACTTTCAGCATTCGGCAGTTGGCTGTGGACCAACATGGGGGTTTCACCCTCCATGATTTCAATCAGTTCTACGAAGTACTTCGCCATCTCAATGGATGGGGCGATAACAAGACCGCCAGCTTTTGGCATCCTGTTGCGCAGATCGTCGAGTTTGATCATTGCGGCTTCAAGCATCGTTGCTTGGTAACCTGTCATCAAAGGGCTTGTTGTGCCTTTGATGTATTGGGGCGTACAAGTGAGCTTGTAGTAATCCAGAGCTCGTTGAAGCCCAGGAATCTTCTTCAGGTTCTTAGGCAATTCTGTTTTTTCATTGCCTGATACCTGAGTTGACTCACCAGTGTCTAATTCAACCGTAAACCTCCCTTCGTGACGGTGGAAAGTAATTGGA
>JACCDN010061934.1_pt1 | contig 10965 bp, 15 predicted proteins | sample 7441691 | NCBI WGS metagenome assembly JACCDN01 (sample SAMN15323439, study PRJNA562643) | freshwater metagenome | isolation source: river surface water | place: USA:Blue River Watershed | collected 2017-08-16
GAGCGTGGTCGTGCCATGATACGAAATGTAAAGGAAAATCCAGGGCCATTAGCAGGTTCAGCTGTAAAAATTAAAGAAGAGCTACCACATTTCTGGCTTTCAGAAGAAGAGGGAATCATTTTATGTGGCAAAATTGACTGGCTGGAATATTTGCCAGAAACTGATAGCGTGCATATCATTGATTTTAAGACTGGAAAACAGGATGAGGATCCAGAATCTTTGCAACTGCCTATTTACCATCTCTTGGTACGGTATTGTCAATCTCGCTTGGTAACTAAGGCTAGTTATTGGTATTTGGACCGAGAAGACGGGATGGTAGAAAAGCCTTTGCCAAGCCTGGAAGAGGCTAAAGAAAGAGTAATGGCCATTGCTAGAAAAATAAAATTAGCGCGCCAACTAGAGAGGTTGAACTGTGCTAAGGAAGGGTGCATGCACTGTCAGCCTTATGAGGATATTTTGGCTGGAAAAGGGGAATTAGTGGGCGAAGACGAGTTTCATTATGATGTATATGTCTTGCCTCCTCGTGCCCCACAACCGATATCCACGGAAAGCGTAATTTTATAGGCCAAAACCTCTTGACAAAAAAATGGTCGACTGCTATAGTAGCGCAGCTTTATTGGACCCCTTTACTTTTTAGGTAATTATGACACAATACGAAATGCTCGTGGTGTTGCCAGGCACGCTTTCCGAAACCGAGGCTGAACCGGTAATCCAAACAATTAAGGAAACTGCAGAACGCTATGGCGCTACTGAACTTAAGCTTCATAATATGGGCAAAAGCCGTTTGGCTTACCCAATGAAGCATATTCGGTACGGGTATTTTTACATTGCTCAATACGCCGCAGACACTGCCGCTGCCAAAGAAATTCAAAGTCGGGTTCGTCTTCTCAGTAATATTTTACGCCTTGTAATCCGAGCAGAAAAAGATGGCGTTCCTTCAGATCTATCCAAACTTAGTCTTACTCCACTTGCTGCTGTTGTAAACGTAGATGAAAATGGAGTGCCTGTGCGTGACGCTAAACGCGAAGCGCCTCGTGCTGTTGCTGCACCGGTTGCTGTTGAAGCACCAGTAGCTGCTCCAGCTAAAGCGGTAAGTATGGAAGAGATTGAAGAAAAATTGGATCAGATGCTTGACTCAGATTTGGCAAAAGTTTAACCTCGGCGCGCGGCACCGAGAGTGCTAATATAGAAATATATGGATTTAAACCGCGCAAGTATTTTGGGACGAGTTACTCGTGACCCAGAAGTACGTTCAACCACTTCAGGACAATCAGTATGCACACTTTCAGTGGCTACTAATCGTTCTTGGACTGATAGTGCAGGAACCAAACAAGAAAAAAGTGAATTTCATAACTGTGTACTTTGGGGAAAATTGGCTGATATTGCTGGCCAATATGTAACTAAAGGACGCCGGATTTATTTGGAAGGAAGAATTGAGACTCGTGACTGGACTGACCAAGCTGGAGTTAAGAAATATCGTACAGAAATTGTAGTGGAAAACATGATTATGCTTGATGGCCCACGTGGCACATCTCCGCAAGGTCAAAGTGAAAATGGTGGTGGTTATTCTGCCCCAGCGACACAAAACCAACCTGCAATTGAAGAAGAAATTAAAGTAGAAGATATACCATTTTAATAAGTAACTATGGCTGAGATTAAGAAAAAAGGACAGAAGAGAGAAAAACGGTGCTACTTTTGTATCAACAACAAAAAGATTGTTGATTATAAAGAAGTACAAGTTTTGCGTCGTTTTGTGTCTTCATACATGAAGATTGCTCCACGCCGCCGCAGTGGTTTATGTGCTACACATCAACGCAGCGTAGCTCGTGCTATTAAACAGGCACGCATTGCCGGTCTCTTGGCTTTTGTTCATCGCTAAGCCATACAATTCAAAAATTAAAACATCCCGAATTCGGGATGTTTTTTGTTATGATATTTGTTATACTTCAAAATATATATGACTGAAAATCAAGAACGCTTGCACCGAGAACGCCAAGTAGAATCTCGGGAAAATAAAGAAGACAATTCTTTGGATAAAGAATTAAAAGCAGCTGCGGCCATGGAGCGTGCGGATTTTTTATCGCGCGAAGTGAAAAGCAGTCAACAGCAAATGCAAAATATTGTGGTGCATATGCAACAGGTAATTTCGGCCATTAAAAAATTGCGCGCAGAACTAGATTTATCAGGAAATGAAGATATTAGTTCAGTAGAAGAAGATACGCGTCGGATTGCAAAATTAAAAACTCAAATTCAAGAATATCACACAGAGCTAGAAGCAATGCGCGGAGATTTAATAATGGAGCAAACACACGAAATTATTAAACAATATCCAGAAATGTTATTTGCTGATGTGGAAAATGTAGCCAAGAAAAAAGTCGATGAATTATATGCGCAATTAGAAGATTAGTTTGTGTGAGAAGGTAGAAATTTGGTATACTCGGTTTAATTTTAACATCACAGGTGGCATGGATATGTTTAAAAAAAATGAAGTTAGAAAAGGAGTTATTGTTGTGGCTGGAATGGGTACTCGTTTTTTGCCCGCCACTAAAGCAATGCCAAAAGAAATGTTACCGGTTTTGGATAAGCCGGTGGTACAATATATTGTGGAAGAAATGGCAGCTAGTGGTATTAAAGAAATTATTTTTATTACTAGTTCACAAAAACGCCCACTTGAGGATCATTTTGATAGAGACCGTGATTTTGAACGTTTTTTGGAAGAAAAGGGTAAGTTGGATCGGATTCAATCCCTACTTGATTTAACAGAAAAAGTACGATTTTTTTATACTCGGCAAAGTGAACCTTTGGGAAATGGTCACGCGCTTTTGTGTGCACGCGAGTTTGTGGGAGATGAGCCGTTTGTTTTTTCAGACGGTGACAGTATTATTGATGCGACTACGCCAGTTATCAAACAGCTTCTTGCTGTATACAAGAAACATGGCGCGCCTGTGATTGGCGTACAAAAGATTACTGATCGTCAAGCCATGACCAAATATGGAAATGTATATGGTAAAGAAGTAGGGTCAAGAACCTATCGCATGTCTGAGCTTAGGGAAAAACCAAGTGCAGACCAAACTTCTCCGGCTGGTTTGATTGTAGGTGGTATGCGTTATGTATTTACCAAAGAGATTTGGAAATTTTTGGAAAAGCAGGTGGCAGGTAAGGATAATGAAATTTGGGTAGCAGACGCAGCTAATGCCTTGGCTAAAAAAGAAAAATTTATGGCTTATGAATATGATGGTATTTATTTTGATACTGGAGATAAAGCCGCGCTTCTAAAAGCGACTTTGCACTTTGCACTTAATGATGAAAAATTAAATGTGGAAGTGAGAGACTTTTTAAAAAAATATGGGTTTTAAAACCCTAATCACAGTATTTTTTTTAACGGTGACCTTGTTTGGTAAACCAATTTTAGTGCACGCTGAAACGCCGCCAACCGAAGAAGAAGCTGTAGGTGGAGATAGCACAGGCGATGCAGAGGAAAAAAAGAAATTAACCCCTGAAGAAGAGGCTGCGTTCATAAAAGCTACTAAAGCAAACTTAGAATCAAGTATTAGAACATCTTTTAATAAGACCGGTACCACTGACCCTAAAATTTATGTGGGCCGAATTATTAGTGGAGTGATGGGTGTGCTAGGAAGTCTAACTTTGATAATGTTTGTGTATAGTGGTTTTCTTTGGATGACTGCAACTGGAGATGCAGGAAAAGTAGAAAAGGCCCGGGATATTGCTGTTTGGTCTACCCTTGGTATTGTCGTGATTTTTTCTAGTTACGCAATTATTAGATTTGTTTTGGATATTTTTCCTCAAGTATGAAGAGTCTTGCCAAAGCAATTGTATGGTGTATAAGCATATCAATTATTTTGGTTGGAGTGGAAGTGCAGGCGGCAGATTTTTGCTGTGTGTATTATAAAGGTTCTGCGCCAGACACAAATCAATGTTTGGTAATGAATGTGCAAAATTTTGATAAAAACTCTGATCAAATTCCAAATGTTTTACAGAGTTCAGGTGGGTTTTCTTGCTCAAATTATGCTGAGAATTCGATTTTTTATAGTACTCCAGATCAGGGAGATGACTCATATGCTTTGGCACCGGGTGATATTGTGGCTCCGAATAATCTTGCGTCCGCAACAAGAGATTCAAAATCATCAGTGAATTCAGGTACACCTGTAAATACTGCCTGTCTTAGTGTGCCTGGATATTCAACACAACTTTTAGTTGATGGGTTAAACACGGCTAATTCACAAGCTAATAAGTTATGTAAATTAGCAGAAGAAGGCGGAAAAAGTAATTCCGAGTTTCAATTTGCAGCCCAGGAAGAAATCAATAAACAATCAGCATCCTTAAATAAAGCAGCCACTGAGCTTGAAAATTATGTGATTCAGACTGCGTCCACGTTATGTTGTATTCCTAAAAATCCAGATGGTACTAAGAAGTGTATTCCGCCAGGGGCCGATAAGAGTGTGGTAGATGTGCTGGCTGGTGCTCAGAGCAACAACGCACAATCTGCACAGAATGCTGCGAAGGCTCAAGTGTTATTGGATGCTATTAAAAATGGTAGTTTAAAGCCTGAAGAATTATTTGATTGCGCAGATAATGATTATGTTTATTATCCGGTATCATGTAATTCTCCACAACAAATAGCACCACCGTCTAATGCTTATAAAAAACAAGGTTTAGCCCCGACAGCACAAAGTTATTGTATTGAAACAGAAGGAGAAGCTCCACCAAAGGACGCACCTGCCAAAACTCCAAGCACTTTTGATGCCACGGTTTTAAATCGTTTGGGAACCACTGATGTTAAAGTTTATATTGGTAGAATTATCAAAGGAGTGATGGGAATTTTGGGAAGTATAACCTTGGTTATGTTTGTGTATAGTGGTATACTGTTCATGACTGATAGAGGAAATGGTGAAAATGTTGGGAAAGCAAAAGAGACCGCAGTCTGGACTTCACTTGGGCTGGTATTGGTCTTTGCTAGTTATGCAATTTTAAGTTTTGTTTTTCAAATTTTTGGTAAATAGCGTATGCGCAGCCAAAAAATACTTATTAGTGTAGCGGTTTTTAGCCTTCTGGCCTTAGGCTTTGGTTGTAAACCTTCAGCCACAGAATTGGCAGCTTCAGTGCGACCAGTCACTATTAATTATTGGACTGTTTTTGATGATGTGGCGCAATTAAAAGCACGGGCCACAGAATATAAGGCTAAATACCCAAATGTAACTGTAAATATTAAACAAGTCAGATACGAAGAGTTTGATCGCTTGTTTATTAATGCTTTGGCAGATGATGTGCAGCCAGATATTGTGTCTATTCATACTCGCTGGTTAAAGAAATATGAACCACGGTTATCAGCCATGCCAGCTAGTACAAAAATGGGGAAATTAGTACAAACTAGTAGTATTACCAAAGAGACTGCGGTGATTTATGATACAAATATTTTGCCCACTGCTCAAAATTTGCAAAAAGATTATGTTTCAACAGTTCCAGAAGATGTCATGAAAGGCGCGGCAATCTATGGCTTACCACTGGCTGTGGACACTTTGGGTGTGTATTATAATCAAACTTTGCTTGATAAGGCTGGAATTGCTGAGCCTCCCAAAACATGGGAGGACTTTTTGGTAGCTGTAAAAGCAGTAACTAAATTGGATAAAGATGGAAAAATAATTCAATCAGGTACGGCTCTTGGAACTGGTACTAATATTGATAATTCTTTTGATATTGTATCTGTGCTTTTGATGCAGAGTGGAATTACCATGGCTACAAAAGGGTCAGTGGGATTTGGAACTGGCTTAGATAAAAAACCATCACCTGCGCACCCAGCACTTCAGACCATGAATTTTTATACTAATTTTGCACGCCCAACCACAGATTTATATTCCTGGAATGAAGAACAAAGTAATGCTTTTGACGCCTTTGTGCGGGGTAAGGTGGCTTTTTACTTTGGTTTTGGGTATGACTACAATCGGATTGTGGCCCGCGCTCCAGATATGGCTATGGGAGTTTTACCACTTTTTCAAGCGGATAAGGATAAGCCATCAAATATAGCTAATTATTGGATTGAATCGGTAACTAAAAAATCTAAAAATAAAAACGAAGCATGGGATTTCATTAGATTTTTAAGTACTCCAGAAAATTTGAAAAAATATTCTGATGCCACTAAGCAGCCTTCGCCGCTTCGAATGCATTTGAAAGCTGAACAGGCAGATCCAATTATGAAAGCTTTTGCTGATCAATTATTAGTGGCTAAAAATTGGTATAAAGGTGATGATATTGAGGCAACGGAAAATGCGTTTAATACCATGATTCATACGATTTTGGTTAATGACCCGACTTTGGATGCCACGGAAATAACTGAACGGGATGCTGGCGCTATTTCACGAGCAGCTTCTATTACTGCGCAAACCTTTTAAGGTATGAAAAGAAATACCAAAATTATTGGTTTAATAATTGGGTTGGTTGTATTGTTTGGTTTGCCGCACATAACTGAAGCGGCTGATTGGTGTGTAACAGGAAAAGATTTGTGTTCGGCTAAAACTGATCAAACTAAATGTATTGGTAATACCTTTAAAACCAATAATGAATGTTTGGAAGCCTTGGATAAGGCAGCAGAAGCAGCATCTGCAGATGTAAGTGGCAATAAAGCCTCGACTGGTGAAGAATGTAATTCTATTTGTAAGTGGATTGTAGCGAATTATGACCGACCAGATTATAAAGGACCAATTCCACGCTGTGCTTTTACAGGACAATGTCGTGAAGCCAATGATTTAATTCAATTTTTTATTCAGCAGGGCCGAGGCATGATGGGCTTGATCGGAATGCTGGCACTTGGAGCTTTTATTTATGGAGGAATGTTAATGGTATTTTCTTTTGGTAGTTCTGACAAAGTCAGCCAAGGCAAAGAAGTGATGGTAGCCGCGGTAGTAGGTATAATCATTGTGTTTTCAGCCTATATCGGCGTTTCTTTCCTTTTGAAAACCGTTGGAGTTAACGAAGATTTACGAGCAATTAAATAATATGAAAAAAATTCTTTTAGTAATATTATTTTTAACTGGTTTGCTTGGATTTTTTGATACAACTAAAGCTGCGGATGAATGGTGTGTAACGGAAGATTTAAAATGTGTGATTGCAGAAACTAACGTAATTTGTAAGAGCAGTAAATTGGAAACACAAGAAAAATGTATTGCTGTTTTGAAAACAATGGAACCTACCAATGGCACTGATGGAAAAGGTGTGCTGTCAACTCAAGGAAATGTGGTGAAGTTAATAAATCCAATTGGAGGCACATCCACAACACCACAAGGTCAAATGAATTTACCAATTTTACTTGGAACAATTATTAAAAATACTTTGGGAATTTTAGGTACAGCAGCATTGGCAGTCTTTGTTTACGCGGGTTTTCAGTGGGTAACAGCCGCAGGAAATTCAGAAAAAGTAAGTGCTGGTGCAAGTGCAATGCTTTGGTCTGCGATTGGGATTTGTATCATATTTTCAAGTTATGCTATACTGAGATTAATTTTTGAAACCCTACTCGGTCCGGGTGCGCTAAGTTCTAATCCAACTCAACCAAATGGTCCAGCATGTTATTGTACTGTAGATGGTGTAGCAGATACAGTTATGACAAAAGCTGATGGCTTTAACGAAGAGCTGGATTGTAAAAACGTGGAAGGCAAGGAGTTCACATCGTCCAAGTCAGGGAAAAATATTAAGAACTGTACTTGGAAATAAATTTACGTATCCCAAATAATATGCGTGAAAACGCTTCAACGAGAAGGGAGGTGATACCATGAAAAAACTAAACTCGTTAACCAAAAAGCTCCAGATCCTTTCGATCGGCTTTATGCTTCTTGGCTTAGTGGTATTGCCTTCGGCTGCTTTAGCAGCACCAACACCACCACCATGTAGCACATCACTTGATTGTGACGCTGGATTTACATGTCAAGGAACAGCGACTGATTTAAAATCTGGAGCCGGTGAATGTATCGCTGATACATTTGGCCTTAACCCAGTTGGTAATCAAGTAGCAGGTAAGCTCGGTAATCAAGACCTCCGCGAAACAGCGGCTAACTTGATTAACGTACTCCTCGGTCTCCTTGGTTTAATCGCAGTTGTGATCGTTTTAGCCGGTGGCTTTAAATGGATGACATCAGGCGGAAACGAAGAAAAAACTGGCGAAGCTAAAAAAATGATTGGCGCAGGCGTTATCGGTCTCGCAATTATCTTGTCAGCTTGGGCTATTTCACTCTTTGTGATCAACCAGCTCAGTACAGCTACAGGTGGCGGCGCAGATATTCCTGATCAAGATCCTCCAGCAGGTAGTTAGTTTTTAGTAAGTTCAGGCAGGGCCAAGTGGCTCTGCCTGGGCTTGACTAAGGGCTGATAATTGACTCTAAGGTATTGGAATTATTCATCAGCCTACTTATTAATTAACGCCGCGCTTCAAACGTCGCTGCGCGGCATGATTTCGTCAAATCATATGAAAAAATGGTTTCAGTCAATAATGGTGGGGATTGTCCTTGCTTCAGGTTTATTTGTGGCAGCGCCAGCTTTGGCAGCTGATGCCAATGGTGATTGTAAAGATGATACCACTGGCGCAGTAATTCCAAGTTGTACTCCAACCGGTGCAGAACCTTGTGGTGGTGATTTAGAGGCAGATCCATTAGCCCTTGATTGTGTTAGTAACGCACAATTATCAGCTGCTGACCCACGTATTATTGCTTCTCGTATTATCAATGTTGTACTTGGAGTTTTGGGTACAATTGCCACCATCCTTGTCTTCTACTCAGGTTTCCTTTGGATGACTGCGGCTGGTGATGATGAACAAATTGGTAAGGCTAAAAATATTATGACTGCCGCAATTATTGGTTTGGTAGTAATCTTGGCTTCATACTCAATCTCAACCTTCTTTGTTAAGAGTGCTTACCAGGCTGTTAACAATACTAATTACGATGTGCCAACTCCATAAGCTGGATTCTGGCTTTGGCCCTTTATCCTGCGGGATGAGGGGCTGTGCTATAACCTGGATATGAAATTAAAAATCTTTGCGTTTTTACTTGGACTTAGTGTGTTAGTGTTACCAGTCATGGCTTTGGCTGATGATTATGGTTTGGGAGACACTGCTGCTGCCGCTGCAATTCCAACTGACCGAACCGTTACCCAAATTTTGGGTGATGTAATTGGTTCTGCACTTTCATTAGTGTCAATTTTGTTTTTTGGCTTAATGCTCTATGCTGGTATTAAATGGATGTTGGCACGTGGAGACAGTGGTCAGAGTGAAGAAGCCATGAGCACAATTACCTACGCCATTATTGGTTTGGTAGTTATTTTGGCATCATACGCCATTACAAATTTTGTTTTTGAAAAAGTGGGTACAAGTAGTCCGGATCCATCTTCAAATGCAAGTTGGTGTTATACTCCACCTGAACAACCAGCTCCAATTTCTGGAGGTGCTCCAGTGTATGGAACCTGCAGTAAGCTCTCGGTAGCACCTAATACTACACCTGCATGCGCAGATTCTAGTCAACCATACGCTACTCAAAATGAGTGTAAAGAAGCCCACGACATACCATAATAAAAAAGGCAGTGTATGACTTTTAAAAAAACTTTATTAGTAGTCACTGCAGTATTTTTCTTGTTGTCTGCTGGAGGTACACAGGCAGCAGAGGAAAGACGAACTCTTGGGGATGCATTGCCATCATTAAATAATACTGTCATACCTAAGACCGGACTTACTGAAAAAAACCTAGATAGCCAGGCGGCATTAGTGGTCAAAGGAATTTTATCAGCCATGGCTTTGGTATTTTTTGGTTTAATGGTGTATTCTGGAATAGTCTGGATGACAGCCCGTGGAGAAGAAGATCGTATAACCAAAGCCAGGGAAACAATTATTGCGGCTATTATAGGTCTTATAATTGTAGTAGCGGCTTATGCAGTAACCAATTTGGTTTCAGAAAGAATAATTAGAGGAATAACATAATGTATGAGTGTTTTTAAAAAATTTATTCTCGCAGTTAGTATTTTAGGCATGGTTTTTGGTTTTACCAGTGTGCAGGCACAGGGAATTAAAGACCAAAGCATGCTTACTTCTATTGCAGGCAAAGCTGGTGTGGCAGATACTGGCAATGTAGAGAGTTTGTCAGGAACTATTATAAAAGCAATTCTCAGTATTACTGGTTTGATTTTCCTTATCTTAATGGTGTATGCGGGTATGCTTTGGATGACTGCGCGTGGTGATGAGGGTCAAGTAGATAAATCTAAAGAAATTATCCAGGCTGCAATTATTGGTTTGGCGGTAACAGTGAGTGCATATGCGATTACTGTGTTTGTAACCAGCCGGTTTTCTAGTGAGGGTCCTTCTGTATATTGTTTAGCAATTGATACTGCGGAAAATAAAGAGTGTATTCCTGCGCCAAGTGGTACTCAAGATTGCAGTGCCTTTGCGGTGACTAAATCATTTGTTTCAGGTTCTGGACCTTATAATACTGATGCATCCTGTAAATTGAATCTATGAAGAAAATAATAAGCTTCACTATTTTGGTGGTAATTGGTTTATTGATTGTAGGTGGACCAGTCTTGGCTCTTGACCTTGGTTTGGATAGTGCGAAAAATGCAGCGGCTGGCGCAGGGTATGATGCCGCAGGAACCACAGAAACTACTTTGGCAGAAACTATTGGTTCATTTATTCGCGGAATCCTAACTGTCTCTGGCGTAATCTTTACTTGTTTGGTTTTTTACGCTGGATATTTGTGGATGACTGCGCGTGGAGACGAGGCTCAAGTGGAAAAAGCCAAAGAAATTATTCGTGCTGGCGTGATTGGTCTTACTATTGCTTTGGCGGCTTTTGGTATTACCAATTTGGTAATGAGAATGGTAACTGGTGGCGGTGCTTCTGCTGGGGTTGCTGGTCAATGTAGAAATCAAAATCCAATTGAATGTGCCTCTCTAACAGGAAGCAGTTGTAGTGCAAATCCA
>JACCDN010693807.1_pt1 | contig 10961 bp, 9 predicted proteins | sample 7441691 | NCBI WGS metagenome assembly JACCDN01 (sample SAMN15323439, study PRJNA562643) | freshwater metagenome | isolation source: river surface water | place: USA:Blue River Watershed | collected 2017-08-16
ACCTCAATCCCCTCATCTGTCCAGTTAATTTTTAGATCTCGAAACTCCTGTTCACTGATAATATGCGGATTGGGATAATTTATGGCATGACCATAGTTTGGTTCAATTTGTTTTGCAACCCAAATAAAATAGATTGATCCGAGTGTCTGGCGTTGTTTTATTATCGAAAGGCAATAGGAGTCTGAGGATTGGTAATTGATTTCATTTGGCTGACAAGATCTAAAAGTTTCTTTTTTACTCCATGATATTCCTATCAATTGAGAAAATATAACTATTCCGAACAAAAATAGGAGTATACTCATCACAACAATTATTTTTTTCATATATGTTTATTACGTTTGTAACAAAAAATTTAGTTCCCGTTAATTTCTTCGTTTGGTAAAAGTATTGCTTCTTTATTACAAAAGCCAACAAGTCTATCGAGAATAACTACTAGCGGCTCAATTTTTTTATCATCAGTTTCTTCTTGATATATCTGATGAAATAAATCATAAATCATTTGCTTTGTAAAACCTTTTTGTGACATGTCCAAAACAATACTTTCAAGAACAATACCAATATTATTTTCATTTAAAGCCTTTATAATTTCTGATTTATAAGAATTTGTTGTCATATTTGAAAAATTTTTTGTTACTTCAGATAACGTTCGCGTATATCTGATGTTTTTCGGAGCATAATGTAATGTTCAGGTTTGTTATCCTCGATCAATTTTTCATGCGAAATATAGGACATGTATTCGTACACAGATTTCAAAAGTAATAAATTTGTAAGAATACGCGAAAGACTTCCGTTTCCATCAAAAAAAGGGTGAATATTTAAAAACTCAACCAAATTGTACTTTCACTAAATTTTATTGATTGGTCTGATTTGCTCACCAAAAAATGAAAATAATTTAATTCTCGTTAATTTCTTTGGCTGTTTTTTTATCACCCTATTCTTCGCAAGCCCTTTCCGTGCTCGCAAATGTTCCGTCGTCTTGACAAGTATGGGAGTTACAGCCGTCGTAATATGATTGGCCTGGTTGATATGTCACTTCATTATACAAACATACTCCACCAGCATATGCAGGAACTATAGTCTTTGGTTGAGTTTGCCTAACTGGTTGAACCACAGAAGGAGCTGGTGCAACTTCATTATTATTCATCTCACTTCTTAAATCAGCCATCTCTCCTTTTAACTCTTGTTTCAAACCACGTACTTCTTGTTGTAATAAGTCTAAATCACCATTTGTTGCAGATTTTGAAGAGTTACTCATTATATAAACTATTCCACCGACAAATATGGCCGTGACAAGAGCCGTCAGAATGATTATAGGAATTATCGAATTACGAGATTGTGATTCCATAAGATCAAATTATTTTACAGCAAAGCTGCAATAAATTAATTAAATGATACTATAATTAGTAAAACAAATGAAGTACCTACTACAAAATACAATTACTTCATAAAATTTTTTCACTCGAGTATACCAATGAAACACCAAATTACCCCACTCACCGCAATTACAAAAAACTTATTTTACCTGTCGTTTTAATGATGGATATGCAGTGTTATCGGATGTTAATTTTCTTTATTAATCCACTTTTTGTCAATTGCATCTTCTAAATCAATATTTAGTAAGTGCGCATTTACTATTGCCATGCCAATGACATCAGCAAGCTCTTTAGATAATTCTTTTTTGGACACATCCTCAGATACGAGCTTCTGCGTCCTGCATTTTTTTCTATGAATTAAAATAGCTTGTGCAAATTCTCCGACCTCTTCAAATAATTTTATTAACGCAAACTCCTCGTCTATTTTAACGTTGTGCCTCTCTCCATATTCTAAAGCATTTTTTATTACTTTTTGTTGTAATTCTTTGAAATCCATAATAAAGAAAAATTAAAATTAATTTCTGATAAAGTTTGCGTGTATGCGATGTGGTGCACATGATACAATGTTTCTCATCATTTTGCCATATCGGCGAGGCTGTAGCCGAGCCGCATACACGCTGTTAGCTGCTGTTTATTTAATTTCTTTTGGAAGACAATCGACCAGATCGACCCCGAAATGGAAGCAGGTAACGATAAACTCGTTGAATTGTTTATAGTCTAGGGTTATGTGGCTACCTTGTTTGAAACTTATCGTGTTGTTTTCTCGTCTCAATTTTATTTGGGTTCCTTCTTGACCACCATGAATTATTGTTTTTCCTACGATTTCGATTTCTTTGCAGTCTTTTTCATAGAATAATTTAAGTTTTACCCACTCAAGTTTAAGAGCTTTTTCAATTTCGTCATTAATATCTTTTGATGTAACCAAGCCGCCTCTGTGTACTAGACAATTGCGCGCTTTGTTAATTGAAAGAATCTGATTTTTGTAGCTCGATGATTTTGCTAGATGCGGTTCTATTCTTTCAAGCATATCTGGTATATTTATCTTGAGTGCTTGTTTCGTAATTTCAGGTAAGGCTTGGTTAAAATCCTGCGCAGTTTTTAGTTCTGATAATTTAGAAAAAATGGATACATATAAATATGCTTCTCTGAGTGTATACTCAATTCCTTTCACCAAATCTTCGAAGCCTTTTTTGAGCAACCAAGCCTTATATTTTTCTTTTTTTGCCGCAATATCTTCATTATTTTTTCCAAATTGAAGTCTGAAAAAGCCCTCATCTATTTTAAGGTCAGGTGGTATTTCATTGACCAATTCCATTGTCTGCAAGCCAAATAGAATTGAGTTGGTGCATTCCTCTAAAACTTTATGTAAGGGGCCGATCACTCCATTAGCATTTAGTGTTAGAGTTGTTGTTTGTTTTTGTTCATCCATGAATAGAAATTAAGTAAATGGCAGCTAACGTTCCTGCATGATCCGTCGTTTTTAATGATGGATATGCAGTGTTATTTGATGTTTTATTGGGGGCAGGCGTCACCCAACGATTAAAACTTGTGGACAAAATCTTAAGTGATTTCTTAATGAAGAAATTGCTTGAGAGAGTATTTTACCACTAATCAACTTTTCTTTTCCATCCCAAGTATCGAAAATTTTATATTTTGTTCCCATTTTATCTAAAACTGTAATGAAGTGAGGATAATGAGTTACTTTAAATAAATAATAACTGTCAATATAGAGAATCGGTTGTTTATCTAAAACTTTGTCGATAAATGATAAATTTATCTTTTCAACTCTTGTCTCAATTTTTGAGGAAGATTTTATCTTTTGGATATAGTTATAAAATGGCTTGTTGTCAACGATCCTTTCAATCGAAACATTAAATTTTTTTGCAATGAAATCCAAGTGACCAATAACAAAATCATCCTTTGAAAATTTCATTGAATGATTGATACAGTCTAGTTCAAGTTTATCTGTAATTCGAATGGGTTTGATTCTATCTACAGATTGAAGAAGACAGCAGGCAAGACATGTTTCGTAAGTTGTTTGTATATACGGTTGAATCATACGTTTCAAATTAACTCGTCAATTAAGCCTGCCCCAAATAAACTGTCACATAACGTTCACCGATGATCCGATGTAGAGAATACTATATTGGATATCGGTTGTTAGGAGATGTTTATTTTCCTTCCGTTTCAGATTGTTTATTTAATGTAGATAATAATTCTGTATATAAGTTGTATGCAACCTGTATACCTTGTTCTAAGGTATTTGGATCTATCTCATTATGTCTGCCATGCACTATTTTATTTCTTACCTCCCTAATTGCATCAATCTGTTTTAAACCATTATCCGTTAGAAAATTTTCTCTATGGAGATCTTTAGTCAATTTTACAGCGTGGATTGTTTGTGGAATATCTTTATTAAGCGATACGGTTGCATATATTCTCAATAATCTTTCTATTTCAAAAGCTAAAGCAAGAAAATTACCTTGAGCATTATCCATCAATTGAATCGGTTTTGCTTCTGCTTTGTCTACATCTTCTTTTGATATAGAAGAAATATTATCTTGAGGTAAAGCACTGTCAGTGTTAATTTCTTTAAAAGAAATATCATTTTTCTTTCCTTTTAAGCCCCAAAAATTAAACTCTTTTAAATCAGTGAACAAAGCGATAAGTAAAATCATGAGAGATAAACCTAGTACATCATTTGTGAGTTCAGCTCCCCATATTTTCAAAAGTGAACATATTAAAACAAAACATAGTATTAAGAAGGCTACCAGCTTTATCCAATTTTCAGAATTATTTTTCATATTTTTATATCTGAATAGAAAGCAAAATAAATATCTCCTAACGTATCAGTATATGCGATGTTTTGCGAAGCAAAATATGGGAGAGCGAAGTGCAACAAGCGAACCGCATATACTGTGTTGTCCGACCCGAGCCTACACGTTAGTGAGGCGAGAGCGCAGCGGGGTTTCGTACACTTTTCTCTTTTTCATTTTTCTTTCTCGTGGAGCTTCAATTATTATACTACAAAACAAAAAAATTTTCGTTTGGGGCGGAGGTGAAAGGGGAATTAAAGGGGTGAATTCCCTCTGCCCCAAACACCTCATTCTTACTTACAATTACAGTTTTTCGAGCCCATCTTTCAAGACCATAGTCGCCTTGCAGTCGTCCTCGTTGTATTCTAAAATCCTTGTCATTATTTGTTCGTCTTTCTTTTCTATATAATCATTAAACCATTGAATTGACAATGCCCCAGAAGGTGTCTTATCTCGCCACTCAAAGCCAAGATATACAGCTAAAGCCTTGATAGAGTAGCTTGGTATTGGCCAGTCTGTGTTTTTCAAAACGACATCAGTGTAAAGATCAATTACATTCGGATTTTCAAAAAAGTTTTCTAACTCCTCTATTGTAATCACATCGGAATATCTTTTTTGCAATTTTTTGTACGTGGTTTTTTCGTGGTGAGAGTAGTAATATACACTATAGTCATTCTCTGGAAGACTTTTAATATAATTCCAAAAGTCAGACCATGCTTGCTTTTCTGCTTCGTGCGTTATTTCTCTTGCGGTAAAATTCAAAAATCGCTCACCTTGCAGACTTCTTTCGTGTACACCATGTAAATAGACAAATTCTTGTGTTGGGTCATCTTCTATATCAAAAAATAACTCATATTGAACTTTTGGAAATTCAATTTTGTTGTAAGCAACTGGTTTTTTTAGATTTTTTATTACATTAGCTCTCGATACCATGCTGTCGAGCCTACTTTTTCCTAAATTTTTCAAAAAGCTTTTGTCCTTCTCTTTTTGATCCATTAGATCATCGACATTGAGTTTCAAAATATCCTCAATTTTTGTAACGCCTAGATCCTGGTTGATGGTATCGCGCCAACTTCTGCCCATATAAAACATTCCCGTTAAATCGTCGCTATCCATGACCCACTTTTTGCAACTAGTATACCAAGGACAAAGTTTACATACACCTTGGTATGCTGGTTTATTTTGGATTTGATTACCAAGAAGAAGTATCACTTTTTCTCGTATATCTTCGTACAACTCCCAAAAGGTTTCTTTATTCCTTGGCCCTTGTGGCGCGTCCAGTTCATACAAGACTTCATTTCCGTCAATGTCATATATAATGCCTTTGCGATTGTGTTCAAATCCAAGTTTGAGTAGACAATCAGAATAAAGAGCTAGCTGGACAGCATAATGTTTTTTTGGTTTTCCTTCATCTCCATCTTCCTCATTCACACCCTCACGACCCATTCCAGATTTTATATCAATTGGTATGTATGTTCCGTCAGGTTGAAGACGTAGCAAGTCCGGAATGCCACGTAGATTATCTACAGTCAAAACACCCTGGTAAATGAGAGGTGTCTTAGCTTTCATAGCCACTATTGTTTGTGTGTATCGATCTTCAATACTTCCTTTTGATAAGTCTAGGTACTCACCAATTTTTTCAATAACTTCCTTTTCATACTTAATACCTTTCTCCCAAAGCATTTCTACAAACGGATTTGTTTCTTGTATTTTTTCTTCTTGCGGACCCCAAATGTCCCGCCAAGGTCTGTGTGGGCATTGTATGTAGTCGTAGAGTTTTGAGGCAGTGATATACATATTTTTAATGTTACTTTGCTTTAGCCCAACCACTTCCATCCCTTTTGACAGTCATTATTTTTCCTATAACATTTTTATCTTCGATGGAATATATGAGTGCGTTATAGCGAATTTTCAACCCTATCCATGTTTTTATTTCTACGCAACAGGCAAGATGTTTTTTATCTTCAGATATTTCAGCACTTTCCATTTTAGCCTGTCCGTTTTTAAACGCATGAATACTTGTGATATCAGTCCAAAGTTCTTGTACATCAGATTTCTTTTTTGTACCAGAAAGCAGATCATATAGTATGGAAAAATACCCATTATTTCCGATAAATCTAAAATGAAAAGGCAACTCAGTAAAACCGCATCTTCTTATATCATCTGGGTGGTATTTATCTCCGCTCCATGTACATACTACACCTTCATTTGGCGAACAATATTTTCCCTTATTTGAACGCAATGCTTCGCTTTCTAGTAAAATGGTATTTGAAATACTACTGGTAACGAATAATTTCTTCAATGCCTTTTTTCCGCTAACAGCCGATGTTTCTAGCTCCTTAGGCAGAACTCGTTTCCCTGTAACCTCACAAACTTCAAGTATGCCAGGCATAACCACCCTTCCTGTTACTTCACATTTTTCAGCTTCACTTGGGAGCAGGGTATTATTTGTTTCTGAGCAAAATATAAACTCTTGCCTGTGGCCTGATTTTCCTGAAACTACGGAATGTGTTTCTTCATCAATTCTATATGTTTTCCTCGAAATCTGGCTTTTGCGTGATTCAGATTCCAGTATATCAACATTTGTAAATTCACAAGTGGTAAAAAATTTTGGCTCAGCCTTTTTACCACTTAATGCAGATGTCTTTAACATGCCAAGACAAACATTTTTATCTGTAACATCTGATTTTTCTACTTCATCTTGGATTACGGTTTTACCACTCAGTGCACAGGTTGTCATGTACTCAGGTAGTGCATATCTGTCACTGACACTAGATTTCTGTAGCAAGTGTTTGATTATTTTTTTCTTACTAATAGCACATTCACTCAAACAATCTGTCGGCACTACCTTATTAGTTTTTTCACATTTTTCCATTTTAGGTTTTTCAAGCAAAATTTCGTTATAAGGTGATACGATCAGGGAGCTGCTATATTCATGATTATCAATTTTATAATTTATGGAAACAACAAGATCACGATATAACTTTCCTTCTAACCCAACCAGGCTAACTTCAACTCGAGGAGAAAAGTCATCCTCAAGCTTTTTTTTCTTTTCAAAACTATCTCCTGCGGCTTTGATTTCTTCTCTAAGCCGTTCGGTGTAAAAACGACAAAATTCTGAAACTCCCACATCTTCCATTGCTTTGGTTTTTAGGAATTCTTCCGGAAGTCCTAGAACCATTGGATCTTCTAAAAATTTTCCAATTGGCTGAACTAAGTTTAGACTCCCGAATTCCCCCTGGGAGGCACATTCAATTTCCAGTAAACGTTCGTAGCTATCGTGTGTATTCGTAATTCTTACATTTAATATGGCTATACCTGAAAAGCAACGCCTAATTTCTTTGGGTTGAGCTTGTACATAATCTGCATCGAATGTACTAGTCCAGTTTTTTGCACTTATTTCTACTTGTTCGTTGATTTCTGAGTCTACATCGTCAACCGAGTGAAGGGAAAAGGATGTAATTCTTGAGACTAATTTATCAAAAAAGGGTGATCCAGGTCGGCACAATGTGCTATTTTGGTTGTCATTAGTTTTGTTATCAAAGCGAATAGTTTCCTTCCTGCCTTCCAATTCAACAGCGTAAAAACAAGGCGGTTTTGGATTAGTAGTTGCCCCAATTTTACTTAAAGCTGCAATGGCGAAATCCTGCGCTGGCATTGAACGAACAATAGCAGGCAGCTTCGGACAACGAGGTCCTAAGTCAATGGTTCCATCCATACCCCCAAGCATGGCATTTATGTTTTCTTCTTCTTTTTCCAAAACTAATTTTGCCTGACTAATACTTTCTTCAGCTAGTCGAGTGGCTTCTTGGACATCTTGACCTGCAAGAGAAGCGAGAACAAGTTCTCTAATTTTCTCTTCAAAACTCTGGGTCTCTTGGTCATCGTTCATGCCAGCTGCTTCAAGTAAGGCTTCAATGTCACCAATGGCATGGGAAGCCATCTGTAGTTTTTCCATTAGTCTTCCAACGATATACTCTTCAAATGTATTTTTTAAAATTAGGTTAAAAATACTAACATTGGCATGTTCGGATGCTAGTCGCTGTACTCTACCAATTCGTTGTTCTACTATCATTGGATTCCAGGGCAAGTCATAGTTTACAAGAACATTTGCTGCTTGTAAGTTGACCCCCTCGGATCCGGCTCTTGTTGAAATGATTACATGGATTTCTGGAGGGCTTTTTTTAAATTTTCCTATAGTTTCCTGATTTCGAAGTCCAGATTCACCATTTATGAGTCCGCAAGAAATACCTTGCTCACCAAGAAATGCTTCAATGGTTGTTTGCGTTTCCCTTCGTTCCGTAAAAATGACAGCGCGCCAATTTTGACCTTGTTCTTTTCGTATTTTTTCTATTAAAGTCCACAGACCGTCTAACTTTGCAGAGGTTTGCATTCTATTTACTATACTTCTAACCTTTACGGCCAGATCTTTGGGAATTGTGCCGTTGCGAGCTGATGTTTCCAGTTGAGCGGCAAGTGCGTGGGGACTGCTAACAAGAGCTTGTAGAATGGAAATTTGAACGAGTCGGTTTAACTCCTGAATTGGTTCTTTAATTGCTTCGAAAATTTCTATTTCTTCTGGTGTTTGGTTTACTATGTGCAATAAAACATGTCGCTCTGGGAAGAGTAATGGCACATCACTACGTCTTGTTCTGGACATGTACCCATATACAATTGACCTAAATTCGTCCCTTTTTTCTTGTCTTAGTTGACGCGCTTCTGTTCTCGAATCTGCAATGAAATTTCGTGCAAACATTCCTTGCGTTCCAAAAGGATTTTCATGTCCACGTGCTATTGTCAGGAGTTCTACCAGAGAATAAATATCCCATAACCTGTTTTGAATTGGGGTTGCTGTTAACATTAAGACATATTTAAATAGACGTTCTTTCAAGGCTTCTTGAAAACGAAGTGCAACCTGTGGAGTATTTTGCACACCATATAGATTACGAAGTTTGTGTGCCTCGTCTAAAATAAGCATTTCGAAACCAGCTTTTCCTAAAGTGTCTAGATAAATTCTTGCTGAATGGTAGGTGGTAATTACCGCACCGACGTCATTTGGTGGGTTTGCATGGACTAATTCTTGTCCAACGGCCTCGATACTCTCTATGCCAAATTTCGTTTTTAGTTCTTCTGCCCATTGTGGAATTAAAAGTTTTGGACATACAACGAGTATTTTTGAAACACGTCCACGTGCCATTAATTCGCTAGCAATTAATCCGGCACTTATAGTCTTACCCAATCCAACATCATCAGAGAGTAGAGTTACAGGCAGACGTCTGCAAAAAGTTATAAGGTTAGTTACTTGATGTTGAAAAGGACTTACTAGCCCTCGCCAATCTTGTTTGGAACGAAAGTCATTTTCATTTTCAATAACGATAGGATCTATCAAATTCCATTCAAGTGCAGCTTTGTACAAAGAATAATCACTAGTATTTTCTGAGTGTTGTAGCTTCTTTGTTTTAAATGTAGGTTGGGTAATGTCCATAATTTAAAAAGTCCTGCCGAGAATACGGCAGGACACCATATTTCCCCTAAATCAATAAAGAAAAAATTTTGTTTTGTTCCACTTTATCAAAGCGTAACGAGAAAGAAAAATGAAAAAGAGAAAAGTGTATGTCGGACAACGTTAGGGATATACGAAGTTTTTCTGAAACGAAGTGGAAGAAAAATTTGGGTGAGGAGCGAGCCGAGCCCTGAACCGTATATCCCTTGTTATACGCCCCGACGACCGAAAGGAGGAGAGCACAGCGTGGTTCGACCGAAGGGAGAAAGTCAAGTTTTGCCCCTACATCTGCTTAATAATTCGTTCAATTTCAGAAATTAATTCTTTACTATTAGAGTATTCAACAAAGTTCTTTGAAACTACTTTTAATGAACCTGATACCTTTGAACCTTTTCTGTAAATACATACTATTGGAACTTCGTATGTATCTGCCCAACCTAATTCAATTCCTAAACCAGTAGCAGGTTCAGAAACTTCTGCGATCAATAAATCTGCTTCATTTTTCAAATAGTTTTTGGAATTGAATGGTTCATCAGAAGTTTCATGAGGTAAAACAAAAGTATGTTCATCACTCAAAGAACTTTGTCTAATTGGTTCATATAATTCTTTTTTGAAGTCAAAACTTCTTGAGTGGGCTACGTAAATTTTCATAGTGTAAAGAATTGATTGTTAATATATAAATTTAATGGGGCAAAACTTGATTGCGTATAACTAGCTATATCCGACTTTAGAAAAATTTCATCTCTACCCTGCTAATATAGGAGGTGTTCAGGTGTAATCATTCACTGTATGCCTTCACATTACTATCGTCCGAGTCGAGATCCCCTCTTGCTTCTCCAACAAGAAATGAAGCTGAATAATTTTAGTCTCCGAACTATCAAAAGTTACCTCTATACTATACAAGACTCTCTCAAATATACAAGAGTAATTTTTAGCTTAATCAAAGATTAGAACTGGGCCTGAAGATAATAAATTTTCCTTCCCTTTGCTAAATGCTTCTTTTCAAAATCAGTCTGAATTTGCAAAACTGGATCAAGATTCTCTTCCTGATAAATATTGGCAATGGCCTGAATAATTTTTCCTCCGTTAGTTTGGACTATATCAAGAGAATATTCAAACAAATCAAGATCATCAGTTTTGAGATGAACTTTTCCTCCTGGTGCCAAAACTTTTTTATACATCTGCAAAAATTCTGGAGAAGTCAGGCGATGTTTGGCCTGTTTTTTGCGAGGAAATGGATCTGGAAAGGTAATCCAGATTTCAGCCACA
>JACCDN010964206.1_pt1 | contig 10959 bp, 10 predicted proteins | sample 7441691 | NCBI WGS metagenome assembly JACCDN01 (sample SAMN15323439, study PRJNA562643) | freshwater metagenome | isolation source: river surface water | place: USA:Blue River Watershed | collected 2017-08-16
GGTCTTTGGCTTCATAGGCGCCTAAGAACTCGATTGCACGTGCCTTGAGACGCTCTGCTTGCATAATCACCCCGGTGAATTTGGCGCCCTCGGCAGGAATCGAACCTGCGACCAAGAGATTAGAAGGGTCTCGACCCCATCCAAGTTGCCTAGTATCTAAAGGCTAGCGAAGGTTTTGATGTTCGGAGTGCAACTTTCATGCACTTTCGGATTACTCATCCGATGAAATCGGAACCCAAATCTGCTTCAGAGGTAGCTTGGCTTTCATCTCACTTGGAAGCAGGTCGTAATGCTTATAGATGGCCTGCAAGATGTCATCCATTGTCCACACGCGGATGTTGAAGTACTGCGTTTCCAAATAGGTCTTTGCTGGACCCGTGACGCCTCCAAAGGTAACTAGGAGCGCTTGGTCTGCCTGAAAACGATGTATTGCTCCATTGAGCTGCTGAAGAACAGTGTCGCTTACAGCACTGGTCTGCGACTTTACTTGAACTACTAGCTTCGGTGAGTCCATTCCTAGCGGTCCCATTCCCGCTAGAACATCAACACCTCCATCGGCTCCTGGAGGACTGTTTCTACATTTGAATCCCTCTGCAACTAGGAGTGATTCAACAAGTTCTGATAGCTCGTGGCCCTTGAAATCTTCCTGTAAACGCTTGGCGATTTCATCTTGGGCTACTTCCTCGAGATTTATTGCGTCACCAGTGGCGACAGTTTCGTCAGAAGGGCTGCTTGACGTGTTCTTCGATTCAAGACCAAGCGACATCGTGCTGCGAGCGCCTGGGTCTGGCTTTCCCTCCATGACTCTCTCGAGTCTGTATGCCGCATCGTTGTTGCCGACTTCAAAAATGGTCATAGCAGAGCCGAGCTGGTAAAGCATGTCCTGCTTTAGCAGCGTCTTTGGCACATCGGTCTTTATCCACTTCACCTGTATCACGTGGCGACGGCTTGGGTCTTCTTGGTCCTTCAAGTATTTGTATCCACCCACAACTTGCCCAAAAGCAACTTGTGATGTAGCGCGAATAGGCAGCGCGATGAAGTCTCCAACTTGGATTCGATTAGTCAATGTCCAAAGTTGGCCTGTCAAGTTAGCGACGGTGTTCTTTGAACCCCCATAGACGTCCGAAACGATTTGGCGGAGTACTTCCCTATCTCTGATTCCTGTTAGGTCAGGCATTTCATGCCAACCACCGCCAACAACGCCGTTTGCAAATGACCATTCATTGCGCTCGCCATTGCGACCAGCACGAACTGTCCAAAACTTAGCCATTGGTGTCCCCCGCGTTCAAGTTATCAACTTTGTTTCTTGCCCCAAGAATAACCGTTGGCACTGACATCAGCTGATTTTCATGCGCATGGATGACCGACCAGGAGACTCGCATCACGCAAAGTCTCATTGTCGGAGGGTAGATTTGTACTTGTTCTGGGGAAGCACAATACCGATTTGAAAGGGGGCTCCCGTTGCGAAGTACTGATAGGGCCCGTGAACTCGGGGAAGTCTTCACCAATGAGCGTGAAGTAAAAGCCATGCTTGACCTCCTCCAAGACGTCAACTTCGCCAGTCGCTATCTAGAGCCAGGCTGCGGAAGTGGAAACTTCCTCGTAGAAATCCTGGCCCGAAAGTTCGAGCTCCTAACGGCGCTTCCTGAAGTAAAAAACGGCTTGAAGAATGGAAACCTCCATGAGTTCCACTTGAAACTCTTACTCGCGCTGGGCTCTATGTATGGAATCGACATAGACGCGCTCAACATTGAAGAGTCCCGAGACAGGGTTCTTAGCCTCACCTCGGAGCTTTATAAAACCGCGAGCCGTGGAGCCGAGATGCCGATTTCGGTGAAACGAGCAATCGAGTATGTGGTGCACAAAAACATAGTCCTGGGAGACATGATTTCAGCCCCTGAGGGCATCGAAATCTATGAATACGCAGAACTACCTGGACATAAGGTGAAGATTCGAGTTTTCAAGTACTCGGACCTTCTCTACCCAGAAGACGAAGTTTTCGACGATACGCCAAGGCTTTTTGGGCATGTTCCTCAGCCAGTTCGCGAAATGCCACTAATGCACTTTGAGGAGATTGGTTCTATTGCCTAGCGAAAAGCAACCAGCGCACGTACCCGACATTCTCGACACCATCTCCAACCTGAGTAGCGACGAGGTGTTCACTCCGCCAGATGTGGCTAATGCGCTTCTGGACCTACTCCCTGCGAGCATTTGGTCAGAGCCCGACAATAAGTTCTTGGACCCAGCGTGTAAAACGGGCGTATTCCTTCGTGAAATCGCTCGACGTCTCATGATTGGACTTGAAGATTCTTTCCCTGACGAGGCTGAGCGAAGAGAGCACATCTTCAGGAACATGGTGTTTGGGATTGCGATTACCGAACTGACGGGATTGATGTCTCGCCGAAGCCTTTACTACTCAAAGGATGCGTCGAGCAAACACAGTGTTGCCAAGTTCCAGGACAAGAACGGCAATGTTGATTACAAGAAGTCCGAACACCAATACAAAAACGGCAAGTGTGCCATCTGCGGCTCTCCAGAAGGGTTGCTGGACCGCGGCGAGGGCATGGAGAACTATGCCTACCAGTTCATTCACGAAGAAAGTATTACCGACATGAAGTTCGATGTAATCGTTGGAAACCCGCCTTATCAGATGCAAGATGGCGGTTTTGGCGCAAGTGCCTCACCGATTTATCACTTGTTTGTAAATCAAGCATTTCGACTGAAACCTCGATACGTTTCAATGGTTATCCCATCACGTTGGTTTGCGGGCGGCAAAGGTCTTGATTCGTTTCGCGAGCAAATGTTGGCATCAACAAACTTCAGGCACCTTGCCGACTTCCCAGCGGCTGCAGACCTTTTTCCAACGGTCGAAATAAAAGGTGGAATCTGCTACTTCTTGTGGGACAGCACCTATGACGGCCCTTGCACGATTCGCACGTACAAGGGAAGTGAAATAGCCAGCGAGTCAGAGAGATACCTTGGAGAACACGGCGACATCTTTATTCGCCATAGCGAGGCGCTTCCAATACTGCAAAAAGTCCAAGACAGAAGCACTGCATTTGTAGACGAACAGGTTCAGGGGCGAAAACCGTTCGGCATAGGAACAGTTACTACTGGGCTATCAACAAGCCCAGCGCAAGGCACTTTGAAAATGTATGGCAATGGTGGCATTTACTTCGTCCCCGAATCAATGGTTACTTCAAACCAAGATTGGGTTGGAAAGTGGAAAGTCCTCACAACCAAGGGGTACAACGGAGGTGACCAGATTCCGCACAAGATTATGGGGTCGCCTATAGTGGCGGAGCCTGGCTCTATCTGTTCTGAGACATACATCATCTGCGGAATGTTCGATGATGAAACCAGTGCTAAAAACTTTGCCGCATACATGCGCACTAGATTCTTTAGATTTATGCTTTCACTTCGAAAAAACACCCAGGACGTCACCCAATCCCGCTTCAAGTTTGTTCCTGTTATGGATACCTCGAAGGTCTGGACAGATGAAACCCTTTATGCCCACTTCGGCATCACGGTAGAAGAGATTTCCTTCATCGAGTCTCTCGTAAAAGAAGTTACCGAGGGTGACGTCGAACAGTGAGAGACCAATACATAACATCGCTCGGTACGCCAAAGGTGTACGCGTACACTGAGGCTCAATACAAAGCAAAATCCTGGGATGGTGCGAGACCTGGCGAAGGTCTAATCAAGGTCGGCTACACAGCTCGGGCAGTAGAAGCCCGAATGAAAGAACACTACCCAACTAATGGGCCAGCGAAAACTCCCTACGAGATTTTGCATGTAGAGGAAGCCATAACCTACGAAGGTTCTTTCTTTACGGATAAAGCTGTACACAGGATTTTGGAGGCCAAAGGCGTTCGACGCATCCCCAAATCAGAATGGTTCGAATGCACCATCGAAGAGGTGCAGAATGCCATTCTCGAAATGAAGAAAGGCTCGCCGCTTAGGTCTGAGATTGTCAATGATTTTGGCATGCGCCCAGAACAAAAGAATGCAGTCGAAATAACTTCGAAGTATTTTCGTGCTCAGATTGCTCAAAATGAAAAGGCCCCTCACTTCCTCTGGAATGCGAAGATGCGCTTTGGAAAAACCTTCACTGCTTACCAACTCGCCCTTGAAATGGGATGGACCAGAATCATGGTCCTTACCTATAAACCAGCTGTGGAACGCGAATGGCGAAAAGAGCTTCAAAGTCATGCCGATTTTGTAGGGTGGCAGTTCCTCGGTAGAGGTGAGAGTTTCGAAGGCATAGATGAATCTAAACCTCTGGTTTGGTTTGCCTCCTTCCAAGACATCATGGGTAAAACAGAATCGGGTGGAATCAAGGACCGTTTCGAAATCGCACACGCAATGGACTGGGACTGCATCATGCTGGACGAGTACCACTTTGGGGCATGGCGAGACGCGGCTAAAGAACTCTATGATTCGGATGCAACTGGCGAAAAAGTTCTGGACGTTGAGTTCGAAGAAGAGAAGTTTCCGCTAAATACAAAATCATTCCTCTACCTGAGTGGCACCCCGTTCAGAGCGCTCGCAAACGGAGAGTTTCTTGAAGACCAAATCTTCACCTGGTCCTATCTTGATGAGCAGCGAGCAAAGGAAAACTGGACAGGTAAGGAGCGTAACCCTTACTCAGAACTTCCTCAAATGGTCATGATGACCTACGAACTACCCGAGGAGGTTCGCCGAATCGCTCTAAAGGGAGAAATGGATGAGTTCGACCTGAATGAGTTTTTCAAGGCTAAAGAAGTAGAGGATTCTAAGGGCAAACCCGTTTCCGACAGGTTTGAGTTTGTGCACGAGTTTGAGGTACAACAATGGCTAAGCCTTATCAGAGGACAGTACTTGCAAGGAGGCTTCAGGCCAGACTCGGGAAGTAAGCGTCCGCCGCTGCCGTATGCCGACCAAGAACTCCTTGCATACCTAAATCACAGTTTCTGGTTCCTGCCTAGCGTGGGTGCCTGTCACGCAATGAGCAAGTTATTGCGTGCTCCGCAAAACAACTTCTTCCATGAGTACAAAATCGTCGTGGCTGCAGGAACTGAAGCTGGTATCGGCATGAACGCCCTGCCGCCTGTTGTGAATGCAATCGGCCAGGGATTCACGACTAAATCGATTACTCTCTCCTGTGGCAAGTTGACAACTGGTGTTTCCGTTCCGCAATGGTGTGGCATTTTTATGCTTCGCAACACCAGCAGCCCCGAGAGCTACTTCCAAACAGCATTTCGCGTACAAACCCCTTGGGTGACCAGAAATGCAGATAAGACCGACCCTCTGGGTGAAGAAGTACTCAAATCAAAGTGCTATGTTTTTGATTTTGCACCAAATCGAGCTTTGAAACTTATCACCGAGTATTCAAGTCGGCTAGACCTTCGAGACTCTTCAAGAGTTGAGGACAAAGTTCAGGACTTCCTGCACTTCCTGCCTGTGCTTTCCTACGACGGTTTCCAGATGACTCCTCTAGATGCTAGGGAACTTCTAAACATTGCGGCATCAGGTATCGGTGCCACGATGCTTGCAAGAAGATGGCAGAGCGCACAACTTGTTCGTGTTGACAACGACACGCTCGCTCGACTCCTGGCAAACCCTGACGTTGTAAAAGCGCTAGAAAACATTGAAGCTTTCAGAAACCTTGCCAAAGACTTGACCAAAGTCGTCAACAGCGAGAGTGCGCTAAACAAGCTTGAGCGGGAGAAGAAACCGCTAGACACTAAGCAGAAAAAAGAGAAATCCGAGAATAAGAGCTTCAAGGCTGAACTCCGCGAAAAGTTACTGAAGTTCGTAACTCGATTGCCTGTCTTCATGTACCTGACCGACTTTCGTGAAGAAAGCCTTGATGACGTGATTAGGCAACTAGAACGAGGGCTGTTCACTAAAGTTACTGGCCTCGAGATTAGCGATTTCGAGAAACTCAGCAACATTGGAGTTTTCAACGCCCGCGCAATGAACGAGGCTGTCTACCAGTTCCGTCGATTCGAATCTAGCTCATTGAACTACGCTGGAGGCGGGGTTATCGAACAAACCATCGGTCTGTTCGACACCAAGATTTCAGCAATCGAATCGCTGTAAGCCTCGTAGAGTGCGTGGGGACGCATAAAAGCCAGATTCCTCTTGCGGTCGCCAGTGGCCGCCTGTTGTCGGCTACTGCCTAGCTTTCCCTTGGCTACCTGCGCCTGCAGTCTGGGGACGGTTTTGAAATCCTGGCATTTGACCTACCCCCCCCTAGATGGGGGTCGCTTCCAGAGCACGATAAATAGTTGGTCTGCTGGTGCTAAAGAGGTTCGCTATTTCAGCCACAGACTTTTCTCCAGCGGCGTACATCTTTTTGATTTCCCTAACCTGCGAATCGCTCAGCTTTGACTTACGGCCTCCAGTTCTGCCGCGAGCGCGCGCTGCAGCAAGACCGTCCCTCGTGCGGCTCACAATGAGTGAGTGCTCGAACTCCGCGAATGCGCTCACGATAGTGAAAAAGAGTCGCCCCTCAGCGGTAGAGGTATCGATGTTTTGCTCCACCACCCTCAAACCAACCCCTCGAACTTTCAGTTGCTCCGCAATAGATAGCAAGTCCTTAGTCGAGCGCCCAAGTCTATCGAGGCGAGTTACGACAAGAAGGTCTCCCTCACGTAGGTAGTCCATAGCCTTGTCGAACTCTGGACGTGACATCTTTGTGCCTGTGTAAGTGTCGACAAAGACCTTCGATGCGCCTTGCTTAGTAAGCGCATCAACCTGTGAAGTTGTATTTTGTTCTGTGGTACTAACGCGGGCGTATCCGATTACTGTTCCATTCATGTTTGAACTGTAACAAAAACGGTGCTTACGTTACAAAGATTTCGTACGCGAGTTTCGGACGTTTCCAGAACGCTGAAATCAGGGGCTTGTATGCACGGTCAAGTTTGTAACAAAAACCATCGTTTGCGAACAAGCTGATGTTTGATTCGTTTCAACCAAACACTGGAACGCATGGTTACCTTCAGGACTTGAGGGCCCCCGTTGGCGACGTGGCGCACTCCTCGCGCCGTTCTTTGAATACTGCCCCTGCAGGACATAACCCCCTGGCTGCGACACCAGGTCGCCATGCAAGCTCGCTCCTAGTTATCAAGTAAGAGGCGAGCTGTTTGCGTCTAGGTGTTTCAGTGCGTCCAGGGGGTTATTGATTGTTATTAGAAGGTCTGGCGTCGCAGAATGGCCTGTTATCAGCTATCTGTTAGCCAGTCCATCTTGTTGGCTGGGAAGTAGTATCGCGGAGTTGCCGCATCTGGGTCGACCAAAAGCGGGTCCACTCGGATTAGCAGAACATCATCGTGCTTCCAGGTGGACAACACCGTATCGGTAACCTCGGCCCGCAAGTACTTATCAAACTGTGGGCCCAAAATCACAGAACCATAAGCCGCTAACTGCATGTTTGAGCCTCCAGTCTTGCTAGGAACTCTGAAGCCTGCTTTTGGGTGACTAAGCGACTTCCTCCCAACTTTATGTAGCCGAGACGACCTGCGTTCATCTGGCGATACAACGAGCTTCGTGAAACTTTCCATGCGTTGGCAAGTTCATTGACTCGAAATGCGCATTGAAGCGTTTCGTTCATTCTTAGCCTTTCGTTTTTTATCTCGCCCCAACACAAATCGTCTCAGGTTGTGCCATTACACGCAGGGTGAACTCAATCTTTGTGGGAGTATGTGATTTCGAGCGACTGACCAACGGAATGAAGGTTGGTCTTTCCCGCCAGCTGACGCTTTACGTAACCTTGGTCAACCATCTGTTCTAAGACATCACGAATCAAATCATTCTTTCCGCGAACGGCTCGTTCAATGTCTGACTTTGTGCAATGTGCATTGTCAGAAACGAATCTCCAGATTGATTCCATGATGCGGGCTTCGATAGTCTCAAGTTTTTTCCCATTTACCGAAGCCTCTCGGACTGACGCGATTTTCACATCGACCTCTTCACCCTCGTCTTCCAAAGTTAGAGTTCCTAGTAATCGTGGAAACCCAACTCCACTGCAACGTGCAGAGAGAACGCCTAGTCGGTCCTTTGACACAAAGATTTCGACATCTTCAGTGCGAGCATTTTGCTTCACAAGTAAGGCAACATCTGCCTGGCTCTTCTTGGCCTGAGCACCTATCGGAAAATCTTCAATACCCGAATCTTTAGGTAGATGGTCAAGAACTAGAACCGCAATGCCAGCTCGACGAAGTGGCGCAAAAACTGTTGTATAAACGCTGAGCACGTCTTGGTTGGAGTCAGGGTCTATCTCCATAACACCCGCTAACCCCGAGAAGCCATCGATGCAAACAATCTCAGGTGGATTTTTTACGTACTCTTTGACGCGTGCCTTTACGGCCTCAGCGCTTGTTGGCGAATCGAATACGTGACCCTTTTCCACTGGGGTCCCTAAGGCTTTGAGTCGGCTACCTGTGACAGCAACGCCATTTTCAAAATCCCAGAAGCGGACATTGTTAGTTTTCACAAGCGATAGAGCTACCCAGGACTTGAAAACGCCTGGCTTGCCGTACAAAAAATGAATCAACCCTGCGTAAAGCATTGGGCGGCCATAAACATCTGGAAGAAATCGCAAGGCGTTGTCGTTTTCGTCTTGGAGCATCGGGTTGTAGTGAGCCTTGAGACCACGGCTGTCTACACCTTGAGCATTCAACCACTGCTCAAGTTGTTCAACCAGATTTCCGAAGCCCTCTTTGTTGCAGACCCCGCAACGATAGCTCCACTCAGAGGCAGCCGAGTCAAAAGTGATTCGTGCCAACCCGCCTCCGAAAGGATGGTCGGCTAGACAGTCGATTTTGAAAGCGTTGGGATTTGTCTCGTCTAAAACGAGATTGCGACCACTGAGCAGGTACTTCACTTCGCGATAACTCCAAGGAATGTTGTCCGCGGTTCTTACGAGTGTATTTTTCATGTTTTCCTAAAAGTGTTTGAAAATCGCCTTTCAACTGCGGTCTCGCAGTCGCCCCACCGCCCCCCTCTATAGGGGGCGGGGGCGGCGAACGGTTGGGCGAACCTCAGCCCCTATGTTTATCGAGGGGCGGGTGATTGAGAGATTGAGATGAAGGGGGAAGCTATCGCTTCAGACCTGGACCTTTACGGTATTGGTCATAATCGTCAAAACTGATTCGGTATTGGCGACCGACTCGCGTAAAGGACAGCGCCCCACCTAAAACCTGTTTGTAAACGGTTTTCGTGGACACACGCAACTTTTGGGCAACTTCTTCGATAGTGAAAAAATCGGACTCAGTGTCTAGGACTGTTTGATTCATTTGATTCTCCGTTTGATTGAACGGAGGCAAGGCCAAGAACGCATACATGGCCCAGTCTCCTGGGTTTATTAGTTGTATGCGGCGAGCCTTCAGCTTTGAATCTGATTCCTCTGGGCCGACTTCTGAAACGGTGGGGCCTTTTGAGCGTCCACTGGTGACAAGAATGCCAAAGATGCCAATAGTTGGCAAAAGAAAATGCGGCGTGTCTAAAAAATGTTTGGAACTTTATCCGCTAGTAGCGTCTCTCGATTAGTGCTTCGTATGTATCCAGCTGCGGCGAACTTAGTCGAATCTCCCAAGAACTTACAGAGTTCATCCAGGTTGCCCGAGGCGTTGGCGTACTCAGTTGCCGCGTAGCGACGTAATGCGTGGGGCGTGAATCCAACATTCGACAGACCTATGCGCTTCAGGCCAACGTTCCAGCGATTCATGAATGCATCATGTCGCAGCATCGACCCATTGGCACCAGGAAAAAGCACAGCATTTTCAGACTTGTCCTCCATTGAAGTTAGGTATTCCTCGATGAAACCATTTGCAGCTGTTCCGAGTGGAATCGTACGATTGCCCGCTTTGCTCTTTGGCATTCCCAGAACCTGCTTGCCGTTGATGATGGTGACTGCCTTGTCGACGTTCACATACCAACGCTCAAGCCCAAAATCGTCGTGCTTTAGCGTTAGGTCCGAGCGCACAAGTGCAGCAAGTTCCCCAAAGCGCAGCCCACTGTATGCGCCGAAAAGAACAAGGGCTTTGTAGCGAGGATTTATCGCTTCTGCAAGGGCTCTTATGTCGGCAGATGTCGGGTGATACTGCTTTACCCCTGTTGAGGCTTGCCCAGCCCCGTCTAGTTGACATGGTGACTTCGAAATGAGCCCGTATTTGATGGCCACCTTGAAGACCGCGTCCAAGTGCTTGTAAGACTTCGAAGCGGTGGTCAGGTGCCCAGTATCGACAATAGTTTTGTACCACTTATCCACCATCGGAATAGTGATGTTCTCTAGGTCGAGTGATGCGAAGTGCTTTAGATGATTACGGTATAACTTTGCATGTTCGGCAACAGTCCCAGGCTTCAAGCTCGCACCCTTCCAGGTGCGGGTCTCCACAAATACCTCGTGGTAGAAGCGTTCAAAACTCATGGCCTTGTTTGGAACTTTTGATTCCTTCGGCACAACACCTGAAAGCAGCTCGCTCTTCACAGTTGCGGACCAGGCAATGGCTTCGTGCTCGTAGAGAAAAGTCTGTGGTGCTTTGATGACTTCCCCATTGTGCTTTACAAATGCCTGCCAACGTCCCGATGGGAGTTGACGTTGGGTTCCTTTTTGGGTTTTTGATTTGGTGCGCTTACGCATTTTGCTCTCCTAAGTTACGGAGCACGTATTTCGTGCAACTTCCGTGCAACTTAGGATGGGCGCGGTGTTCTAAAACCTTCCAATAGAAGGAAATAGATTCCTATTCCATTGGCGTGTCGGCGTGTGTTTTAGCGGCGCATGCCGCTCAAAACAAAGCGCCCCCGGCAGGAATCGAACCTGCGACCAAGAGATTAGAAGGCTCTTGCTCTATCCACTGAGCTACGAGGGCAAGAAGCCAATTCTATTGCCCCGAGATGGTTAGAGTTAAACCTGCAAATTTCATTCCGCTTGCTAGGGGACCAATGTCGCTTTCCACCACTCAAATTCCTGCA
>JACCDN010713388.1_pt1 | contig 10958 bp, 12 predicted proteins | sample 7441691 | NCBI WGS metagenome assembly JACCDN01 (sample SAMN15323439, study PRJNA562643) | freshwater metagenome | isolation source: river surface water | place: USA:Blue River Watershed | collected 2017-08-16
GAGCTTAAAGAATTTTTGAAGCAAGATGGTCTCTTTCTTGAAACGCCCTTGAGGTCGAACATGAAAGAGACAAGGCCACCTTGGTTTGTTAAAAAAATTCAATCTATTAGAATGGTTGTAGAAACAGTGATTGGGCAGTTTGTGGAACGATTCAATATCCAGAAAATCAAAGCTAAGGATTTGTGGCGCCTAACAGTCAAAGCGAATCGAAAAATCCTAGCTCATACAATGGCTTTCTTTATCAACTTAACGCAATGCCCTGAAAAACCTTTACAGTTAGAAGCTCTCGTTGTTTGCTAAAACTTGCACACGGCGTATAAATAATATCCGTTAAAAATTTATTAAAGGCTGGAGTAGCATCTGCGTACTTCTGGCATTCATATTATTGTTACGCAAGATGCTCCCCGGCATATCCCAGCCATTCTCCTTTTAAGGAGGGGCTTGACAAATGAGGGGAAAGGCTTTTATCAAAAGGATATACCTATATCTGTTTTGAACATAAGCCCAGATGGCGAAATTGGTAGACGCGCTAGCTTCAGGTGCTAGTGAGCGAAAGCTCATGGAAGTTCGAGTCTTCTTCTGGGCACCATGCCTTTTGCAAGGTGTTTCCCTTTAAGCCTTATATATTTCTCCAGGGAAAGGATGAATATTTGATGAAAATTCATTTGCACCAGAACGATTTGCCTGATGGACTTAATTTGGGCAACCTGGTTGCGGTTGATACGGAAACAATGGGCCTTAAGCCCCATCGGGACCGTTTATGTCTGGTTCAGCTTTCTGCCGGGGATGGAATTTGTCATTTGGTACAGTTTCCTCAAAGAAAATATGAAAATGCCCGTAATTTAAAAAAGTTACTCGCCAATTCAAAAGTTACCAAGTTATTTCATTTCGCTCGCTTTGATGTGACGATCCTGTTCCACTCATTGGGCATTTTGGCAACTCCTCTTTACTGTACAAAAATCGCCTCAAAACTCATTCGGACTTTTACGGAAAAACATAGCCTGAAGGAGTTATGCAAGGAGCTTCTCAAAATTGAAATTTCAAAACAGGAACAAACCTCAGACTGGGGAGCGTCAGACCTTACGCCTGATCAATTGCGCTATGCAGCCACGGATGTCCTGCACCTTCATGCGCTCAAAGATAAGCTGGATTTGCTTTTGGAAAGAGAAAATCAAACGGGTTTAGCGCAAGCTTGCTTTTCTTTTATTCCCTATCGGGCTATGCTGGACTTGCAAGCTGGCGAAGAGTTTGATATTTTTCAACATTAAGGCCTATCAACATGAGGCTATTATGATTGGTTTCTCTTCTCAATTGCCGCACATATAATATAATTGTAAATATTGGTTGAATTGAGGTATTTCTTTATGTTAAAAGCCATTACCCATAAAGTTATTATTGAATCTTGGGGCTGTTGTGGCGCTAAAAAAGCCTTAGAATGATGTTGGCTTTACAAAATATAGAAAGGAAAAAAAATGTATCAGTACCTAGTCTTATTTTTAGTGCATGCTACCCTTAACTATTCCTTAAATTACTTTAATAAAATATGGCAATGCGCTTTTGTATTTGTTCTTTTGGCGCTTCTGACAAATCTTACAGCTTTAGCTTATAATGCCAGGAGGGCCACCCAAATAGTTTTACTCTCAAGCATTCTGGGCTTTATCTTACACTTCAATAAAACCTATTTCATCCAGGGGGAACCTGTTAGTGGCATTTTCTTTGCTTCTTATCTTTCTGTTTTAATTTCTTGTGGTTCTAGCGCATTTTTGTGTTGCTTCTTACATACTCAGAAAAAATTCACGACTCTTTCTTCTTCGCTGGTGTCGATTCTTTTTGCAGCTTTTATAGATGGATGTATAATGGCAGGATTTTTTATACCTATTTATTCAATGGTGATCGTTAGCAAGATCTTTTTCAAGGAAGTTGGGATTAAGCTTTTATATGTTAGCGCGATATATTTTCTAAACCTCAAGAAAAATTATCGTCGATCAAAAGAGATATTTTCCATATCTTTAACTCAAAAAGTATTGAATAAACCATAGGTTGCGCAACTTTTAATTGAGCAATATTAAAACAGTAACTGTTGTGTTGGATTTTTAAAGGTTATGGAGGAAGAGGGGTCTCCGAACGCGCCAAAGATATAATTCAACATCGGGTCACAGATAATTTTGTTCTATTGAAAACATGATTTCTAAGTTATTTTCGCATAATGGCGGTTATTATTGATTTTTCTTCTGAATTGATACACATAATATACAAAGATAACTTTCAAAACCGAGGATTTGAGTCCTGAATGCCGAGAGATGATGAACAATCGGAAAGCGCATAAGGGCACATGAGGGTGGCGAATCAGCTTTCAGCGGCGTTCAGGAAACAAAGAACGAGCGTTACGAATGATGTCCATTGTAAGTAAGATTTTAATTGAGGTCTCTCTTTATGCTAAAAGCCGTTGCCCGTAAGATTATTCATGAGTCATCGGTTCTAGAAACAGCGCGAACGGTCTTGTTAGCGGAAACTGCCGGCCTGCAGGCCCTTGCCGATTCATTAGGCGAGAGCTTTGAAGCAGCTATCAAAATGATTACCACCTTATCCGGCCGTGTCATTATCAGCGGGATGGGCAAAAGCGCCCATGTAGCCAGAAAGATCGCTGCAACGTTCGCGTCTACAGGGCAACCCGCTTATTTTGTTCATGCCGGGGAAGCCAGTCACGGTGACCTCGGTATGATCACCCCTCAAGATTTGGTTATTGCGCTTTCTTATTCTGGAGAAACGCAAGAATTGAATAGCCTGATTACTTACACGGGCCGGTTCAATATTCCTCTTATTGCCATTACAGGTAAAGAAACGGGAACATTGGCAAAAGTGGCAACAATTGTCCTCCCTTTACCTCAAGTAGCTGAAGCTTGCCCCATGGGGTTAACCCCTACCACATCAACCACGATGATGATGGCATTGGGAGATGCGCTTGCCATCGCTCTGTTGTCCCGGCGTGGTTTTTCTTCTACTGACTTCCAGGTATTTCATCCTGGCGGAAATTTGGGCAATAGCCTGGCCCGTGTCGGAGACCGCATGCATAAAGGGGAAAAACTACCTTTAGTGGAAGAAAATACGCTTATGGGTGATGCCCTCCTCGAAATGTCAGCTAAAGGCTTTGGGTGCATTGGCGTCATCAATAGTCAGAACTTTTTAGTCGGCATCATTACAGATGGCGATTTACGCCGCCATATGAGTCATGATTTGCTCACTCAAAAAGCAACGGAAATTATGACGCTGAAACCGGCGACCATTATGCCCGATACGCTCATGGCCCAAGCATTGGCCCTCTTGAATCAGAAATCTATTACCAGTCTTTTTGTGGTAGAGTCGTTAGCCCATCCTGCCAGACCTTGTGGAATGATTCATATTCACGATTTCTTACGCATGGGAGTTCTTTAAGTATAATGAAAGCAAGATTATTAAAATGAGATCTCAAGCGTCCGATAAACGTAACTTTACGCCCCGGGTAATGCTGCATGATATTCAGGCTTTAAAGAGCCGAAGCCGCATGATAGAACGGCTAAAATACAGTTTACCGGGAATCGCGCTTGTGGCTTTATTAATTCTGGTCGCCTGGCCCCAGGTTCAAAAATGGATGTATAAGGAACCGCCGGCGCTGACACAAACAACCCTCGCCCAGCAAACAAGCAATACGGCAACCCGCCCGGAATACAAAAGTACGGATGCCAAGGGCCAACCTTATACCATTACGGCGGATCATGGAGTGGAAACATCCCCGGAAAATATTGACCTTACACGCCCCAAAATGGTCATGAATTTAAAGTCAGGAGAAGTGGTGACTTTGACGTCAACTTCTGGCAAGCTCAATAAAGTAACCAATAAAATGCATTTAGCAGGAAGCGTAATTTTAACTCATTCCCAAGGATATTTTTTAGAAACAGCCCAGGTTTGGATTGATTGTAACTACGGAAACGCTTATAACAACAGCCCAGTCTGGGGAAATGGGCCAGCAGGCGCTATTGAGGCTAAAGGTTTCCAACTCACCGACCGGGGAGCTAAAGTTAGCTTCTTGGGAGGAACTCAACTTCTGATCCGGTCTGGCGGGGAGAAAACGGAATGAAAACAGGTATATTAACCATCTGCTGTTGTATCTTTATAACGCCCGCATGGGCGAATCCTTCGGCTGTTGCTGTCACAGCGCCACCCAGCCAGCCCAATATTAAAATTTTGTCAGAACAGATGGACTGCGACCAAAGCCATAATGTCTGTATTGCTACAGGTAACGCCATAGCTGAGAAGCTTGGTGACTCAAAAGTGAAAATTTTAAAGGCACACCAAATTACGATCCATTTTGCCAAAGAAGGGAAGACAGGCTCTATGAGAGTGACGCGCCTGGAAGCAGCAGGGGATGTCTCTTTCATCATTGGTGACATTATTGTCCAAGGAAAGCGGGGAAGTTATTTGGCTGAAGAGGAAATTGCTGAGGTCTTTGATGAGGTAAAGATTACGAATGGGGAAAATCAGCTGAACGGCGGTTATGGTAAAGTCAATATGCAGACAGGACACTATTCCATTAAGCGGGAAGGGGAACGTGTACAAGCCTTAATCTTTACAAAAGATGCGAAGAAAGAAGACACCGGGAAAGAAGACCCCAGGGTGACAGAAAATGAGCAATAAAATAAAGGTGATATAGGCTGCGCCCATGTCAAATAAATTTATTATGCCAACGGGTTTAGCCGCGGAGAATTTAGGAAAAACCTATAACAAACGTCCTATTTTAATGGGCGCCAGTTTTCACCTTCAACGCGGGGAGGCTATTGGTTTACTGGGGCCGAACGGGGCTGGAAAAACAACATGTTTTTCCATTATCACCGGCTTAATTTCTCCCGATATGGGTAAAATTTGGCTGGATGGCCATGACATTACCCACTTGCCGATGTATCGCAGGGCAAGGCTGGGAATTGGCTACTTACCCCAGGAAGCTTCCATTTTTCGGGGAATGTCCGTTGAACAAAATCTGCGGGCTGTCCTGGAGTTAATTGAGCCTTCTCAAGAGCATCGGGAACAAATTATTGATGCCCTACTCGATGAATTCGCCATTAGCCACCTCCGCCAGTCTCCTGCCGTTTCTTTGTCCGGAGGGGAACGCCGCCGGGTAGAAATTGCACGCGCATTAGCGACATCCCCCCACTTTTTATTATTGGATGAACCCCTGGCGGGGATTGATCCCATTGCTATGAATGAAATTCGTGAATTAATTTTTCATCTGAAAGGCCGGGGAATCGGCGTTTTGATTACCGACCATAATGTCCGGGAAACCCTTGATATCGTTGATAGGGCTTACATTTTACATAACGGACAAGTTTTGATGGAAGGTACGCCTGACGAAATAATTTCTCATCAAGATGTCCGTCGTGTTTACCTCGGAGAAAGATTTAGCCTTTAACCTGTATGATAAGAGATACGCAATTGCTATACAAAAAGATTTTTGGTACGATCAGTTAACCCGTTAAGAGGAAACAAGTTATGAAAATATCGACTTCCGGAAAACATATTGAAGTTGGGGAAAGCCTCAAGGCCCACGTCGAAACGGCCCTTAAAACACTGGCTAAACGCCAATTAGGTGACGTGCTGGAAGCGCACGTCATGATTGCTAAAGATAAACATCAATTTACGACAGATATTTCTGTTCATGTCAGCCGGCATTTCACGGTTCGCGCTCATGCCCAGGATGGAGACCCTTATCGCAGTTGTGACCTGGCCCTGGAAAAAATGGAAGCCAGAATCCACCGTTATAAAACCCGTCTGCGGGATCAAAAACGTACCCGGGAAGAAGATGTCTTACCAGCCCAGCAATACGTGATCAGCTCACAAGAAGAAGATAAGGGAGAAGACACCCCTCTTATTATTGCGGAGATGAGCCATGACATCCCAACCTTAAGTGTTGGAGAAGCTGTCATGCGCATGGATTTAAGTGAATCCGCGGTTATGATGTTTAAAAACAGGTCTTCCGGCTCTTTTAACGTTGTTTACCGGCGTCATGATGGGCATATCGGCTGGATTGATCCGGTTATCACTAAACAATAAGATGATCGCTGGGTAACTCCCTGCTCCGTTCATCCTCGCGCGTCGGTGCGAGGCGCGAAGAAGGATATGGGAAAAGTAAAAATTATTATTAGCAATTACTTATGCTGTTTCAGGTTGAGTTTTCCCCTCTTTCCGCTTCGCTCACAAGCCTTTAAAAGCTTGCGAGCTACGCTCAGGGCGAACGGCAAGGGGTCTCTCTCTTCCCCTCATTCTTTTAAGCCCCTCTTGAAAACCTTTTATTGGGGCCTCTTTTCGCCCCTGCAGGACTAAAGCCAGAAGGTTTTTTTCTGGCGCCGCTCCAGGGTTGTCTTGATGAATCCCCTCCCGGTTGAACAGCAGACTCTCCTTTTGGCTGTCCCCAGGATTTACCCTGGGATTTACCAGAAAGCTGGCTTGCAGGTTCTTTACGCGGGTGATCCCATGAATTTCCAGAAAATTCTTTCTTGCGTGGAAAATCTGAATGGCCCGGGTTTGCGCCCCCATTATTTGATCTGCCTTGACTGGACCGTCCTTTATAGGGTCTGCCTGGACTGGAGCGGCCACCTCCCTGGTTTGCTGGCGTGTTTGGCGCTCCCGGGTTCATCAACCGGTTAATCGCATTCCATTTTGCATGATCATCAGGACAGATCAAGCACAAGGCGCTGCCCTCCGAGCCAGCACGTGCGGTCCTGCCAATCCGATGGATATAATCTTCTGGACATTGGGGTAAATCATAATTGATGACGTGCCGAATATGAGGAATATCCAGCCCACGCGCAGCGATATCGGTCGCAACCATAATTCTGGTTTTGCTGGTGCGAAAGTGCAAAATCGCCCGGTCTCGCTGACGCTGTTTCAAGTCACCATGAATGGAATCCGCGCTTAAATCTTGACGGCGCAGCTTTTCGGCCAATTGATCCGCGCCCCGCTTTGTTTTCACAAAGATAATCACAGACCCGTCCCGCTCGTTCAATTCCTTTAATAGATGGGGGAATTTTTCACCCGCCGTCGTGCGGACGATTTCCTGCTTAATATTGGGTGCGGCTTTTGTTGTTGAATCAACGCAAACACGCGCCGGATCTTGTAAATACTTTTGAGACAGCTTAAGAATGTTGGCCGGAAGCGTAGCGGAAAACATGAGTGTTTGGCGTTCTTTTGGCAAATAAGTAGCGATTTTGTCCAGCTGGATACTGAATCCCATATCCAGCATCCGGTCTGCTTCGTCAATAACCAGGAAGCTGGTATGTTTTAAGCTCAGGCTACCCCGGTTCAAATGGTCGCAAATGCGCCCTGGCGTCCCGACAATAATACGGGGACGGCCCTTTAATTGGGCAAATTGTTTCCCCATGGATTCACCCCCGATGAGCAGGGCCATATTGCACGCGGGCCGTCTGCCGAGAAGCTGGCGCAACGTATCCCGCACCTGGGCCGCAAGTTCCCGGGTAGGGGCTAAAATCAAAGCATGGCTATGGGGAGATGCGAGCAAACGCACCATGAGCGGAAGCGTATAAGCGAGTGTTTTTCCAGTGCCTGTTTGGGCAGAGGCCATAACGTCCTGACCTTCAATAGCTAAAGCAAGTGTAGCGGCTTGTACAGGGGTTGGGCAGGTAATCCCCATCTCCTTTAAGGCAAAACCCAGGCTTTCCGGTAAAGTGAAAGAGTCAAACGTTTCGAGAGGAGATTTTTGAGGAGGTTGGTGTTCAAGTTGTTGAGTGAGAATAGATGACATGATAGAAGTATCCTTTTATGGTTCATTGGTTTTTATATTTCCAATTTATTTTGGAGATATCAGGGTCGGCAGATGTTGGATCATCTTTTTGACGCAATGAAGATCAATAAAAGATACTTAAATTATAAATCTATCGTAAAATGAAGACGTGTTATGTAATCAAATGCACTTTATTGGATTTATCAGTCCTGCCATATACAAGGTAACAATACAGCATATTTTTCAAATGTCAAGCGGATACTGATGAGCTTAAATAAATCACATGGCTTCGGCGCTTGGGCTTTTTGTCGTAACTTGATGCTTTATTCAAGAAATGACTAAAACCCGAGTTTCATCCTCTTTTGCTAATTTATCGCTTCCTTCGTAATCGTCAGAAGTGTCCACTTAAGAAAAAACTTACAAATTGCGAGCACCCCGCAAGACCCGAACGGTCAAGGGTGCGCGGCAATCCAGGGGCGCCACGTATGGTTTTACTTTTACTAAAAGGACGCCATACATGATAGCTTTTGCTCCTGGATTGCTTCGTCGCATATGCTCCTCGCAATGACGGATGGGTCGTTGGTTATGTTAAATAAAATAACATAACTACTATGTTTTTTATTGCATTGGCTTTGCCGCTTCACTGCCTGGAGCTTCTTTACTTGCGCCTTCTGATTGACCATGGTCTAGACCCGCTTCTTGTTCATGGTGTTTGCCATGGTGGGTGGCAGCTGCAGCTTTAGCGGCTGCTCTTTCAGCTTTATCGGCCTCCCGCTTGGCTTTACGGGCCGCTGCGTTTGCTTTGCGCTCTTCTGCTTTTGCTTTGCGTTCTTCCATTTTCTTTTCATGGGCCATGTGATTTTCGTGCTGCCTGACAATCTGTTCAGCCTTTTTTAAATGGTGATGGCAAGCATGAGCATGTTTTTTGAAATCCTTAAGGTTTACGTCCCTCAAGGTTTCGATTTCAACATTAGCAATTTTTAGATTGTAGTCAAATTCAGCTTTCTTGTGATCTGCTGGCAATGTAGCGCCTGCATCCTTCACTTTTCCCAGACGCTCTTCACATTCTTTTGCCACTTCCTCAGCTGTTTTGCTTGCATCGACTTTATGATGATGATGGGCATGATGATGATTTGGAGAGCCGTGTTCATGGCTATGAGAATGGCCATGGTGGGCCTCGTGAGGAGCAAGGTCGCCAAAAGCTGCAGGAGTTGTCGTAAAAGATAAGGCCGCCGAAGCTAATACGCTAAGAAGAATACGATTCATTATTTTGTCCTTTCTGAAAATAAAATTTTTACCAAAATTCCCTGTTTTTCATCCATGATGAATATATCCAACCCCTCGGAACCGACAACCACCATACAACCAGTAAGTGCCATCATTTCATATTTAAGGAGGTAGATCGAGCTTCATTTTAGACAAAATTTTTCATAAATAGCAACCATACTTTTGCAAACGTTTTGTAGATTTTTTAGCAAAAGATGCTTACATAAAAAGAAGATAGGGTAGATGAATAAATCAAGTGAAGGGATATTCTTTGCAAACCATCACCATTACAGTTGAAAAAGGCGAGAGGAAACAACGCCTGGATAAGTTTTTAGCGCTCCATCTTTCCGCTCTCACCCGCACGCGCATCCAGGCTTTGATGGATGATAAAATGCTTAACCGTTGTGGCGAAATTATCACATCCGCTTCCCATAAAGTGCGCGAAGGAGATGTATATACCCTGACCATTCCCCCAGCTATTGAATCCGTTCCTCAAGCCGAAAATATCCCCTTGACAATTATCTATGAAGACGCTGACTTGCTCGTCCTCAACAAACCTGCCGGGATGGTTGTTCATCCAGCGCCCGGACACCGGGAATCAACCCTGGTGAATGCGCTTTTAGCCCATTGTAAGGAAAGTTTATCGGGTATTGGCGGCGTGCGCCGCCCGGGTATTGTTCACCGCCTGGACAAGGACACAAGCGGTTTGATGGTTGTTGCGAAAAATGATGCAGCCCATCGCGGCCTTTGCGCCCAGTTTACGGACCGTACTTTGAAGCGGTCTTATTGGGCCTTTGTTTGGGGCGTTCCCCAACCGGTGGAGGGCATTATTGAAGGGAATATCGGACGTAGCTCTCAGAACCGGCAGAAAATGGCTGTGACGCCCAAAGGAGGGAGATCCGCCATCACCCGTTACGCCATTCTCAAACGTTTCATGGGGAAAGATGATGTCTCACAAAGCATTACGTTGGTTCGATGTCATTTAGAAACGGGACGCACCCATCAGATCCGGGTCCATATGGCGTATCGCGGGTATCCCCTGGTGGGGGATCCGGTTTATGGCCGCATCCCCAAAGGGGCCAAAAAAGCTTTTGATCCCGCCGCCATCGCTTTCCCGCGCCAGGCATTGCATGCCTTTGAATTAAGATTCTTCCACCCCCGGACAGGAGAAGCCATGACGTTTGATGCCCCCATGCCGCCGGATTTAGAACACCTCATGTCCTTATTATTGATGACATGCCCTAGCGTTTTGGTAAAAAATCCGGTATGGATTGATAAAATATGAGACTCACGGGGGTATGAATTGAATATGCCCTCATCCCGTTATAACCTTCAAAGGGACCCTGCCATGCTTGAAAAAACATTTGATCCCCGATTGATTGAAGACGAAATTTACACGGCGTGGGAAGCTTCAGGCGCTTTTTCATGTGACCCCTCGTCCCCTAAAAAACCTTATACTATTATGATGCCCCCGCCCAATGTAACGGGGAGCCTGCATGTAGGCCATGCCTTGACGTACACTATACAAGATATCCTCATCCGCTTTAAGCGGATGCAAGGTTTTGACGTTTTATGGCAACCGGGAACGGACCATGCCGGAATTGCCACACAGTTTGTGGTAGAGCGTCAGCTGGCGGAAAAAGGCATGGCGCGGCAAGACCTGGGCCGCGAGGCTTTTATTGAAAAAGTTTGGGAATGGAAAAAGGAATCCGGTGATATGATCGTGCGCCAGCAGCGCCGCCTTGGAATTTCCCCTGACTGGGCGCGGCAGCGGTTTACTCTGGATGAGGGCTTGAGCCAGGCGGTTCTCAAGGTTTTTGTGACCCTTTACAAGGAAGGGTTGATTTACAAGGATAAGCGCCTGGTAAACTGGGATCCGAAAATGCAAACTGCGGTGTCTGATTTGGAAGTGGTTTCCCAGGAA